>Ga0075425_100001795_pt1 | contig 21123 bp, 21 predicted proteins | sample SoiMethybrSBSTD4_FD_75300 | JGI IMG/M metagenome (GOLD analysis project Ga0075425, IMG submission 75300) | Bulk soil microbial communities from a Populus tree surrounding site in Tennessee, USA - Soil MetaG P. TD hybrid SBSTD4 | ecosystem: Environmental > Terrestrial > Soil > Tree plantation... | reverse complement strand
TGTTGGCGAATGGGCCACTGCCACAAGCGGCCAAGGACACGGCACGTCGCTGCGCCTCGATTCGGAGATTCGCTTTCCGCACTCGCTCGGGCTTCTCTACTCCGCATTCACGGCGTTCCTTGGATTCGAGGTCAACGAAGGCGAATACAAAGTCATGGGCATGGCGCCTTACGGCGTGCCGCGGTACCAGGACAAAGTGTGGAAGCTTGTGGAGGTCGGAGATGACGGCGCGTTTGCGTTGAATCTGGACTACTTCTCTTTTCACTATTCAGCCGAACGCACCTACACGTCCCGGTTCGAGGATCTGTTCGGCCCACCCCGTCGTCCCGAAACACCGTTCTTCACCGACGGTTCAGGATACCCATCGTATTTCGGACCAAGGCCAGCAAACTACGCCACGCTCGCCGCCGACAATCAGCACTACGCCGACATCGCCGCAAGCATCCAGGTCGTCACCGAAGAGATCCTGCTTCGTATGGTGCGTCATGCCTGCACACGCGCGCAGACAACGAAGCTGTGCATGGCTGGCGGCGTCGCGCTCAACAGCGTCGCGAATGGACGGATCCTTCGAGAGACACCCGTCACCGATCTCTACGTGCAACCGGCGGCGGGCGATAGCGGCGCGGCGCTCGGTGCTGCTTTGTTCGTTCAGCACCAGGTCCTCGCGCAACCCAGAAGTTTCGTCATGGAGCACGCATATTGGGGTGCGGACCTCGACCAGGATGATATTCGCGCAACCGCAACACGCAGCGGCCTGCGTCACGTTACCTGTGGAGATGAGTCCGAACTGATCGATCGCACGGTCGACCTGTTGACCAACGGCGGCGTGATCGGATGGGCCCAGGGTGAATTCGAGTGGGGGCCACGGGCGCTCGGACATCGCAGCATCATCGCCGATCCCCGCCGCGCCGACATGAAAGACATCGTCAACACCAAGATCAAGTTTCGTGAGCCGTATCGCCCGTTCGCGCCGTCCGTGATCGAAGAACGCGCGGCGGAGTTCTTCGATCTGGTCGGCGGTTCGCACCAATATCCAGCTCGATTCATGCTGCTCGTGACTCCGGTACTGGAGCAGAGCAAATCACGTATCCCCGCAGTCACGCACGTCGATGGCTCGGCTCGGCTGCAGACCGTTGTTCAGTCCACCAACCCGCAGTACCATGCGTTGATCCGGGCGTTTGGCGACGCGTCGGGCACGCCGGTCATCCTGAACACGTCGTTCAACCTCCGAGGGGAGCCGATCGTGAACACGCCAGCGGAAGCATTCAGTACGTTCGCACGCAGCGAGATGGACGCGCTGGTGCTCGATCGGACGATCATTTACAAGAACTCCAAATGAAGGCCGCGAGAAATGTCGCCAGCGGGATGGGAACGATTGCGGAGCTGTTTCAGTTTCTCTGGGCCCGCCGTCTCTGGTGGCTGATTCCGTTTGTCGCAATCCTGATCCTGACCGCGGTGCTGCTCATTGTCGGGCAGGTTACTGGCGTCGCCCCGTTCATTTACACACTCTTCTGATGAAATCTCCGGCAGGTCCGGATGCTCACGCAGCCCGGGTGTCCTGGAGGACCGGGCTGGCACTTGCGCTCGGCAGTATCCTCGTCACGTTGTTGCTCGTCGAGGGCGCCCTGCGGATCGCAGGCTTCCGATATTCACTGATGCCTGCAGTACAGTTTGGGTGGCCCGACCCTCAAACACTTCAATCGGCATATGCGACCGATCCCGATCTTTTCTGGGTGACGAAAGATTACCGAGAGAAGTTACGGAACGCGCGCCGGATGCATCCCGACGTCATCTTCATGGGCGACTCGTGCACGGAATTCGGCACGTATCCGGCGCGGACGTTGCAACTGTTATCGAGCGGGTACGGATCTCCAACGAGCGGTATTCATGTCGCCGCAGGTGGGTGGACATCGGAGCAAGGTGTCGCGCAAATGAAACGCGACATCGCACCGTTGCACCCGAAGATCGTCGTTGTCTATTACGGATGGAACGATCACTGGATCGCCCTTGGCCCGAGCGATCCGGAATTACATGCGGCGCACCGATACCTCTGGCTGGCGGATCACCTGCGTCTCATGCAGTTGGCGTTGAAAGCACGCGTCGCGATGGCACAACGCTCTCACGATCGCGCCAGCCGGGTGCCTCCGGATCGATATCAGTCCAACCTGGAAGAGATTGCACGTGTTGCACGTGAAAGCGGCGCGACGCCCGTTTTCGTGACGGCGCCATCGAACTACGTCGCCGGACACGAACCTGAATACCTGCTTCGCCGGCACGTGCAGCGACTCGCTGATGTCATCCCCCTCCACCACCAGTACATCGAGCTGACGCGTACGGCGGCGCTCAATTCCGGTGCGTTCCTCTGCGATGCTGCCGAAGCTTTCGCGGCGATTCCAGGATCACACGATCGTTTCTTTAAGAACGACGCCATCCATTTCACGGCGGACGGAGATCAACAGCTTGCCCGCATCGTCAGCGATTGTATCGTTCAGGCAGTTGAATCACGCAAGTCGCGGCCGGTGGTATCAGCCACGCAGTTTCAATAATCCTGCACGGGCGGGAGGTGGAGGTGGTGGGTCACGTAATCCCTCAAGACCCGGCGCTGCCCTTCTACCTGCAGATCGTCAATCCACAACTCGCCGTCGGCTCCGCCGGCGTCCACGGTCAACAGTAATGCACTTGCTGGCGCATCCGGAATGGCGAAGGAGGCGGCGCTTCCGCGATTCGCGGCGAGCACGATATCGAACTGCCCCGCAACGTGTCCCTCTGGCGTCAGCAGGCGAAGCTGCACCTTCGCGTCAGTCGTTGCGCGAAGGTCCTCGATGTTGATCGCCATGATCCGCTCGTCGACGTCGGAGAAATCGATTTTCATTTCGGTCCGGCCGGAAAACGGGATAGAACCTGCGCCATCGCGCAGAAACGGCAACTTGCTCAGGTAATCTTTCGAATCAATAACAGACTCGCCGAGGCGAGCCGCGCGCACGTACGAGACGTGAGCGATGTTTTCGGTGAACAGATCGGCGGTGACGTGCACCGCCCGGCTGTCGTTTCGCTTGTAGATTGCGTTCAGTCCCTGCGGATCTGTGCCCACCAGTTCGTACAGACCACGGAACAGGGTCGCCGGCAGCGTGTCGTGATTCGCCCGCGCGAGAATGTCCGCCGGCGATAGCACAAACCGCACGTTCTGGTACAGAAAGTACGCGTGAACGGGACGCAGCGTCTTGTTCGTCAGCGGCGCGTAGCGACCCACTTCCGTGAAAAAAATATCCGTCGATGGAACATCCGCCGGAAATCTGGAACAGATGCCAAGGTCGTCGATGTTGTTGACGTCCAGCATGAAGGGCACGAACCCTGCCTGGTTGTAGGCGACGACGTCGCCAGGAAACACGGCGTGCCGGGCCATCTCATAGAGTCCGTAGTGCGGCCAGAAGAACCGATGCAGATCGCGCGACGGGCTTTGCAGGAAACTGGGCCCCTTCGCGATGCCCACATAGGTGCTCGAGAATCGCGCAGCGACAAACGCGCTGTAGCCAAGGACAACGAAGCACAGCGCCGCCGCAAGTCGCGGGCGAATCGTCGCGATTCGCTCGACCGAGCTCGCGACGATCAGCGCGAACATTGGAAAGAGAAGAACGAAGAACCGGAATCCAAACATCCAGTCTCCGACAACTGAGACATACAGCGCGAGGGGCAGCGCGGCACATACCAACCGTCGACTCAAGCCGTCTCTCGTCAATGCGTCTGCCGTCGAGGCCGCAAGGGCGAGCGCGGCAGGCCAGCCGAAGGCGATAGTAATGAACTCGAGCACGTACGGGCGATCCGGTCTCTTGACGACCACGTGTTGGTGCGGCAGCAGCTTGTAGAGAATCTTGGCTTCGACCGGTGCCGGGACGAGATCCCTGAAATACCACCACCGCCACGCGTGATAGCCGAGGAAGACGACCCCAACCGGCAGCACGATCTGCCGCAGCATGTCGCGGCGGCGCGACGCGGTTGCCGTGATGACGAATGCGCCTATCAGAACGCCGGCGTAGATGAAGCCGTCGATGCGCTCCAGAATCAGCGCCGATGCAGCAATCGCCGCCCATCCATCTCGATCGAGTACCAGTGCGACAATCAGGCCCGTGGCAATCATCGCGACCGGAACCGCCTCGAGCGACGAGCAGCTCCACAAGGCAAAGGGGGCCGCAAGTGCGAGCGTCCCCAACGCGGTGATGGCGCTTGCCTGATGCAGTCGCACTCGGCGCGCCACGTGCCAGACGGACAGCAAAATTCCGATGCCACAGAGCATCGAGACCGCCTTACCAACGAAGAACACGGTGTACTTGTGGATGGGGAGTGCGCGGACGATGGCGAGAATCAGCGTTGACCAGAGGACGTGCAGGAAATCAGAGTAACCCTCGAGGCGCCCTTCGATCGCATTGTACGAAAACCCGTGTCCGCTCAGCAGGCTCTGCGCGTAGACGTACGGAATGGCCTCGTCGTCGACGAAAAAGTAGAGGTAGTTGAAGGCGTGGACAAGGAAGACGGCGATGGCGGCAACAAGGATCCAAACAGGAACGACGCGCCTTCGCTCGGTCATAGGCATCAGACGCCGTCGAAGCGATTCACTCTGTTCGCGTCGTCAGCGCTTACGCTTCGACGACTTCGTCTTCGCGCGATCGTTCCGTCTCGAGCACCTCGCGGATGACGTAAATTGGTTTGTCCTGCGATTCGTGATAGGTGCGGGCCTGCATTTCCGCGAGCAGGCCGAGGGTGACCAACTGCACGCCGGTGAAGATCAAGAGAATGCCGAAGAGCAACAGGGGCCGATCGCCAATACCCTGGTGGCCAAAGAACTTGACCCAGACAAGCCACGCGCAGACGGCCGCGCCCAGACTCCCCATCGCCATCCCGAGCAATCCGAAAATATGAAGCGGCCGAGTGGAGTAGCTGATCAGGAACTTGACCGTCAGCAGATCGAGGATGACCCGGATCGTGCGTGAGATGCCGTACTTCGACGTCCCATGTCGTCGCGCGCGATGATTGACGACCTTCTCGTCGATCGTCACCCCCATCTCGCTTGCAATCGCCGGAAGGAACCGGTGCATCTCGCCGTACAACTTCAACGGCTTCACGACCTCGGCGCGAAACACCTTCAACGAACAGCCATAGTCGTGGAGTCTCACGCCGGTCGAGAACGAGATGATCGCGTTGGCAATCATCGACGGCAGCCGGCGGCTGAAGAACGGATCCTTCCGGTCCTGGCGCCATCCAGCGACAATGTCGGAGCCGCGGTCCTCCAGCAGTTTGATCATCGCCGGGATGTCGCGCGGATCGTTCTGAAGGTCGCCGTCAGAGGTGACGATGTAGCGGCCGCGCGCGTGGCCGAAGCCGGCGGCAAACGCCGCGGTCTGACCAAAATTGCGGCGAAACTGGATCACTCTGAGTCTCGGGTCCGTGCGATGGATTGCGGCCAACTTCGCAAACGTGTCGTCAGTGCTGCCGTCGTCTATGGCGAGGATCTCGTAGGGCCGGCCGAACGAGCGCAGCACGTCGGTGAGCTCCTGGTGAAGCTCCGCCACGTTTGGCGCTTCATTTCGCATGGGGATGACAACCGAAATCTCCGGTCTCATGTTAGCGTAAACGGCTCATTATACAGGGTTTTTGGCTTTTCGCGACTTGAACCAAATCCACGCGACACCGCCGACCAGTGCGATGGCTGCAACGATCAATGAGACCGTCTGCGCGTTGCTCTTCAAAAACTCTGCTGCGCGTTCGCCATACCAGTACGCCAGCAATCCTTCGCCGAAGTAACGTGTGCCGCGGCCGAGTGCAACGGCGAGAAAAAAATCGAACGGCCGCACTTTGGCAATGCCGGCAATCAGCACGAACGGTTTGAATGGGATCGGCGGAGGTAAGAGCGATGGGACGATGACGGCGAACAGGCCATGCTTCTGGAAGAGCTCCAGCGCGCGATCGACGTGGCGCTCATGAAACCTCTTGCGGACGAACCTCTCCCCTCCTCGAAGACCGACGTAATAGAGCACAAAGCACCCGGCAATCGACCCCAGCGTCGCCAGTGACGCGTAGTAAATCAATCGCTCCTTGTGATGCGTGACGTAGACGACGATGAGGAGATCGACGACTTCGGGAAAGGAGAGAAATGACGAATCGAGAACGGCAATGATGAACAGCCCTGGCCCGCCAAGTGCCAGCGCGAAGCCCTGCACCCAGCTGACCAAGCGCTCCATGCTCGTGAGTGTAGACTAAAAGGCGTTCTGTTCACTACGCGCGTTCCCGTGTCGACGCGCCCTCATGGGCGCGAGATCGTGCCGCCGCCAACACGCGACCGCATTCCGTTCCTGATCAGCTTCCCGTCGCTCATCGCCGGCGCGATCGCTGCCCTCTACTACTCCGCAGCAGGGCTCGCGCTTGCGCACTACGACGCGCGAGCGCATCTCGTCGTCGCGCGGCGAATCATCGACAGCCTGACGCCCGGATGGCAGCAGGTCGGGGCGGTATGGCTGCCGCTGCCACATCTCCTCAACATGGTTCCCGTGCAGATCGATTGGCTGTATCGAACTGGCGCGTCGGCGATCGCGATCTCGGTCGTCAGCATGGCGGCAGCGATCTGGTCGATGTCGGATGTCCTGCGACGTACGACCGGATCAGCAGCGGGAGCAATCGCGGCTGCGGTGCTGCTTCTTTTGAACCCAAACGTGCTGTACCTGCAGAGCACGCCCATGACCGAACCATTGCTCTTCGCGACGATCATGCTCTCGATCGCGTTCGCCGCACGATGGCTGGACGATGTCGAGCCATCTCCGAAGGCTGCGGGAAGTGCGTTGGCGGCGGCCTGTCTGACACGGTATGAAGGTTGGCCAGTTGCCGCGGCGATTGTCGGCGTGACCGTCGTCGTTCTCATCCGTCGCGGCACGCCGATCGTGATGGCGCTGCGCGCCGGTGCACGACTGGCTGTTTATCCCGTCATCGCGATCGTGCTGTTCCTCGTCAACAGTCGCTGGACCGTGGGCTCATGGTTTGTCAGCAGCGGTTTCTTCGTTGCCGAGAACGTCGAAGCTGCCGGGCATCCACTCGTCGCGTGGGATCAACTCCGCGAAGGCCTCTATCGACTCTCAGGAACGGCCCTGGTGTGGTCGGGCTACGCGGGTGTCGTCCTGATCGCGATCACGTGCGTACGTTCGCGGTCGAGAGCGCATGCGGCTCTCCTGCTCGCGCCCATCGCAGCCGCGGCCTTGCCCCTCAGCGCGTACGTGCAAGGCCATCCGTTTCGAATCCGCTACGACGTTCCGCTCGTCGCGGCCTGCGCCGCACTTGCCGGGGCGGCGATCGGGCTGCTGTGGACACGCGTTCAACCAGTCGCGGCTGCGGTCGTCGTCAGCATCGCATTGATTCAGGCGCACCCGCTCGATCGGAATGCGCCGCTCATCGTCGAATCACAGCGCGACGCCGCCAATCGGAAAGGGCGCGAGGCGGTCACCGCCTATCTCGTCCAGCATCGCGATCGCCAAACGATCATGATGAGCATGGGATCGCTCGGCCACTACATGCACGATCTCTCGGCGCATGGATTTGCCATTCACGACTTTCTGCACGAAGGCAACGGCGATATCTGGAATTTCGCGATCACCGATGCGAAGGCGGTCGTCGGGTGGATTGCGATCGAGGAAAAGGCTGAAGGGGGGGACGCATTACATCTCGAAGCAAAACGCCACCCCGCGTTCCTCGACGGCTTCATACGAGTCGCCGAAGGAGGCGGGGTGGCGCTCTATCGAAGGTCCGACTAGGTTTAGAACCGAATGTGCATCGTAAAGAGCGCGTGCCAGCCGCCCAGGTCGATCTTGTTGCCGAGCAATCCCGTTTCGGCGGTATCGATGTCCCCGGTGGCTTTCTGGAACTGCACTTCTCCGCCGACGTCGAAGGCGTCGGCGATTGGCGCGCGCACACCCCCGAGGATCACGGGGCCGGCACTCCAGCCGTCTGCCTTGTAGGTCGCTCTGAAGATTGAATTGTCGGAAGCATCGACGAATTCCCCGCTCTCGGACCAGCGCCAGTTGAAAAACCCGACACCCACGCCCACATAGGGTTCAACGCTGCCGCGGCCGACAGGAAGAAACCGCACAGTCGCAGTAATTGGCGAGATCCGGAACTTGAGATCCTGCTGGATTTCGGAACCGTTTGCGTTGACGAACCCACGATAGACGCTATCGACGCCACGCTTATAGTAGCCAGCACCTACCCCGCCCTCGAGATACTTGCCGAGACCGAACAGCCACTCGCCACTGAACTCGAACCCATTGAAGTCGTTCACTTCGAATACGAGATCGTCGAGATCGCGGACGATGACATCGCCATCGACACGGCCGTCTTCGCCGCGGGGAAAGAAGCCACCCAATGTGAAGCCAACAGCGTTGCGATGATCAGAGGAAGAGACCCGGGTGATCTGTGCGGACGCTGGCGCGGGCGACAGAAGGATGGCCAAGGCAGCCAATCCAATCGCGCACCGCACACCGCGTCGTAATCCAGTCAACATGAGATACTCCGTTTCAGGAGGCGCGAAAGTCATCGCCCGCCCTCCCAGCTGACCTCCGGTTCAGCATGAACAATGCCACGATGCCGCATGAAAACGCGCCGACTCAAGAAGAGCATTTCGGCGGTATGTCTTACCACGTGGTCAGATCGTCCTAAGAAAGAGAAAAAGCGCCTGCGGCCCGAGCGAGCGGCCGGAGGGAAGCGACGCGAAGCGGCGCCCGCGAGCGAGAGCGCGTGGGGGTGGGGCCCCACGCGCAGTGAGAAATGCAGACAGTCACCGGCTCTTCAAGAACCCCTGAATCACCTGGACCATGGCGTCGTGGATGTGACCGTTGGTGGCGACGAGGTTCCCCGCGCGCGAACTATACGGACCTCCCGCCAGATCCGTCACTCGTCCGCCGGCTTCTTGAATGATGAGCGCACCGGCGGCCACATCCCAGGGATGAAGCGATTGCTCCCAGAAGCCGTCGAGACGGCCGGCGGCAACGTAGCAGAGATCGATCGCGGCGGAGCCGAGGCGCCTCACCGCGCGCGACACCTTGAGAAACTCGCCGAAGAGTCCGACGAGCGCCTCCGCGTCCCGCTGCACGCTGTAAGGAAATCCCGTGCACAGAAGTGAATCGATGAGGGTCGTCGCACTCGAGACGCGCAGCGGCGCGCCGTTCAACCACGCACCCTGACCGCGCTCCGCGGTGTAGAGCTCGCGCCGGCTCGGATCGTAGATCGCCGCCACCGAGGGCACACCGCGAATCTCGAGCGCCAGTGAGGAACAGAAGATCGGCAGCCCGTGCGCGTAGTTGGTGGTGCCGTCCACCGGATCGAAGACCCAGCAGTACTCCGGCACGTGGTCGCGATCTTCGGCCTCGGAAAACTCTTCCCCGAGCACGACGTGAGTTGGAAAACGTGATGCGATCAGCGCGCGGAATTCACGCTCGACGCGAAGATCGATTTCGGTGACGAGATCGATCGCACCCTTCTTGTCGACACGCAGCTCGCCGCCGAAATGCGCCATCTGAATTTCACCGGCGCGGATGACCGACTCGACTGCGGTAGCGAGAAAAACTGGAGGAAGGGGCTCAGGCACCGGACGCCAGCTTCTTGACCATGCGCACTTCCATGCCGCCCTGCTCGCCGCGCTGCAGCACGACATCATCCATGAAGCTGCGCATGAAAAAGATGCCCCGGCCGCTCGATTTCAGAATGTTTTCAGGGGCGAGCGGATCGGCCACCTCGTCGGGTTCGAATCCCTCTCCCTGATCGACGACGCGAACGACCAGTTCGCGCGGATCGATAACCGGCGTGACCGCGAATTCGACGGTGACCATCTTGGCGAAGTCTTCGCGATTGCCATGTTTGATCGCATTGATCACCGATTCGCGCACCGCGACGCCAATCCAGTGGACGGTGTCGTCGTCGAGTCCCGCCAGCTGACCAATGCGGTCGCTGATGACCTGCACGAAGTCCACCATGTCGAACTTGCTGTGGATGTGGAGCCGGACCGTGCCGCCGCGTTTCAGCATGCGGGAAACACCCGCCCGCGCCGGCGGCAGTGATGCAAAGAGGCGCGGTCTGGAGACCGCGCCCCACAACGAAGAATGAAGCGCCCGGGCTTCAATCCGGGCACGGCAACGGTCTCTCGAGGCACGCGAGTGAATAACATACTAAACCGGATCCCATCAAGAGTGCGAATGCTATAGTGCGGTGCATGCTCCGTACGCCGGCCGATTTCGTGACAATTTCCCCTCAATCCCGCGCCTCCGGGCGCGTCCGCGTCCCCGGCGACAAGTCCATTTCTCATCGATACGCGATGCTCGCGGCGATGGCCGACGGCGAGTCCACGATCAGCGGATTCTCCCCCGGCGCTGATTGCGCCGCCACCCTCGAGTGCCTGCGCGGCCTTGGCGTGACCATCCGGCGCACCGGCCCCGGCTCGATGACAATTCTGGGAAGGGGCCTCGGCGGTCTTCAGGCGCCGGACAACGCCCTCGACGCCCTGAATTCCGGGACCACGATGCGGTTGCTGTCGGGGATCGTGGCTGGACATCCGTTCCGAACCGTGATGACGGGAGACGCATCGCTGCAGCGGCGCCCGATGCGCCGGATCATCGATCCGTTGACGAAGATGGGTGCGCGCATTGACGCCCGCGATGGACGTCCGCCGCTGACCATCGAAGGCGGATCGCTGCACGGAATCACGCACGAACCACAGGTCCCAAGCGCGCAGGTGAAGAGCGGCGTGCTGCTTGCCGGACTGCATGCATCCGGCCGCACGCGCGTCGGCGAGGTCATTCCCACTCGCGATCACACTGAACGAGCGCTCGAAGCATTCGGCGTTCGCGTGGCCCGCGACACAACCGGTGTCGAGGTTGAGGGTGGACAGCGCCTCCAGGCACAAACGCTCACCGTTCCCGGCGACATCTCCGGCGCGGCATTCTGGGCCGCGCTGGCCGGCGGCACCCCAGGGTCGTCGATTCACATCGACGGCGTCGGTCTCAATCTGTCGCGAATCGCCGTCCTCGAAATGTTCCGCCGTGCTGGCGTTCGGGTCGATTTTTCGCGCGACGACGAGCGGGCCGGCGAGCCGGTTGGCACCGTCAGCTTTTCCGCCGCGGACTGCGAAAGCTTTACCGTCGACCCGGACGAGGTGCCGCTCGTGATCGACGAGATTCCGGCGCTGGCCGCGTTCGCGGCGATGATGCCCGCGGGAAAGACGTTCACCGTTCGCGGCGCCGGTGAACTGCGCGTGAAGGAGAGCGATCGCATCTCGTCTCTGGCCGCGGGATTTCGGGCGATCGGCGCGCATGTCGAAGAATACGACGACGGGTTCACGCTGGAAGCGCGACCGCTCGCGGGCGGAGCGGTGGATGCCGCCGGCGATCATCGTCTCGCGATGGCATTCGCCATCGCCGCCACGCGCGCGGCAGGACCCACGACGATCAGCGGGGCGTCGTCGGTCGACGTTTCGTATCCCGGGTTCTTCGACGAGCTCGCGCGGCTCACGCGGTGACGGCGGACAAAATCTATCTCGTCGGATTCATGGCGGCGGGCAAGACGACCGTCGCGCGGATACTCGCTGAACGGCTCGGATGGCGCGCCGAAGACATCGACGAGCTGATTGAGGCGCGCGAACGGCGAACTGTGGCCGAAATTTTTGCCAGGAGTGGTGAACCGTACTTTCGTTCGATCGAGCGCGACATCCTCCGGCTTCTGCTTCCCCTTCGACACTGCGTGGTGGCGACCGGCGGCGGAACGTTCATGGATCCGGACAATCGCGTCGCGATCAACCTGGACGGAGTGTCGGTCTGGCTCGACGTGCCGCTGGACGAGCTGATCGCCAGGCTGCCGGCCGATGGGCGACGCCCCTTGGCTGCCGATCGGACGCAGATGGAGCGCCTGTTTACGGCGCGGCAAATCGCCTATGCCAACGCCCAACTTCGTGTCGATGCGAGGGGCGTCCATCCAGAGACGATCGCTGAGCGCATCATCGAAGCGGTCAGCTGAACGAAGACCGCCGTGCGCTACCTCATTCTCTCGGACATTCACGCCAACATCGACGCCCTCGATGCCGTGCTCGACGCCGCGCCCGCCGGGACGTGGGATCGCGTGCTCGTCCTCGGCGACCTGGTCGGCTACGGCGCCGAACCCTCGGCGGTGATCGATCGCGTCCGATCGCTGAATCCGCTGGCCACCATCCGCGGCAATCACGACAAGGCGGCCTGCGGGATCGAAGACGGAAGCTCGTTCAACTACGTGGCGCGCCTCGCCGCTCAATGGACCTTCGAGGCGCTGTCGTCGGAACATCGCGAGTACCTTCGCGCGCTGCCACAGGGACCGATGTCGATAGACGATGCGATCGAGATCTGCCACGGCGCGCCGTTCGACGAAGATCACTACATCTTCGATGCCGACGACGCGAGCCGTGCCCTCGACTCCGCCGCCAGACGCGTGTGCCTCTTTGGCCACACGCATCTGCCGGTCGTCTTTCGAAGAAATCCGAACATTTTCGACGGGTTCCTGCCCGAGGGTCCGAACGATTCGCTGGTGCAGATCGACGGCGGCCTGAATTACTTGATCAACGTGGGGTCGGTCGGCCAGCCGCGCGACGGCGATCCACGCGCCGCATTTGGGATTTATGACTCGTCGGGACCATCGGTGCTCGTCCGCCGGATCGAATACTCTGTGCAGGACGCACAGCGCCGCATCCTCGACGCCGGGTTACCGGCGAGTCTGGCTAATAGACTCGGAATTGGGAGGTAGAGAATCACGAATCACTAATCGTGAATCCTCGATCGCTGAATCCTCCCTGCAACCGCCTCGATCGTCGACCGGGATTCGAGGATTCGGAGATTCCCGATTAGTGATGCAGGATTCAGAATTACGGATTGATGTTCTTCTTGGCTCTCTCTTCTCTGCGTTTGAACTCAGCAGCATACGCATCTTGCGCCGCGCGCGAACCCAGAACCCAACCAATCACGACGCCGATCAGCAGCACCGCAGGAATGAAAATCAGGTGCGCCGACGTCATGTTCGAAAAATTCATCGGCGCTGACCTGCGGCAAGCCGACGGCTGACATCCGCCAGTTCACGTTCTGCTCGTGCCAGACGATTCCAGATCGACCAGAGATAGCCAAGCACCAGCAGCCACACCACCGCATACGCGACGATGACCAGCGGCGCCGCCGGAAGCTGTTCCTGCCCCGGCAAGCTGCTCGCCGGCACGAATCCATCCGGGGGGGACGGCGGCTGCTGCATCGCGAACGCGGGAACGACAAACAGCGCGATCACGAAAAGCAGACCAGCGACCTTTACACCTTTCGTCATGTCAATCCTCTAGTGAAAGATAGAGTTCGTCGATCGACGCGCGCACGTTCTCCAGCCTTACACGCGCGGCGAGCAGCACGGTAAACAACGCGACGAACGCGACGGAGCACAAGAGAAATGGAATGCCCATCGACGGCTTCAGCGTCATGACAACGGACGTTTTCGGATGCACCGTGCGCCACACGTTGACCGACCAGTAGACGAATGGCACGTTCGCCATTCCAAACAGCGCGAGTACAGCCGACAGCTTCTCCGACCCGGCTCCGCCGTACTTTCTCAGCAGCAAATAGGCAACAAAGACGAGCCACATTACGAGCGCAGAGGTCAATCGTGCGTCCCATTGCCACCACACGCCCCACGCCTTGCGGCCCCAGAGAGGACCGGTAAGAAGGCCCATCAGGCCAAATACCACTGCCAGCTCCGCCGCCGCCTGTGCGACGCGGTCGGCATCTTTCCGTCCCGCGAAAATCACCATCGCGCCGGCGAGACCGCACACTACCGCTGCGCAGAACATCGCAATCCACGACGGCACGTGAAAGTAGAAAATCTTCTGCACGAGCCCCATCGTCGACTCGTAGGGCGCGTAATGGATCGCAAACGGCGCGTAGGCAAACAGCGCGGCGGTAACGATCAAAAGGGGTAGAAACAGCTTTTTCACGAAGAATAGTCCTCTTCTATCACTGCGCGTGGGGCCCCACTTCCTCTTTGCGACTGGGGCCCCACCCCCAGTCGCTGCCGCTTCGCGCATCGCGCTCAGCGGCGGCTGAAGGCTCTCACGCGCTCTCGCTTTTGCCTTTTGCCTTTCCCTTTTGCCTTTTCCCTTTGTTACTCCGTCATCGCCGGCTCGAATGTCCACAGTGCAAGCGTGACGAATACAATATCGAAAAAAACGAGCATCGACAGCCACATGCGCGCGATTGGCAGATCCGCGTCCGCTTGCAGCAGCGCGGCCGTGCCTCGAACACCGGCGATGATCACGGGAATTGTAATCGGATACAGCAGGATCGGCAGTAATACGTCTCGACTACGAGCACGCACGAGCATCGCCGCGAAGAGCGTGCCGACCGCCGCGAACCCGACCGTTCCCGCGGCAAGCAATAGACCGATCAGCACCGGATGTGCGAAGAGCGGTGCGCCGAACATCAAGGCGACCAGTGGTGTCACAATTGCCTCGACCGCGGCCAACAGGAGAAGGACACCGACGAGTTTTCCCACATAAAGCGCCGGGCGATCCATCGGCGCGAGCATAAGAGCGCGAAGCGTATCGTTCTGACGTTCCCGCTCGAACGTGCGGCCGAGCGCCAGCGTGCCCGAAAAGGCAATCGCGATCCACAGGATGCCGGCGGCCGCATCGTCAACCGCAATGCCCTCGCGAACAAAGCCGAACGCAAACACGAGGACGCAGGCAACGGCAAAGAACAGCGTCGTGTAAACGACCTCGCGACTGCGGAACTCGATCAACAGATCTTTGCGCGTCACGAGCCAGACCGTCTGGACGAACGAGGGCCGGCGCTCAGGACTCACGGTTCGCTCGGCGGTAGCGTTCGCGCAGCGATCCAGGACCGTCGTCGATCGGCACGAGACGGCCGCCGCGCAACAGGGCGGCATGGTCTGCGACACCATCGATCGTCTCGAGATCGTGGGTCGCCACCAGGACGATGCAGCCCGCGCCGCGAAGATCGAACAGTCGCCCTCGAAGCGCTGCCGTCGCGGCATCGTCCAGTCCCGTGAACGGCTCGTCGAGGAGCACGAGCCGCGGCTCGTGAAGCAGCGCGCGCTCGAGCGCCAGCCGCTGACGCATGCCACGTGAGAACCGTCCAGCCGGATCGTCACGTTCATCGAGACCCGCACGCTCGAGCGCGGATTGCACGACGCGCTCGACGTCGCGAATGCCGTAAGCGCGGGCGAAAAATGCGAGATTCTCAGCCGCCGACAACTCGGGGTAGATGAAGAGATCGTGGCCGAGGACCCCGATCCGGGCGCGCAGTGCGGCGTCGCTGCCAGAAACGGCATCGCCGTATTGGACCCGGCCGGATGATGGTGTCAGCAGTGTTGCCGCGATCCCGAGCAGGGTGGACTTCCCTGCCCCGTTAGCGCCGACGAGCGCGACAATCTCCCCGGCGGTGCATGTGAAAGTGATTTTGTTGAGAACGCGGCGGCGGCCGAAGTGGCGGGAAACGTCGGTGAAGCTGATCGATTGAAAGTCCATCAAGCAGCTATGCGGCCTCGTCGTCGAGCTGCGCGTAGACGCGCTCGAGCGATGCGAGCAGCTCGCGACGCCGTGCCGCGTACCGTTCCGGATCGATCGTGTTGTCGCGATGTTGTTCTTCGATTGACGTCAATTCAGCAAAGAGACGATCGCGCTTCGCGTCGAGCCGCTTGCGACGGTCCTGTTCGGTTCGATTTACAGGCGCGCGGCGGCGGCTTGCCCAGGCACCTGCCACGAGGATTGCCCCGGCCAGGACGAGCGCCACATTTCTCGGCCAGACCGGCTGATGCGGCAGCCCGCTCAGCGAGAAGCGAATCACTTGTCCGGCAGGCACGGTCGGCCCCTTGCCGACAATGAATGTTTCTCCCTGCAGCGGCATGTCGCGATGTTCGGCAACCTGCGGTGACTGGAGTTGCATGTCGCCGACCTTTTGTACCAGGACGCTCACCTGGCCGAGCTGAAGCGGCAGGATTTGCTCAACCGTCATCGATCCGCCGGAAATGGGCAATGAGTATCCGTACTGCACGACCGTCGAACCGGGCGGAAACGGACCATTGACGATGATCCGCTTGCCGGTCACGCTCGCCTGTTTGGTGGAGCCCTCGAGAAGACCGGCACCGAGAGCAGCCGAGGGGAGGTCGAAGACGATGGCGTTGGCTGTCTTCACCGGCACCTGTGCCGCATTGACGATTTCGAGAAGCGCGAACGCGTTGAGCGCTTCATCCCCCATCTCGAAGACAAAGCGAGAGCGATCGCTCAGCACGACGGTGCCCAGTTGCGCGGCACTCTCGGCCCGCTGCCGTTCGCGATCGGCTTGTTGTTGCACTTGTGCATCGGTGGCAACCAACGCGACCCGGATGCCACCTGCCGCAGGAACGGCGAACTCCTGCGACTCGAGCCGTTCGCCGTTCACCGTCGTCGCGGCTTTCACGCGCGTTCCAGGTTGGAGACCGCTGAACTCGGCGCGCCCTGCGTCGTTGGTCTTGGCTGACAATGTGGACGGACCCCCGGTGAGCTCGACCAATTGACCGGGGATGATGTTGGTCATCGCGCCGCGGACCACGCGGACGGTGACTGTCCCTGCAGGAAGATCGGAGACCGGAAGGGGCACACCGGACATCTGTTTTGCATCCGGCATCTGTGCCGACAGCGTCGCCGGCAAAACCACAACGCCGATCAGCAACAGCGCTCTGCAGACCGCGCGCATTGTCATTGCGCCGTCGACAGTGCGAAGCCGCATCGCTTGCAGAACCGCGCGTCGGCATCGTTGACGGTTTCGCAAGAGGCGCAGGTGCGAGGCGCCGAATCCTTGGCGGGGTTTAAAAACCCCGCCCTACCGTTCTGGTCTGAAGACTTGGCGGGGGATGGAGACCCCGCCCTACGGAGCCGCTCCTCCAACTCGCGCTCGATGGCTTCGCGATAACCGGTTCGACCCGCGTCGAGTTGTTTCATCAAGCTTATAGCGCGTGCGCGAAGACGTCCGCCCATCTCGTCGAAGTCTTTCGCCGAAACCTTCCCCATCGCGCGGTCGAACTCGAGTTCCTTGATCGATCGAAGAACGAGCGCCTTTTCTCGCTGCAGCGCTGCGCGCGCGCGCTCCGATGGCCGCTCAGCAAGGCGCGATGCATCGCGCGTCGTCAACGGCAGAATCGTTCGATAGACCGCAGCCGCCGCGAGTCCGGCGGCTCCGATCGTGAGACTGATCAGGATGAGATGCTCAGGCGCTGACTGCCGCGACAACATCACGGCAATCGTGGATGCTCCCAGCGAAGCCAGCACAAAGAAGTGCCAGGGACGGAACCCCTGATCGGACAAATCGTAGCTTCCGCCTTTAGGCGGAAGATCCACTTTAGGCGAAAGATCCCTGCCCTCAATCGAGGTCGCGGAGCTCATCGTCCAGCCTTTCACGGAGGGTGGGATCTTCAGTGGTCTGAGCTGGCGTCTCGGACGCTTCTTTGGTCTCTTCGCGTCGCGACCATCGGAAGGCGACAACCGCAATGCTCGCCGCACCGGTCGCGCCAATCAAATACGGAAAGAACCAGGCAAGCCGGTTGAAGCCTTCGTCGATCGGTGAGGCCAGCGGCTCCTGACTGCCGAATTTCGCGATGTAGTACGCGTAAACCTGCTCGCGCGTCTTTCCTTCCGCGACCAGCTTCGCCACCTCCTCGCGCATCTGCGCCGCATCCGAGCACGTGCATTCGCCGATGCGTTTGCGTCCGCAGGTTCCGCACATGCAGATGATCTCGTTCTGCAAGGCCTTCTCGAGCGGGGACTGCGGCGGCACAATCACGGCCTGCGGATTCTCGACGTGCTGCGCGCGGACGCCGGCAGGTAAAAGAACGAACAAGAGGAGCAGCGACGTTGTCGCCGCACCAACTGGAACCTTCGCGGCGGCAAAAGCGAACGCACTCTCGGGCAACAACGCGAGGCCGGTCCCAAGCGCCATCACGGCGAAACCGAACCAGATCCAGTTCACGAGCGGATTGATGACGATCTTATAGGTGACTTCCTGCGTGCTGACGTTATAGGAGCCAAGGACGAGATACAGGTCTTCCGAAACCGCCCGGCGAATCGCGACTTCGGTCGTCGGTTCTTCTTCATGCTTGGCGAAGAACCACCGCGCCGGGTGCAGGCGATCGATCTGCTGTCCGCCTTCGAACACGCTCACGTCCGCGGTGACCATCTGCTTTTGTGCGTCGCTGGTCACCCGCAGTGCGTCGTGCCGAACTGTGAAGGGTCCGACGGTGGTTTGCTGGCCGACCTTCAGCGGCACCTGCTCTTCGCGATGGAACCCCTGTCCGGCGAATCCAAGGAACATCAGCACGATCCCGACATGGACGATGTAGCCGCCGTACCGCCGGCGCGAGCGGCCGACCAGACCGATCATCGCGGTGATGATGTCGGTGCCGGTGGCACCCTTCCGAACCTGGGCACCGCGGACCAACTCCTGAAGCACCGTCGTCACGACAAAGGCGCAAAGTGCGAAGCAGATACCGGATGTCCAGACGCGCACGCCGACGGCATAAAGCGCAATCGCGGTTGCGACACACGCCAGCGAGGGCCAAAGGAACTGTTCAACGAGATTGCGGACCGTGGACTTGCGCCATGCGAGCAGCGGACCGACTCCCGTCAACAAGAGGAGGATCAAGCCGATCGGCAGCATCCACTTGTTGAAGAACGGTGGGCCGACGGTCAACCGGCGGCCCCGCGTCGCCTCGCTCAACGTTGGAAACATCGTTGCGAAGAGCACGAAGAACGCCGAGAACAGCAGAATCCAGTTGTTCGCCAGAAACGCGGCCTCGCGAGACATCCACGAATCCAGTTCGTGGCGCGATCGGAGGAGCGGCAGGCGGTAGATGACGAAGCCAAAGCTGAACGTCACGATCGCGATCATGAAAACCGTGAACATCCACGCGAGCTCGCGGTCCTCGCCAAACGCGTGCACCGACTGGACCACGCCGGATCGGGTCATGAACGTGCCGAAGATGGTCAGAAAGAACGTGATGATGACCAGCGTGACGTTCCAGACGCGCAGCATCCCGCGGCGCTCCTGCACCATGACGGAATGCAGAAACGCCGTCGCAGTGAACCATGGGAGCAGCCCGGCGTTCTCGACCGGATCCCAGCCCCAGAACCCTCCCCATCCGAGCTCTTCGTACGCCCACAGCATCCCGAGCGTCAGCCCGAACGAAAGAAACAGCCATCCAATCATCGTCCAGCGGCGAACCGCGCGAAGCCACGAATCATCGAGGTGCCCGGTGATCAGCGCCGCCATGCCGAATGCGAACGGAATCGTCATCGCGACAAATCCCGTGTAGAGCGATGGCGGATGGATCGCCATGTAGAAGTTTTGCAGGAGCGGATTGAGTCCTTTCCCCTCCGTCGGCGCCTGGGTGAGAAACGTCGAGAACGGATTCTTGTGGACCACCATCAGGAAGATGAAGAACATCTGCACCGCGGAGATCACAGCGACGACGTAGGGGATCAGTTCGCGGTGCCGCTCGCGATTGGTGTAGACCGCCACGGCGCCGAAGACGCCGAGGAGGAATACCCAGAACATGATCGATCCGTCCAGCCCGCCCCAGTACGACGTGATCTTGTAGGCCAGCGGCTGCGCGGAATCGGAATAGCGCTGGACGTATTTGATCGCGTAGTTGTTGGTGACAAACGCGTGGATGATGACGCCAGAGGCGACCGTCATCAGCGCCGAGACGAGATAGAAGGCGCCGGTTCCGCTCTCGATCAATCGCAGCGATCGCTGCCGGGCACCGGCGACCGACGCGGCAATCGCATACGCGGAGACAATGAAACTGGCGAGGAGCAGAAACGAGCCAAGAGAAGGCATCGCGGTTTTCCTGGGTTCTCCGAGGTTTCCTGGGTTCTACGAGGTTCTACTGGGTTCGACCAGGGTGTACGGGGTCGTTCGCGTTCGACGCTCTGGCGAGCCGCACGAGCGAATCGCTTAACTACCAGGTGCGCCGGGCTTCCCTTCGACGTACTTGGACGGACACTTCGCCATCACTCCGTTTGGTTCCACCGCAAATCCGTTCGGACTCAGATGTCCTTTCAATACGACCTCGGATCCATCCTTGAACGTGTCGGGGACGATCCCGGTGTAGTTCGCATGAACAACTGATCCCTTGTTCTGGATCTGGAACACGTATTCGAGCGTCTGCGGTTTGACGAAGATCGATTTGTCGACGACAAAGCCGTGAAGCTGCAGGCGCTTTCCCTGCCACGCGGCCGGGTCGGTCATCACTTCATCGACGTGCACGTAGTATTCGGTGCCCTCGGCTAACGTCGAATAGAACAGCCCGCCCAGAGCAAGCGCGAGCACGGCCGCGGTCACCGCGATCTTGATATGCTTAGGTTTCATAATGGTTTGCGGGAAATCGCACCCTCAGAATACTGTGCTCTTCCCCGTGGGTCAATGCACTCAATCAATTAGCCGAGCTCCTGCAGCAAGTGATACACGGTCGCGACCGGCAGTCCCACGACGTTCGACCATGAGCCGTCGATTCGCTCAATAAACCGCGCGGCGCGTCCCTGGATTGCGTAGGCTCCTGCCTTTCCTTCCGGTTCCCGCGAGTCGACGTACCACGAAATTTCCGACTCATCCAGTGGTTGAAACCACACCTGCGTTGTCACGACCTGGCTCAGTTCCGCGGGACCGCGCCGGACAACGACGGCGGTGTGCACCTCGTGTACCCCACCTGACAGCAACCGCAGCATTCGCCGCGCATCCTCGGAATCTTCGGGTTTTCCGAGGATTTTGCCGCCGGCGACCACGATCGTGTCTGCCGAGAGAATCGTGGCGCCGGATTCCCGGCACCGTGCTCGAGTGGTGTTGGCCTTGTCGCGGGCCACGCGAAGTGCGTACTGCAGGGGGTTCTCACCTGGCGCCGGCGTCTCGTCCACGTCCGCTGGCATGACGTCGAATTCGAACCCGGCCGCGGTCAGTAACTCAGCCCGCCGAGGGGAGGCGGAAGCAAGGATGAGGCGCACGCGAATGTTGATAGTATCGAAATTGGCGGTTCGCGGTTCGCGGTTGGCGGTTT
>Ga0075425_100001794_pt1 | contig 21127 bp, 17 predicted proteins | sample SoiMethybrSBSTD4_FD_75300 | JGI IMG/M metagenome (GOLD analysis project Ga0075425, IMG submission 75300) | Bulk soil microbial communities from a Populus tree surrounding site in Tennessee, USA - Soil MetaG P. TD hybrid SBSTD4 | ecosystem: Environmental > Terrestrial > Soil > Tree plantation... | reverse complement strand
ACGTGGGCGATGATCGCCCACCGATCTGCCGGAGGGATCGGCCAGCGGTACGACGGCATCAGCCCCTTGCCGTTGGTGATGACGTCGAACAGCTGCCCGTCGGGGTACTTGAGGATCGCCTCCTGGTGGAAGGAGGCGGTCGGGATGCTGCCGCGCTGGAACAGGATCCCCTTGCCCTCTCCGCGCGCGTCGTGGCACGGCTGGCAGTAGATCGCATAGCGCTGGCGGCCGCGCTCGAGACGCGCCTCGTCCACGGCGCCGGGGATCGTCGCCACGAACTGCCCGTCCTTCCCCTTGCCGGTGAAGAACACCTCGTCCTCTTTCAGTTCGCCGATCGCGATCGTGCCTGGCACCGGCGGGCGCATCGCCGAGCCGTCGTAGAAGAAGGTGCTGGAAGTCTGCGGCAGCACCTTCGGCTGGTTGTACATGCTCGGATTGGGATGGATCGGCGGCCGGCTCGACGTGCAGCCGCGGGCGCAGCCCGAGAGCGCGAGCACGGCCGTGAGCACGACGCCGCGAGCAACGACGCTCATATCACGCCCTTGAGATCGGGATTCGGGTTGCGCACCTTCGCGAGGTAGGTCGTCCTCGGCTTGGTGTTCAGCTCGTCGAGCAGCGCGTAGTTGCGCGGATCGGCCTTCGCCTTCGCGACGCGGCTCGACGGATCCCGAATATCGCCGAATTCGATCGCCGCCGCAGGGCAGGCCTGCTGGCAGGCGGTCTTGACGTCGCCGTCACGCACCGGGTGCCCGGCGAGCTTCGCGTCGATCTTTCCCCGGTTGATCCGCTGCACGCAGTAGGTGCACTTCTCCATCACGCCCCTCGCCCGCACCGTGACGTCGGGGTTCATCGCGAGCTTGAGGACGTCGGGCGTGTCCTTCGTGAAGTTGAAGAAGTTGAAGCGGCGGACCTTGTAGGGACAGTTGTTGGAGCAGTAGCGCGTGCCGATGCAGCGGTTGTAGACCATCACGTTGAGGCCCTGCCCGTCGTGCACGGTCGCCGCCACCGGGCAGACCTGCTCGCACGGCGCATCCTCGCACTGCATGCAGGGAATGGGCTGGAATACGGTTTCAGGGCTCGAGAGATCGCCGGAGAAGTACCGGTCCACTCGCAGCCAGTGCATCTCGCGGCTTTTCCTGACCTGGATCTTGCCGACGACCGGCACGTTGTTTTCGCTCTGGCAGGCGACCATGCACGCGGTGCAGCCGATGCAGGCGTTGAGGTCGATCGTCATGCCCCACTGCGGGCCCTGATCGTAGGAGTGTTCCTTCCAGAGCGAGAAGTGCTTGGCGTCCTCCTCGAAGACGCCGAGTGCGCCGCCCTCTCCGCGTTTGGCGGCCGGTGCGGGCTCGGCGCCAGGCGCCGCCTCGGATCCCTGCGTCCTGGCCGCCGGCCCGGATCGGAGCTCGGCGAGCGTCGACTCGCGGACGATCGGCCGTTCTTCCATGCTGCCGTGGTCCTGCGTCGTCGACAGCGCGTACGCGCGCGACAGCTTGCTCAGGCTGGCGCCGCCGTCGAAGCCGGGGGCGGTGGAGGTGCGGATCGCGAACGTGTTGAAGCCGACGCCGGAGCCGATCCGGCCCGCGTGCGAGCGGCCGTAGCCGACCGTCACCGCGACGACGCCGTCGGCCATGCCGGGGACGATCGCGACCGGAAGCTCGAGCGACCGGCTCGCGTAATCGATCCGGACCACGTCTTCGTCCGCCAGGTGGAGCGACTCGGCGGTCTTCGGGCTCACGAGCGCCGGGTTGTCCCAGACGAACTTGGTGAGCGGATCGGGCAGCTCCTGCAGCCATCCGTCGTTGGCGAAGCGGCCGTCGTGCAGCGACGGCGACTGGAGGAAGACGATCTCGGCGCCGCCGCCGGATGCGACCGTGCGCGACAGCTCCGCCACGGCCTGCGTGCCGGCCGCGGGGACGACCTCGGGAAGCTCGCTGCCCGCCAGCAGCCCATCGTGCAGCACGCGGTTCCATTTCCTGTCGAAATCCTCCTCGCCCAGGATCGGCTTCCACGTGTCGCGCACGATGTCGTAGCCGGGATCGTCCTCGCCGGCGACCATCATCCCCAGCACTTCGACCGGCGTCTTGCCGCCGAAGAGCGGCAGGATCAGCGGCTGGACGACGCTGGCGGTGCCGCCGACCGCGCGCGCGTCTCCCCACGACTCGAGGTAGTGCGCGCGTGGAATGTGCCACTCCGCCTTCACCGAGGTTTCGTCGATCGTGTGGCCGAGCGCGATCGCATGCGGCACCTTGGCCATGGCGGCGGCGAAATCGAGATCCGCCGGCGCGTCGAAGACGGGATTGCCGCCGAGGACGACCAGCGTCTGGATCGCGCCGCCCTTCATCGCCGCGACGAGCGAGGCGAGCGAGCTCACGCTCGGCAGCGCCGCGTCTTTCGTCTCGTGGTACGTGACGGTCTTGCCGGTGTTGCCGAGATGCGCGTTCAACGCGCAGACGGCGGCGTGGACGGCCGCGGGCTGGCGCTCGCCGGCGACGATCAGCCCCTTGCCGCGATTCGCCAGGAGATCCTTGGCGAGCGCCTCGATCCACCGCGGATCGACGCCCGGAATGCTGGCTGGCGCGGCCCCTGCCGCCGGCGCGGACAGCCGTGCCGCCAGCGCGGCCACGAACGCCGCGATCTGCCGGCTCTCGAGACGAAGGCGATGATCGGCCATCGCGCCGGTCAGCGAGTGGACGCCTTCGACCGCGTAGAGCCGATTCATTTCGCCGCCGGAGACGCCCGCCCTCCGTCCGTCCGCGAACCCTCGCGCGTGACGGATCATCTCGGGATCGGTCAGCAGCGGGTCGGCGTCGAGCGCCAGGATCACCGACGCGCGATCGAACCGGAGCATCAGGTCCACGTCGCGCCCCGCGGCGGACTTGAGGCCTGCCAGGCGCTGCTCGTCGCTGACGGCGTCGTAGGTCGCCCACTGCATCTTCGGATAGCGCGTGCGCAGCGCGGCGGTCAGGCGCGCGAGTGTCGGCGAGGAGAACGAGTCGGAGATCACCGCGAGGCCGGCGCCGCCGTCGGCGGCATGCGCCGCCGCCAGTTGCCCCCACGCCGTCACGAAGTCCTTCCACGACTTGGCCGTGCCCTGCTGCCGCACCGATTGCGAGCGATCGGGATCGTAGAGGCCCAGCACCGAGGCCTGGACGCGCAGGCTCGAGGCGCCGAGCGTCGAGGGATGCGCCGGGTTGCCCTCGATCTTCGTCGGGCGCCCTTCGTGGCTTTCGACGATCAGCCCGTAGGCGCTGCGGCGGAACGGCATCGTCGTCGCGTAGTAGCGCGGAATCCCCGGAAGGGTGTCCTCGGGATACGCGACGTAGGGCACGATCTCTTCGACGGGACGCCGGCACCCGGCGAGCCCCGCCAGCGAGAGCGACGCGCCGAGCAGCATGATCATGTCGCGCCGGCTGACGCCGTCGGGAAGCTCCGACGCGCCTTCGGGGAACTCGCGCTCGAGCGCGTCGCGGAATTCCGGCCGGTCCTCGAGCTGCGCGAGGCTTCTCCAGTACGTCCGGCTCACCGGTGGCACCCCGAGCACTCCGTCGGCGGGTTGACCGGCCGCTCGTGCGAGAGCAGCGCCGCGCGCGCCTGCGCGTCGCGCGGCGGCGTCCATTTCATGTTGGTGACCTCCGAGACGGGACGCCGGTTGGGGCCGGGATCGCGGTGGCAGTCGAGACACCAGCTCATACTGAGCGGCGCCATCTGCGTGACGGTCTCCATCTCGTCGATGCGGCCGTGGCAGGTGACGCAGCCGACGCCGGCGGCGATGTGCGAGCGATGCGTGAAGTAGGCGTAGTCGGGCAGCTTGTGGACGCGGATCCACCGCATCGGGCGGCCGCTCTGCGCGCTGTCGCGAATCGGCGCCAGCAGGGCGCTGTCCCGCTTCACCAGCTGATGGCAGTTCATGCAGGTCTGCGTCGGCGGGATGTTGGCGACGGCCGAGCGCTCGACCGAGGCGTGGCAGTAGCGGCAGTCGAGGCCGAGCTCGCCGACGTGGAGCTTGTGGCTATACGGAACGGGCTGGACCGGACGGTAGCCGACGTCGGTGTACCACGGCGAGAAGTAGTACCAGACGCCCGCCGTCGCGACCACGGGGCCGAGGCCGGCCACGAGGGCCGCCACGATCGGAAGCTTGTTCCACCAGGGGGCGAATATCTGCGCCAATGACGGACTCCGGGGCGTTGGAGGTTAACCGAAGCCGTGAGCCCGCGATGGACGATGCTGCCAATCCTCGCGCCCCACCCATACTCGTCCCCAGGGAACGGCCGAGATCTCGATTCGAGGCCTCGATCTATCACCAACGTGGATGACGGGTCAAGGCCGCCAGTGGAGTATCGGTGATGGAGATCCCGTGGAATCCGGTGTGGCACCGTCGCACTTTTCCCATCGACGAATCGTGTTTCACGGGATGGCGGCGCATTCGCGCCGGTGGGATGCTGACGCGTGCACTTTCCACGAACGCTGCCGCCGGAACTCGAGGCCGAACGCAAACGGCTGACGACCGAGGACGCGTTCCTTGCGTTGCAGGGGCGGCTGGTCGCGTGCATCCCGCACGACGTCCACGCACAGGAGCTGCATGAAGAGGACGTCTACGCGTACCTGGCCCGGCTGAGCAAGCTCCTCGAAAGCGTCCACCGTGGCGCCGGCAATCACGTCAACTGACCCCGGGCCGCTCTACCTCGGCACTTCTGAGCACGAATCCTGCAATCCGTCCGGCACGACGCGCGTAGGACGGCGTGACGCCAGAAAATCCGGAATAATCCGGGGGTTCTGGGAACCGGACGCTACGCCACCCTTTACGGACCCCGTAAGGGTCTTGCGCGCGTCGTAACTTTCCCGCAGAATGGCCTCACCTCTTTCAATGCGTGCCTTTCGTCGCCGGCTTGCTTCGTTCGCGCTGGCCCTGTCGGCGCTGCAGCTCGCGCTGTTGTTCGCCGTGCCGGTGTCGGCGTGCTGCTCGCGCAAGCCCATGGCGCAGGTGACGACTACGGTCGAGGCCGCTGGAACCCACGACTGCTGTCCCGCTGGATCGCATCCGCCGGGCGAATGCCCCCTGCACCGGAACGACAAGTCTGCCCGCCAGCAGACTTCGCGAGCCGAGCAGTGCCGTATGGCGTGTGATACACCGCATGCGCCGCAGATCGTGTTCGCCATCGGTGTCCTGCCGGCCCCCGCTGTGTCGGGGCTGGCGTTCGTTTCGTCGCCCGCATTTACGCGCATCGTCACCGCCATCGAACCTCCCGCCACGTTCCCCGACGGCCCGCCGCCGAAATTCCTCTAACGCTCTCGTTTCAGGCTCGTTCGGTTCCTACGCGAGACGTCCGGCCATGCGCCGGCATAGAGGGGTTTTATGGCGAGGCAGTTGTACGGTCTTTTCTTTTTTGTGTGTCTCATTGCCGCCGCGCCGGTGCGGGCCCAGGAGACGGTCAATTCCGCCAGCGTGAGCGGACGCGTGACCGATCCGCAGGGCGCCGTCGTGCCGGGCGCGCTGGTCACGGCGCGCCAGGTGGACACCAACGTGGCGCGCGAGACGATTACGGACGGTGAAGGGCGTTTTCGTTTCCCGTACTTGAAAGTCGGGCGCTACGAGTTCGTCGTCCATCTCGACGGCTTCACGGACGCCCGCCGGTTCCTCACGCTGACGGTCGGATCGGCCTTCGAGATGCCGGTCACGCTGCTGGTCGGGACGGTTGACGCCAACGTCACGGTCACGGCCGAAGCCAACGTCCTCGAGCTGGCGCGCAGCCAGATTGCCGGCACGGTCTCGGAGGCGGAAGCCAGGAACCTGCCGATGAACGGCCGCAACTTCCTCGACCTGGCGCTGCTCGTGCCCGGCGTGTCGCCGACCAACGTCGCCAGCACGCAGCTGTTCGCGGAAACGTCCGCGGTGCCCGGCGGCGGCGTGTCGATCGGCAGCCAGCGCAACTTCTCCAACAACTTCATCGTCGACGGCCTGTCGGCCAACGACGACGCGGCGGGGTTGAGCGGCATGCCCTACGGCGTGGACGCCGTCGATCAGTTCCAGGTGGTCACGTCGGGCGGCCAGGCGGAGTTCGGCCGCGCGCTCGGCGGCTACATCAACGTCGTCACGAAAAGCGGCACCAACCTCGCGCGCGGCGATGCCTACGGCTACTTCCGCGACGACAGCGTCAATGCCGCCAACGCGCTCACGGGAAAGACGCTGCCGATGAACCAGCAGCAGTTCGGCGGCAGCATCGGCGGGCCGATCGTGCGCGATCGGACGTTCTTCTTCACCAACGGCGAGCGCCGGGAGCTGGATCAGACGGGGCTCGTGACGATCCTGCCGGAGAGCGCCGCGGTCATCAACGCGCGGCTCGCGGCGGTCGGCTATCCGGGCGGCCCGGTGGCGACCGGGATTTATCCCAATCCGGTCGCGAGCACGCACTACATGGGGAAGATCGATCACCAGTTCGCGCGCTCGGACCAGTTCACGCTGCGCTACGCGCTCTACGACGTCTCGTCCCTGAATTCACGCGGCGCTGGCGGGCTCAGCGCGCCGAGCGCGTCTGCCGCGCTCGACAACCTGGACCAGACGATCGCCTTCGCCAATACCTGGACGCTGACGTCGCGGACGGTGAACGAGACGCGCGCCCAGATCACCCATGGCGATCTGGAAGCGCCGCCGACCGATCCGGTCGGGCCGTCGGTCAGCATCGCCGGCGTCGCCAGCTTCGGCACGCTGTCGAGCAGCCCGACGGGCCGGGTCAACACGCTCTACGAGTTCGTCGACAACCTGTCGCACCAGGCGGGCGCGCACGCGCTGCGCGCCGGCGTGGACGTCCTCTATAACGACGACACGATTACCTTCCCGCGGTCCCTTCAAGGGGCGTACAGCTTCTCGTCGCTGGCGAATTTCGTCGCCGGCGTCTACAACAACGCCGGCTTCACCCAGACGTTCGGCACGACGGTCGTGTCGCAGACCAACCCCAACGTCGGCATCTACGCGCAGGACGAGTGGAAGGCCAGCCCGAGCCTCACGCTGAACGCGGGGCTGCGCTACGACCTGCAGTACCTGCAGACCATCCGCACCGATCGCAACAACCTCGCGCCGCGCGCGGGGTTCGCGTGGTCGCCGTTTGCGTCGCGGCGCACCGTCGTCCGGGGCGGCGGCGGCGTGTTCTACGATCGCGTGCCGCTGCGCGCGCTGGCCAACGCGCTGCTCTCGGCCGGCAACACCTCGAACGTCGCCAGCCTGCAGCAGACGAGCATCAGCCTGTCCCCGGCCCAGGCCGGCGCGCCGGTGTTCCCGAACATCCTCGCCGCGCCGCAGCCGTCGGTCACGCTGCCGAGCCTGACGACGATGAACCCGAACATGGCGAACGCCTATTCGGACCAGGCGAGCGTGGAAGTGGAACAGCAGATCGGCGATCGCAGCACCGTGAGCGCCGGCTACCAGTACAGCCGCGGCCGCAACCTGATCATCTCCGTCAACCAGAACGTGCCGTCCTGCGTCCCGGCGGGCACCAACAACGGCTGCCGGCCGAACCCGGCCTACGGCAACAACAGCCAGTACTCGCCGTCGGCGAAGTCGAGCTATCAGGGCCTGCACCTGTCGTTCGTCCAGCGGGCCTCCTCGCGCGGCCAGTTCCGCGTGTCCTACACGCTGTCGAAGGCGATGTCGAACGTCGGCGAGTTCTTCTTCAGCTCGCCGATCGATCCGTTCGATCTCGACAAGGACTGGGGCCGCTCCGACGACGATCAGCGGCACCGGGTCGTCGTCAACGGCAACGTCAACGTGAGCGGTTTCGAGATCAGCGGCATGATGCAGGCGTACTCGGCGCTTCCGCTCAACATCACGTCCGGCGTGACGACGCTGCAGGGCACGGCGGGGCGGCCGATCGTGGACGGCGAGTTCATTCCGCGCAACGCCGGCGCCGGCCCGGACTTCTTCACCCTCAACCTGCGGGTGTCGAGGACGTTCCGGTTCGGCAGCCGCCTGCGCGTCGAGGGGCTGGTCGAAGGGTTCAACCTGACCAACCGGATGAACATCGTCACCATCAACGGCAACTTCGGCGCCGGGGCGTATCCGGCCAATCCGTCGCCGAATTTCGGCCAGATTCTCGCCGTCGGCGACCCGCGGTCGTTCCAGTTCGGCGTGCGGGCGAAGTTCTGACATGCGCATGCGGATGCTTGCGGTTCTCATCCTGGGAGGGTTGGCGACGGCGTGCTCGCGAGGCGCCTCGACCGACGCGATCGAGCTGGCGATTGCCGATCGCGCCAACGCGAACGTCACGCTGGCGGCCGACGGCCGCCGCGTCGCCGCGGCCTGGGCGGCGACCGGTGCCGGCGGCACCGATGTCTACCTGGCCGTCAGCGACGACGAGGGACGGACGTTCAAGCCGCCGGTGCGCGTCAACGACATCGCCGGCGACGCCAGCAGCAACGGCGAGCAGCCGCCGCGCGTCGCGTTGAGAGGGGAGACGCTCAACATCATCTGGGTCTCGAAGCGCGGCGGCGCCACGGGCATTCGGTCCGCCCTTTCGACCGACGGCGGGCGGACGTTCGCGCCGGCCGGCACGATCACGCCGCCGGGCGCCACCGGCGCGCGCGGCTGGGAGTCGGCGGCGATTGCCGACGACGGGACGCTGCACGCGGCCTGGCTGGATGGAAGATCCCCCGGTCCGCCTCCGCCGGCTGCGCCGGCTACGGCGAGACAGACTTCGGCTGCCGATGTTGACACTGCGCAGCCGAAGTCCGGCCATCACCACTCCGGACCGATGAAGCAGAACATCTACCACGCGATGTGGAAGCCGGGCGAGGCGCCGGTCGAGGTCGCGGTCGCCGAGGATGTCTGCTTCTGCTGCAAGACGGCGCTGGTGACGCGCGGCAGCGACGTCTACGTCGCCTGGCGCCACCTCTTTCCCGGCGGCGTGCGCGACATCGCCGTCGCGCGGTCGGCCGACGGCGGGCGCACCTTCTCCGCCCCCACGCGCGTCAGCGAAGACAACTGGAAGATCGACGCCTGCCCGGACGACGGGCCGGCGATGGCCGTCGACGGCGACGGCGCGATCCGCGTCGTGTGGCCGACGCTGGTGCAGGACGCCGCGGGTGCCCGCATGGGCATCTTCCAGGCGGTCAGCCGCGACGGCGGCAGGACGTTTGCGCCGCGGGAACGCATGGACGCCGGCGATGCGGCCCCCGCGCATCCGAGGCTCACCGGTGCCGCGCAGGGAGCGGCGGTGGTCTGGGACGAGCTCGCCGGCAGCACGCGCCGCGTCATGCTGCGCGCGCCCGGCGCGGCGCCGATCGCGCTCAGCCGCGGCCGCGCCGCGAGCTATCCGGCGATTGCGGCCACCACATCCGGTTTCGTGGTCGCCTTCACGGACCAGCTTGAAGGCCGCTCCGTCGTGCGCGCGTTGCGCGTGCCCGCTGTCAGGCAATAGAATGCCGCCCCGATGCCAGAGAGGAACGACTCCGAGGCTCGGCTCTCAGCGCGGCTGGAACACGAGGCGTTGCGCCTCGCGGCCATCGTCGAGTCCGCCGAGGACGCGATCGTCAGCAAGGATCTCGACGGCATCATCCAGAGCTGGAACCACGGGGCCGAGCGGATCTTCGGCTACACGGCTGAGGAGGCGATCGGCCGCCCGATCACCATCGTGATTCCCGACGACCGGCTCGACGAAGAGGCCGAAGTGCTCAGGCGCATCCGCGCCGGGCTCGCCGTCGAGCACTTCGAGACGGTGCGCCGGCGCAAGGACGGCAGCCCGATCGACATCTCCCTCACCGTCTCGCCGATTCGCACCTCGACCGGGGAGGTCATCGGCGCCTCGAAGATCGCGCGCGACATCACCGAGCAGCGGCGGCTGCGCGAGATCGCCGAGGACGCCAGCCGGCTGAAAGACGAGTTCCTCGCGTTGCTGTCGCACGAGCTGCGGACGCCGCTCAACACCGTGCTCGGCTACGCGCGGATGCTGCGGCGGGAGGACTCGCGGATGGCCGGCGAGCTGCGCATGCGGTCGCTCGACGCGCTCGAGCGCAACGCCGACGCGCTGTCGCGGCTGGTCACCGACGTGCTCGACACGTCGCGCAGCGTCAGCGGGAAGCTGCGGCTGGATCTCGAGACCGCGCCGCTGGAGGAGATCGTCAGCGAGGCGGTGCGCACGGTGTCGCCGCCGGCCGAGGCGAAGGACCTGTCCTTCGAGATTCACTGCGAGCCCGGCATATCCGTCCGCGCCGATCGCGATCGGCTGCAGCAGGTCCTGTGGAACCTGCTGTCGAACGCGATCAAGTTCACGCCGGCGGGCGGCACCGTCGCGCTGCGCACGCGGCGCGACCACGGGTCGATCGTGATCAGCGTGGAGGACAGCGGCATCGGCATCGCCCCCGAGCACCTGCCGCACGTCTTCCAGCGCTTCTGGCAGGCGCACACCGGCGCGTCGCGCGAGTTCGGCGGGCTCGGCATCGGGCTCACGCTGTCGCGGCACCTCGTCGAGATGCACGGGGGAACGATCGCCGTCGACAGCCCCGGCCCGGGCCGCGGCGCCACGTTCACGGTGCTCCTGCCCAACCCCGCGACGGCGCTCGCGCGCGAGCGCCATCTTCGACCGGTCGCGAGATAACACACGTACCTACGTACTGGTGTGCGCCTTGCGCGCACGCATCAGGTGTAAAATGCCGCCCACTATGGGCCGAACCTGGGTGAGTCGGGTCGCGTTTCTCGCTCTTCTTCTTTCCACCAGCTGCACGAAGTCATCGCCGACGGCCCCGGCCGAAACGCCGGCGCCGCCGCCCGCGGGGACGGCAGCCGCCATCTTCATCACGCCCAACAGCTTCGATCTGCCGGCCGGCGGCGGCAGCCTCGAGCTGGTCATCGCGACCTCGGGCAACGATCTCGGTAGCGTCGTCGCCGCGAACGTCCCCCTCACGCTCAGCGCGTCGAGCGGCGCGCTCTCGACCACCGACCCCCGGACCGATGCCACCGGTCACGCGCGCGTCACGTGGACCGGGGCGAGCAGCGCGACGATTGTCGCGCGCGCCGGCGACGTCGTGGGTCAGTCGACGATTCGCGTCGCGGGCGGGCAGCCACCGCCACCGCCGACGAATCCAAACCCCAACCCGGCTCCGAATCCGAATCCGAATCCGACTCCGACGCCTGGCGGGCTCGTCGTCGACATCTTCCCGTCGCCACGCGGCGGTGACGCCAGTACGCCGATCACCTTCACGCCGAGCGTGCGTGCCGCCGACGGCTCGCCGCTCGCGGCGTTGACGTACGCCTGGGACTTCGGCGACGGCACGACCAGCACCGATGCCACCCCGACGCACCTGTTCCGGCCGGCCGATCACTGGACGGTCACGCTGACTGTCACCACGGCGGACGGGCGCGCCGGGCGCGCGTCGGTCGACATCACGATCGGTGCGTCGCCGGCGCCGTCGGTGAACGTGACGTTGAGCGCCACTCCTTCGTCGGCGCTCACCGGCGCGACCTTCACCTTCACCGCGGCGGCTGCGGGCAACAGTACGAGCGGGCCGGTGACCGCTTACGACTGGGACTTCGGCTCCGGCGGGCCGGCGCCGACGACGACCACGGCGCCGACGGCCTCCGCCTCCTATTCGACGCCAGGCGGAAAGACCGTGCGGGTCACGGCGCGGACTGCCAACGGCACGAGCGGCACGGCGACGACGACCGTCACCGTCAACGATCGGCCGATCGCCGTCGACATCACGCAGAGCGGATCGCCGACGGCGGGCTCCACGATGACCTTCACCGCCACTGTCACGAGCCCGACGGGCGGTACGATTCCGGCGTCGATGACCTTCAGCTGGGATTACGGTAACGGTACCGAGACGGTGACCGGTGCGTCACCGAAGAGCGTCAACCACATCTACAACGCACCCGGCAAGTTCGACGTCACGGTCACCGTCACCACTCCGGATGGACGCACGGCGACGAAGACCCTGAAGGTGACGATTAGCTGAACGGGCGTGATACACTCGGAGTTTCCACGCGCCCGTAGCTCAGTTGGATAGAGCGCCGGGCTTCGAACCCGTAGGTCGGGGGTTCAAATCCCTCCGGGCGCGCCAACTTCGCTCGTGATCGGCCGCGTGGACTCGCACCGGTCGTGCGCGCCCGTAGCTCAATTGGATAGAGCGTCGGCCTCCGGAGCCGAAGGTTGCAGGTTCGAGCCCTGCCGGGCGCACCAATTTTGGCGCAGGGGCTTCGCCCCTCGGACTCCCCTAGACGCTCTCTCGCTTGCGCTTCGCGCTGCGCTCGGTTCGCGTGGCTCACTCGCTGCGCTCGTTCGCACCAGTTTGTCCCAGGCGCTTCGCCCCTCGGCCCGCCTCCGCGAAGTCGATGGCGATGGTCCCGTAGTACTGAGCCTTATACTGGTGTGGGACCGAGCGAGGCCAGTGTGCCGGCTGGGCGAAACTCTACCGTTCAATCACTGATCTCGCCAAGGCGATCCCCCGACTACCCGTATGAAGCGCGCGCTGCTGGCTACCTTCACCCGCGATGCGGTCGTCGACCTCCTGCGTCCGCTCCGTCCGCGGGCCGCGAGCGTCTTCTGCTTTCACCGCTTCGCGGATCCCGACCTCGGCAACACGGGACACGACCTGACGGCGCTGCGACGCAATCTCGGCTTCCTCCGCCGCCATCGTCTCCCGGTTGTCCCGCTCGCCGATCTGATCGCCACGCTCGAAGCCGGCGAGCAGCCGCGGCCGGGAACCGTCGTCCTGACCATCGACGACGGATACGCCGATTTCGCGAACGCGGCCGCGCCGGTGTTCGCCGAATTCGATTGCCCGACCACGGTCTTCGTCGTGAGCGGCTTCGTCGACGGCGCGCTCTGGCTCTGGTGGGACCGCATCGAGTACATCTTCCGCGACACCGATCGAACGGGCATCGCGCTCGACGTCGAAGGACGTCCGTATTCCGGGCAATGGTCCACGCCGGGCGAACGACGGGCGGAAGCGGGGCGCCTCGCCGTGATGCTGGAGAGCGTCAGCGAGGAAACCCGCCAGCGGATCCTCGCGGAGATTGTCACGAAGCTGGAGGTGCAGGTTCCGAGCCGGCCTCCGGCGCGGTTCGCGGCGATGTCATGGGACGACGTCAGGCGATGCGAGCGGACAGGCGTCACCTTCGGGCCGCACACCGTCACGCATCCGATTCTCTCGCGGGTCGCCGACGCCGCGGCGGCGTTCGAGATCGGCGAGTCGTGGAGACAGCTTCGCGCCAGGACCGCCGCCGCGGTTCCCGTTTTCTGTTATCCGAACGGCAGCGCGCCGACGTTCGGCGAGCGCGAGCGGCGGCTGGTCCGCGACTGCGGACTGCGCGCCGCGGTGACGACCTCGCCGCGGTATGTGACGCAAAAGGCGTTCGCGGCGGGAGCCGACGCCAGGTTCGTGCTGCCTCGCTTCGCGTATTACGACGATCTGCCGCATTTCGCGCAGGCCGTCAGCGGCGTGGAGCGGGTCCGATCGATGGCGCGGGCGTTCGGCCCACGATGAAAGGGGCGACCATCGTCCCCCTGTCCGAGGCGCCCCGTCCGTCCGTCGAACGGTATCTCGCGGCCCGAGGCGCCCGCTCCGAGATGATCGCGTGGAAGTACTTCGATGCGCGATTCAACCGCGGCCGGAACCGGGCCCTGGTGTGGATGCAGGGGGACGACGTCCGCGGATTCATCGGTCTGATTCCTTTCACGCTGCGGGACGGCGAGAGCGTCCGCGACGCGACCTGGACCTGCGACTGGTCGATCGACGACCCGCGGAAGAGCCCGGGGATGGGAATCGTCCTCCTTCGCGCCGCGATCGGGGCCGCGCGGTTTGCGATGTCGCTCGGCGGAAACGAGCTGACGCGCTCGCTCCTGCCCAGAATCGCGGCGCAGACCATCGCGGACGCCGGAGCCGTCTACGTCCTGCCGCTGCGGCTCGGATACGTTCTGGAGAAGGTGGACCGCCGTCTCCAGTCGCGAGTACCTGGAGCGCCCGCCCTCGCGAGGACCCTGCTCGGCTCACTTCCGCTGCCGGCGATGCGACGCAGGGACGCCGGCATCGATATCCAGCCCGGCGTGGCCCCACGGCTCGAACACGCGCTGGCGCGGCACCCGCAGCCGACGCCAGCCCCGGCATATGATTTGGAGTACGTGCAGTGGCAATGCGGACGTTGTCCCGAGATCGATTCGTGGACCGTGCTCGACGGACGGGACGTGGCCGCGTCCGCGGCGGCCGTGGTGTTTCGCGCCCGCTCCGCCCCCGGCCACTGGCGCATGGTGTGGTGGGAGCCGGCAGCCGGGGCTGCCGCGGCCGGCGCGAACGTGCTGCGCGCCGCCAGCGCATTCGCCCGCGCGCAGGGCGCGCGATCGCTGTCGGCGATCGTGTCACGAGCCGACGAGCGAGCGGCGAGCCGGCTGCGCGCCGAGGGCTTCATGCTGCAGCGCGGCGGTCAGCCGCTCTATGTGAATCCTTCCGATCGGGCGGCGTTCGTGCCGTTCGATCGCGTCGGGTCCCTGAGTTATCTCGACACGGACCTGGCGCATCTGCCCTGAGGGCCGATATCTACGTGACGAGGGAGAGACATGTCCATCGCGCTCGAAGAAGTCGTGGCGAAGGTGTTCAACATCCCCGCGGCTTCGGTCACCGACGAACTTGAATTCAACGGCGTCCCCGAGTGGGACTCGTTGAATCACGTCAACCTGATGCTGGAGCTGGAGCAGGTCTACGGCGTCGCCGTCGGCGAAGACGAGATGGTGGATTTGACGACCGTGCGCGCCATCCGACAGTTCCTCGGCCGCCATTCGCGAGAGGGCCGTCCGGCCGGCGACTGATATGGACCGCAACGACGCGCGATCGCTCCGCACGGATTTCCTGTCGCACGCCGACCGGCACCCCGACGACGTCGCGGTCGAGGTCGGCGGGGCCGCGATCCGCTACGGCGAACTCTCACGCACGGCGCGCGCGTGGGCGGCCTGCATGATCGCCGCGAAAGGGGGGCGCCTCGATCGCGTCGGCGTGTTCGCCTACCGCAGCGCCACCGCCTACACCGGCGTCCTCGCCGCGCTCTGTGGCGGCGCGACGTTCGTCCCGCTCAATCCGACGTTCCCGATCGCGCGAACCGGGCAGATGTTGCGCCGTGCGGCGCTCGATGCGGTCATCGTCGACAAGACCGCCGCGCCGCAGGTGGCCGAGGCGCTCGCCGGCGTCGCCGAGGCGCCGCGGCTCGTGATCGGCGAGCCGTCACCGGCCATTCCACCGCATCTGCTCGAAGGCGCGCTGCTCCCCGAGCATCTCGCCGCAGCGCAGCCGCTCGCCGATCTTCCGCCGCTCGTGCCCGAGGATCTCGCCTACCTGCTCTTCACGTCGGGGACGACGGGAGAGCCGAAAGGCGTCGGCGTCACGCACGGCAACGCGCTGCATTTCATGGACGTGATGTCGCGCCGCTACGGCCTGACCCGCGAGGATCGCCTGTCGCAGACCTTCGATCAGACGTTCGACCTGTCCGTGTTCGACATGTTCATGGCCTGGCACGCCGGTGCCACGCTCTGCGTGCCGGGCAAGATCGAGATGCTGGCGCCGGCGCGATTCGTGGCCAAGCACGCGCTCACCGTGTGGTTCTCGGTGCCCTCCGTCGTCGCGCTGATGCGCCGGAAGGACCTGTTGAAGCCGGGGAGCATGCCGACGCTGCGGTGGAGCCTCTTCTGCGGTGAACCGTTGCCGCGCACGAGCGCCGACGCCTGGCAGGCCGCAGCGCCGAACTCCATCGTCGAGAACCTGTTCGGGCCGACGGAATTGACCATCGCGTGCACGGTGCACCGCTGGACGGCCGGCAGCGCCGCCGACGAACTCGTGCACGATCTCGTCCCCATCGGCCGTCCGCTCGAAGGCCTCGGGGCGATGGTCGTCGACGAAGCGCTGCAGCCGGTGGCGCAGCCGGGGGACGCGGGCGAGCTGTGCGTGTGCGGGCCGCAGACGGTACCCGGCTACTGGCAGGATCCCGTGCGAACGGCCGAACGGTTCGTGCACCTCCCGATCTCGCCGTTCGAGCAGCGGCGCTTCTATCGGACGGGCGACCGGGTCGTGGCGCTGCGCGACGGTTCGTACGCCTACGTCGGGCGAACCGATCATCAGATCAAGGTCCTGGGATTCCGCGTCGAGCTCGGAGAGATCGAGGCCGTGCTCGGGCTGGGGCGCGGAGTGCTGCAGAGCGCCTGCGTCGGATGGCCGCTCGAGGACAGCCGCGCGACGGGCATCGTCGCGTTCATCACCGGTCCCGGAGTCGACACGGCGGCGCTCCTCGCCGACGCGCAGGCGCGGCTCCCGGTCTACATGGTGCCAAAGGAGATCGTCCTGCTCGACGAGTTTCCACTCAACGCGAATGGAAAGATCGATCGAAACGCGCTCGTGGCGATGTTGCGCGCGCGCGACGCCGCGGACGGCCGGAGCGCGGACGGCGCGGCGTGACGCTGCCGACTGCCGACCTGGCGCCGTTCGAGCGGGACTTCATGGCCCTCGAATCCGCCGCGTCGGCGCCCTACATGCGATTCACCTATTCGACCGCCGCCGACGCCCGGCGCGCACAGGCGCTCCTCTTCGAGCGCGCGGTCGGCGAGTTCGTGCCTCCCGCGGGCAGGCTGCTGGTTCTCGACGGAAGGCCCGCCGGCATGGTGGCGTGCCTGACCGGCGCGGCGCTGCGCCGCGCGCGCCTCGGCGCGGGTGCCGCGCTGACGCGAGCCGGCCTGATGGCCGACCCCGCGCTCGCACGCCGCGTGCAGCTCGCGTCGACGACGCTCCTGAAGCCGGCAGCGGAGGACTTCTACCTCAGTCGCATCGCCGTCCATGAGGATTTCCGCGGCCAGGGGATCGGCGCGGCGCTCTTGCAGCACGTGCTCGACGAGGCCGCACGCAGTCAGGCGCCGCGATGCGTCCTGGAAGTGGCGCCCGAAGCGACCGCAGCGATTGCCCTGTATCAACGACACGGCTTCGAGGAAATCGACCGCCGCGCCGTCGCGGATCCGGAGACAGGCCGTACGCTCGAGTACGTCCACATGCAGCGACGGATTGCTTGAGGATCGGCTGAGGCTGGAGGCGCAAGCGGCCCGCCGCGCGCGGCACCCGGTGCCCCCGGGCCGGTCAGTCCTGCGGGATCGGGTTGCGGGCGAAGCAGAGGTCGTCGACGATGCGGCCGCCGATGAGGTGTTCCTGAATGATGCGCTCGGCGTTTTCGGGCGTCACGTTTCGATACCACGCCCCTTCCGGGTAGACGACACAGACCGGGCCGCTCACACAGATGCGCAGGCACTGGCACTTCGTCCGATAGCACGGGCCGTCCGGGCCGGCGATGTTGAGGTCCTTCATCCGCCGCTTGAGATACTGCCAGGTCGCGTCTCCCGCCTCGGGATCGACGCAGTCCGGGCCGATGCAGACGAAGAGATGCCGCTTCAGCTTGCCGATGCCGAACGCCGCGGCCGACTGCTCAGGTGTGTCGTACTTGCGGGCCATCCGCCAGCGATCATACGGCACCCGCTTTGCTCGGCGTCAGCCGAGGAGGCCTTTGATGGCAGACAAGTTCAGCGAACGCGACGACCAGCCCGTCAACCGTCAGGACGAGATCGTCAACCGCAGCGGCGACGACCAGGTGCGCGGCATCGCCGACGATGAGACCGACGCCGAGTTCGACGACAGCGAAGATCTCGACGAAGAGGACGAGGCCGAGGAGGAGGAGGGCAGCACCTTCTAGGCGCGACGGTACTTCTGCAGGACGGACTCGAGGTCTGCGGGCTCGCTTTCCCGCAGGCCTTTCCACAGGTCCCCGACTTTCCTGAACCGCGCCGGTGCCGTGCGAATGGTGAATTCGCGCGGATCCACGCCGGCGTCCACTTCCTTCCAGGTCAACGGCGTCGACACGCCGGCATAGTCGCTCGCCCGCGCGCTGTAGGCGGTCGCCAGCGTCTTGCCCAGGATGTTCTGCAGGTAATCGATGTAGATCGTCCCGCGCCGCCGCCTCGCCACCATGCGCTCGACGGTCGCCGCCTTCGGGTGCCGCGTCGCGACCAGCGTCGCCACGATCTGGCAGAACAGCATCCCGGACTCGTATGACGTGTGCGGCTTCAGGGGAATGTAGATGTGCATGCCGTTCGAGCCGGACGTCTTGGGGAACGCCGGCACGCCGAGCGACGTCAGCTCGTCGCGCACCCAGCGCGCGACGTCGAGCACGGTCTCGAAGCTGGCGCCGGCAGTGGGATCGAGATCGATGGCCGTGTAGTCCGCGTCGTACGGCGACTGCACGCGCGAGAACCAGGGATCCTGCGAAATGGCGGCGATCTGCGCCATGTAGACCAGCGTGGTCAGCGAGCCGCCGACCAGCCGCTTTGCGTTCGGCTCGTCGATCGGTTCCCCTTCGTCGAGCACTTCGATCCGCACCCCTTTCGGCGGCCGTTCCTCGCGCGACCGCTGCTGGTAGAACGCCTTCGCCGTGATTCCGTTGGGAAAGCGCTTCATCACCAGCGGGCGATCGTCGACGGCCGGCAGCAGTAGGGGTGAGACCTCGACGTAGTACCGCAGCAGGTCCCCCTTCGTGATCTTCAGCGCGGGGTAAAACACTTTCGCGAGATTCGTCACGCTGACGCGGTCGCCGTTGGGCAGCGCCAGCTCGCCGTCCTTGCGCGCGTCCTCGAGCTCGCGCAAACGGTCGATCACCGCCTGCAGGCCGCGGTCGAGCGTGGGGTTCCTGGCAGGTTCCTCCCGCACGACTTCGATCGCCGACTTGTCGTCGCGGAGCCCCAGGTACACCGGATGCCGCAGCTTGTCGTCGGCGGTCCACTCGGTGAAGCGGATCTGGGCGACGAGGTCCGGGCGCACCCAGTGCGCCGGCTCGTTGGTTTTCACCTTTTCGGCGAAGGGGGACGTCTTCGTCTCCCGCTTCCTCAGCAGCGCCGACAGGCGCGCCAGCTCTTTCTGATCGAATCCCGTCCCGGTATGGCCGACGTACTTCAGCCGCCCGCCCTCCTGGACGCCGAGCAGCAGCGCGCCGAAGTACTGCCGCGTCTGCCGCGGCTCGGTCCAGCCGCCGACGACGAATTCCTGCTCCTTGAGCAGTTTCACCTTGCGCCACGCCGGCGACCGCCGCCCCGGCTGGTAGGGTGACGCGGCATCCTTCGCGATGAGCCCTTCCCAGCCTTCCTTCAGCGCCCGCTCGTGCAATGCCGTCGCATCGTCGGCCACCTGCTCGCTGAGGCGAATGGTTCCTTCCGCCTGAAGGCGGATGGTTCCTTCCGCCTGAAGGCGGAAGCCACGGGACTTGCCCGAACGCGCCGCGCTCGCCGTACGCTTTCCTGTGGCTTCCGCCTTCAGGCGGAAGTAGCGATCGAAGACGCGCGCGAGCCGCGTGCGGCGCTCGCTGAGCGGCAGCGCGGTCAGGTCCTCTTTGCCCTCGCGCATGATGTCGAACAGGATGAGCGCCGCGGGCTGCGCCTGCTCGGCGCGCTCGACGTCCTTCGCGCCGGCCAGGTGCATGCGCCCCTGCAGCCGCTGGAACCCGGCGGGACGGCCGTCCTTGTCGAGCGCGACGATCTCGCCGTCGAGCACGAGCGCCTCCGCGATCGGCGCCTCGGCGAGCGCCCTGGCGATGGAGGGGAACTGCCGGGTCTTGTCGTTGCCGTTCCGCGACCAGATGGTGACGCCGGACGAACGGCCGATCTCGACGACGGCGCGGATGCCGTCGTACTTGGGCTCGTAGACGAGGCCCTTCTTTTTCAGAGGGGCTTCGGCCAGCGTGGCCAGCATCGGGCGGAGCATCTCCGGTGAGTCTACCCGAGGGCGGCAACTACGCTATGCTGATAGGCGAATGGCCCTGTTCCATCGGCGCCCGCACGGTCTCGCCTCGGTCTTCGGCGCGCTCGAATTGCGCGTCCTCGAGGCGCTCTGGCGCCGCGGCGACGACGCCTCGGTCCGCGACCTGATGCCCGAGTTTCCGCAGGCGGCCTACACCACGCTGATGACGACGCTCGATCGGCTGCACCGGAAAGGTGTGCTCGAGCGGCGGAAGGACGGCCGTGCGTTCCTCTACCGGCCGGTCAGCTCGCGCGAGCAGATGGAATCGGGTCTCGTGACGCGCGCGCTGCAGCCGCTGCTCGAAGGCCAGGACCCGCGGCCGATCCTGTCGTTCTTCGTCGAAGAAGTGAGCCGTCAGGATCAGCGGCTCCTCGACGAGCTCGAACGGCTGGTGCGCGAGAAACGCCGGCGCCAGGAGGAGCGATGACCTTCTGGATCTTCGCCGCGGCGATCACGCTGTCGGCGTTCGCCACGATCGTGATGCTGGCGTCGGCCTTGGTCACGCTGACGGCTTCGATCGCGGCGCGCTCGCTGGACCGCTACGCCCCGGCGTCACGCGCGACCCTGCTGCTGCGGCTGCGGCTGCTGCCCGCGGCGGCGGCGATGCTCGTCGCCTTCGGCGTCGCCCTGCCGATCTTCGCGTGGTACGAGCCGCCGCACACCGACGAGGCGCTCGCGCGCACGCTCGTCGTCATGGCGGCGATCGGCCTGCTCTTCATGACCCGCGCGGCATGGCGCGGCGCGGCGGCACTGGCCGCCACGTGGCGCGTGCAGCGGCAGTGGATCGGCCGCGGACGGCGGATCGACATTGCCGACAGCGCATTACCGGTCTACGCGATCGACGAGCCGTTTCCCATCGTCGCCGTCGTCGGCATCCGGCGGCCGGCGCTCTTCGTCGCCGAGCGCGTCCTCCGCGAGTGCACGCCTGATGAGGTGCGCGCCATGGTCCGGCACGAGTGCGCGCACGTCGGCGAGCGCGACAACCTGAAGCGGCTGTTGATGTGCATCTCGCCGGCGCCCGGCGCGCGGACGCTCGACCGCGAATGGTCCAGCGCGTCCGAAGAGGCGGCCGACGCGGCCGCGGTGGACGGCTCGCGGACGGTCGCTCTCGAGCTCGCCCAGGCGCTGATTCACGTCGCCCGGCTGGCGCCGGTGCCGGTGGCGCCGCGGCTCGCCAGCGCGTTCTACCGCGGCGGGAGCATCGAGGATCGGGTGCGCCGCCTGCTCGCCGCCGACGAGCTGCCGCCCGCGCCGGCGCGGACGGTCCGTCCGCTCAACCGTGCGCTGGCGGTCTCGCTGTTGGGGCTCTTTGCCGTGACCGTCGCGCTCGCCGCGC
>Ga0075425_100001792_pt1 | contig 21139 bp, 18 predicted proteins | sample SoiMethybrSBSTD4_FD_75300 | JGI IMG/M metagenome (GOLD analysis project Ga0075425, IMG submission 75300) | Bulk soil microbial communities from a Populus tree surrounding site in Tennessee, USA - Soil MetaG P. TD hybrid SBSTD4 | ecosystem: Environmental > Terrestrial > Soil > Tree plantation... | reverse complement strand
TTCTGGCAGCCGATCACCGGATCGATGGAAGACGGTGAGGCGTCCATCGACACCGCGCATCGCGAGATCGTCGAGGAAACGGGACATCGCGCCACAGCGGTGCCGATCGACCTCACGCAGTCCTTCATGATCGAGTCGTCGTATCTCGCGTCGCACGGCTACGCAACGCCGATCGTCGCGAGCGAGATCTGTTTCCGCGCCGAGCTCGATTCGAGCCTGCCCATCCGCCTCGACCGCGACGAACACGATGCCTTCGGCTGGTTTACGCTCGCCGAGGCGTATGAAAGGATCCGCTGGACGGATGACCGCGAGGCGCTGGAGCGGCTGGCCCGTCATGCTGAGCGCAGCGAAGCACCTCAAAGTGCGCTGCGGCCCGAGATGACGAACAGCCCCGCACCTTGAGTTCCTTCGCTTCGCTCAGGATGACGAAATGACCCCGATCAACAAACGCGCCGGACTCCGACCTGAATGGCTGAAGGTCCGCGTGCCCGGCAATCTCGATCAGATGCCTGTGTCGCGTCTGATCAACGACCTCGCGCTGAACACCGTCTGCCAGGAAGCGCGCTGCCCGAACATCTTCGAGTGCTGGGGCGCGGGCACGGCGACGTTCATGGTTCTCGGCGAGATCTGCACGCGGCGCTGCACCTTTTGCGCTGTGAGCCGCGGCGTGCCGACCCCGGTCGAAGCGGACGAGCCGGAGCGCGTCGCGGAAGCGGTCGAGCGCATGCAGGTGCGGCACGCCGTCATCACGATGGTCAATCGCGACGACATGCCGGACGGCGGCGCGCGGCACATGGCGGACACCGTCGCCGCGGTTCGCGCGCGCACCGGCGCCGCGGTCGAAGTCCTGATCTCCGATCTCGAAGGCAATCGCGACGCGCTGCGCGTCGTGCTCGCCTCGCAACCGGAAGTCCTCGGACACAACGTCGAGACCGTGCCGCGCCTCTATCCCGCCGTCCGTCCGGTCGCGAAGTTCGAGCGTTCGCTCGACATCCTCCGATGGGCGCATGACGAGCGCGCGAACGGCATGCTCACGAAGTCGAGTCTCATGCTCGGCCTCGGCGAAACCGAGGATGAGGTGCTCGAGGTTGCGCGACATTTGCGCGAGGCCGGCGTCGACATTTTCACGATGGGCCAGTACCTCGCGCCGAGCGAAAAGAACCATCCCGTGCGGCGGTATTACACGCCCGACGAGTTCGCCGAGCTCGGCCGCCGCGCGAAGGAGCTGGGGTTCCATCACGTCGAGTCGTCGCCGCTCGTGCGCAGTTCCTACATGGCACATCGGGCGTTGTGAGATGGCGGATGGCAGAGGGCAGAGGGCAGAAGATCACGTTCTTCCGCCATCCGCCCTCTGCCCTCCGCGCTCTCGGGTAGAATCCGCCGTCCGATGCCCCGCGTGACGTTCGCCGACGCCGGCAAAACGGCAGAATTTCCCGCGGGGAAAACCGTTCTTTCGGCGGCCAACGAAATGGGCGTGCGGGTCAGTCAGGTCTGCGGCGGCGACGGCGCGTGCGGGACTTGCAGGATCGAAATCGTTTCGGGCTGGGATCAGTTGACGCCGCCGACGCCGGACGAAACTTACAAGGAGCTCGAGCCGCCTCACCGGCTCAGCTGCCAGTCGAAACTGATCGGCGACGTGATCGCGAAAGTCGCACCGATCGAGTAGGAGAAGAGATGACCGCAGTCGAAACCACCGCCGCTTTGACCGGCCAGCAGCTCGCGCTGCTGCTCCAGTACACGGTCGAGGCCTACAAGACGTTCCAGAAGCTCGCGGAGAACCTGCCGAACCCGATCACCGCGGGGATGTTCAAGCAGTTCGCGACCGACGAGCGCGAGAACCGCGATCTGATTGACATGAAGATCGCCGCCACGGGCAGGGACAGCAACATTCGCGTCACCCTCGGCGCCGACATGATCTTCCAGGACATTCTCGAGGGCGAGCTGGCGTGGAAAGAGGCCTCCGAGTTTCTGGCCGGCCGCGAGAAGACGATGCAGACGAAGCTGCGCGAGTTCCAGCGCGACGCCAGCGCACTCGATCGCAACCTGCTGATCTTCCTCGAGACCGTGAAGCGCGCGCACATCGTCGAGCTCGAGCGCGAGATCGAAATGCTGAAGATCGATCGCGAGTGGTGGAAGCGCGAAGACGCCGAGTCGCGCATCGTCCACGGCGCCCCGGAATGATGAACATCTCCCTCGACACCGCCGCCGCGGAACACCTCGCCGGGCGCACGCTGCGCATCGCCTTCACGACCGGATGCGGCGGCTCCGGCTACCGCCTCAGCTACGCCGAACCGCTCGACGGCGATCGCGTCCTCGACATCGAAGGCGTGCACGTCGCGCTCGACGACATGGCGGCGTCACGCCTTGACGGCGCGGTCATCCGCTACGACGATGAAGAGGACGGCTACCTCCTCGATCATCCCGACGCGGTGACCGCGACGTGGTGCGGGTAGGGAAAGGCGCGGTTCGAGTCTCTCCTACGTCGAGAGGGCCGATATGGCAAAACTCGACGATGTCGATCCGCTGGACGGAGCTGCGCGTTCATATGCCGCGAGAATCCTTCGTGAGAGGAGAATTCATCCAGACATAACACTCACCGATGAGAAACGCCTCGCGGACACCACGGACTGGGACGTAATTTTTAGCGCCGAGGCGGAACTGATCAGTCAACTGCCCCCGGATGCGCTGCGCCGACGGGCATGGTTGATCTACGACCGATTCACCGATGTTGCCGGGGCCGACAAGGCCGCACATCGCTCGGCTGCGGCCGCGACGATGAAGGTCGAAGAGATCGACGACAAAGACCTCCGCGACCGACGCGAGATCGCGCTGCTACGAGCCGATCTGCTGGAGGTGCACAACGAGACCGCGCGTCAATACATGACGAACTTCCAGCTCGAGCGCCAACGCACCGCCCTCGCGTTCCTCGTCATGAGCATCAGCGCGGTCGCACTTCTCGCCTTCGTCGGATTCATTTTCTGGCCCTTTCTGCAAAGGGAGTGCGGCACGCGTAACGCGCTTCTGATATATGGCGCGCTGGTACTCGCGTTCGCGGCAGCAGTCAGCCTTTATCGCTGGTATCGCGCTCGTCGCTGGCGTCGTGCAGAGACGCACGAGGAAGACCAGAATGCAGGGCCTGCTGCCATGGCGACCTTCCTCGTTCCGCTGGTCTTGATGATGGCTGGCAACGCACAGGCACAGACACCGCAGCAACAGGCGCTCGTCGACCTCCCAATCGTGCCCCTGGTGATACTGGCCGGCATTCTCGGCGCAACGTTCAGCATCCTGCAGCGCGTGCAGCGCAGCACCGCCGCTGATCCACTCGTGGCGTTATTCAACCTTCGCGCGGCTCGATCTCAGATCATTCTCTCGATCGTCAGTGGAGCGATCGGCTCGCTGGTCGTCTTTGCGGTTTTTGCCGGAGGCATGATCGAAGGAGGTCTGTTCCCGAAGATCGCGAATGCGACTTCACCGACGGACTGCCGCGGACTGATGAAGCTCGTCAGCTTCCTGCAAAACACAGGACCATGCACACACACCGACTACGGCAAGCTGCTGGTCTGGGCGTTCATCGCGGGGTTCGCGGAGAGATTCGTCCCCGACATCCTCGACAAGTTCACCGAGTCAGCGAAGAAGTAATCACCCACGATAGCTCTGCGCGAACTCCATCGCGTGGTAGGTGATGATGAGGTCCGCGCCGGCGCGTTTGATCGACGTCAGGATCTCGTTCGTCACGCGCGGGCCGTCGATCCAGCCCTTCTCCGCCGCGGCCTTGACCATCGAATACTCGCCGCTGACGTTGTACGCCGCGATCGGGAGCGGGACCGCGTCGCGGGCCTGACGGATCACGTCGAGATACGAGAGCGCCGGCTTCACCATCACGATGTCCGCGCCTTCCTCGACGTCGAGCTCGATCTCCCGCATCGCCTCGCGCGCATTCGCGGGGTCCATCTGATACGTGCGGCGATCGCCGAACTGCGGCGCCGATTCGGCGGCCTCGCGGAACGGGCCGTAGAAGCCCGACGCGAACTTCGCGGAGTAGGCCATGATCCCGACGTCGGTCAGACCGCGCTCGTCGAGTCCTCGCCGAATCGCACCGATACGTCCGTCCATCATGTCCGACGGGGCGACGAAGTCCGCGCCCGCGGCGGCAAACGAAACCGCCTGCTTCACGAGCAGCGGAAGCGTCTGATCGTTGTCGACGTCCTTCACGCCGTCGTGATCGACGATCACGCCGCAATGCCCGTGGTCGGTGTACTCGCAGAGACAGACATCCGCCATGACCGTCATCGCCGGCACGACGCGCTTGATCCCTTCGATCGCGGACTGCACCGGACCTGACGGATCCCACGACGACGAGCCGATGCCGTCCTTCGCTTCCGGCAATCCGAAAAGCAGAACCGCACGAATGCCGATGTCCCAGGCGCGCTGCGCGTCTTCGACGGCTTCGCGGACGCGGGACTGGAAGACGCCGGGCATCGAGCCGATCTCGACGCGCTGCCGCGTCGACGGCACGACGAACAGCGGATAGATCAAATCCTCGGGGCGGACGACGGTCTCGCGCACGAGCGCGCGAATGCTCTCGCTGCGGCGGAGGCGCCGCGGGCGATGGGTAAGCGCCGCGCGCGTCGCGGCAGTGGTGTCAGTCGTCGTCGTCGGATGGAGCGTCTTCGTCGTCATCGCTATCTCCCGTGAAGTACCAGGCCCGAGCACATTCGGGCGAGCAGAATCTGCGGCCGAAGCCGGCCTTGTGGGCGCAGTCGGGGCAGTACCAGCGCGCGCAGACCGAGCACATCTCGAGGACCGCCATCTCCTCGTTATGCCCGCATCGGACGCAAACCTTTTCCGCGGCCCCGGCCATTTCGTCCTCGAAATATCCTGCCTGAACGGCTGTTGAAGTGTAGTCCTCACCGCACGTTAAGCGGTGGGGACGATCCTTGACGGCATCGGCGGCGGACCCTACAATCCCCGTCCCCCTCGCACCCCGGCGGTGTAGCTCAGATGGTTAGAGCGGGCGTCTCATAAGCGCTAGGTCCCCAGTTCGACTCTGGGCACCGCCACCAACCTTTCTTCGGACGGCAGATGGCGGATGGCGGACCGCTGGTTACGCGGTTCGCGGCGAAGTGGTCATCCCGAATCCACCCCAAAGTGGTCATTGCCCCATCACCACCGCCCGGCCACAATCCGCGGCCATGCTTGGGATCGCGTCGCCGACGGTCGTCGAGTTTCGGCAGTACACGCTCGTGCCGGGACAGCGCGACGTGCTGATCGACATCTTCACGCGGGAAACCATCGAGCCGCAGGAAGCCCTCGGGATGAGCATCCTCGGCGCGTTCCGCGATCTCGACAATCCCGATCGCTTCGTCTGGATTCGAGGCTTTGCGGACATGGCCGCGCGCGGCGAGGCGCTGCAGGCGTTCTACGGCGGTCCCGTTTGGAAGGCGATTCGCGAGGCGGCGAACGCCACGATGATCGACAGCGACAACGTCCTCCTGCTTCACGAGGAGCAGCCCGGCTCGGGACTGACGCCGGGTGAGCTCGCGAAAGGGTTCGTTGTCGCGGGGATTCACTATTTCGAGGTCATCGTCGATCCCGGAGACATCGAAACGCAGTTGAAGAACGCCGGCATCGACGTGCTCGCGACGTATGTCAGCGAGACCAGCGCGAACAACTTCCCTCGCCTGCCGGTGCGCGAGAACGATCGCGTCTTCGTCTGGTTCGCGGCGTTTCCCGATCAGGCGAGCTGGGAGAAGAACGTCGCGAATCTCGACCAGGAGATCCTCGGCCGTGAGGTGCTGCGATTGCAGCCCGTGAGTTGATCATTCCGGCGCCAGCCGGCCGCCCGATTGTCCGAGGACGTAGCGCCAGCCGTCGGGCATGCGGACGTAGGTGTCGCTGAACCAGACCCGATAGGCGAACGGCTTCCCTTCCTCGGTGCCCTTCGCGGAAAGGAGTGCGGTGATGACCGCGGTGTCGCCCCACACGCGCACCGTCTGGTTCGTGTCGCGCTGGTATTCGTAAACCATATGACCGCTGCGCGCTTCATCGAGCAGATCCTTCTTCGTGAAGACCTTGCCGCTGCCGACGACGAGGACGAAGTCGTCCGCGAGGATGCGGTCCATCGTCGCGACGTCGTTCTCTTCGACGGCGGCCTGGTACTCGGTGTCGAGTTTTGCGATGAGCTGTTCGGTGGTCATGGCGGCGTTCTCCTTTTTCGGCGTGTTTGCAGTGAGGCCATAGAGGCCGGTGAGCGATGCGCGGCCGAGGACGTGGCCGCTGGTGACGACGCGGAGCTTGCGCCACGTCATCGGCGTGCCGGCGTCGTCGATCGACGGCAGGTCGAGCGAGAGCACCGTGAATCGATACTTGTGCGCCGGCCCCTCGGGCGGACACGGTCCCATGTAGTTGCGCATGAGGAAGTCGTTCCACGCGTGGTCGTCGGGCTTCGACGCGCCGGCGTCCTCGGGCAGGCCGGTCGCGCTCGCGGGGATGTCGTAGCGGCACCAGTGAATGAAGCCGTCGCCCATGCGCGCTTCGTAGTCGTCGCAGATCACGACGAAGCTCTGCGTGCCGGCCGGCGCGTTCGACCACTGCAGCTCCGGCGAGCGATTCGGGCCCGCGCAGGCGAGCGCATTTGCGGCGGTGCTCTCCGGCATCGTCCCGCCGTCGCGGAACGCGGGACTGGTCAGCGTGAACGCCGGCTTCGTCGGAGGTGTTGTCGTACTGGCACAAGCGGTCAGCGCGAGAGCGAATAGAACGAGGATCGATTTCTTCATGCGAAACGCAGTTTTGTCCATCGAGCCGGATCGTCGCTATCACGATCTTTCGGACACACGCCGGACGCTTCTGAACCTCGGATCGGGTCTGGTCGAGGACGTTCGCGGCGACGAGGGACGCGGCTTCAGCGCCGATTTCCAGATCGCGCTGCCGTATCGCGGACTGTTTGTCTGGCAGGTCGGCGACGATGAGATCGTCGGCGATCCGAATCAGGTGCTGTTCGTGAAGGGCGGCGAAGCGTATCGCGTGAAGACGCGCGGCTTCGCGGAGCTGATCATCACGCCGCACGATGAGGTCGTGTCCGAACTGAAGATGGCGACGCATCCGCTGTTCCGCCGCCGCGCGTTTCGCGCCGATCCGCATCTGCAGAGTTTCCGCACGCGCTTTCTGCATTGGGCGCGCGACGCGGATCCCGATCCGCTGCGCGCCGAGGAGCTGATGCTGAAGCTGTTGCGCGCGGCGATGCAGCAGGACGATCGCCGCGGACAGTCGTGCGGCGCGACGACCGCGCGTTTGATCCGGCGTACGAAGGAGATCCTTCAGGCGCAGCTGTCGGAACGCATCCGCCTGACCGACGTCGCGCGCAGCGTCGGCGCGTCGCCGGCGTACCTCACCGATCTCTTCACGCGCGTCGAAGGTCTGTCGCTGCATCAGTACCTGACGCGGCTGCGACTCGCGCACGCGCTGGTCGAACTGCCGCACACGGACGACCTCACGACCCTCGCCCTCGACCTCGGCTTCTCGAGCCACAGCCATTTCACGTACGCCTTCCGCCGCGGCTTCGGCTGCACGCCGTCGGAGTTTCGCAAGGGGGTCAGGCCTTCACTTTTCACTTTCTCCACTGCGCGTAGAGAAAGTGAAAAGTGAAGGCCTGACCCCAGGCTACTTCCTGCACGCCGTCGGAGTTTCGCGCAAGCACACGAACCGCGTAACGATTAGATCGTCATCCTGAGGCGCGAAGACGCCGAAGGACCTCTCCGTCGCCGAGTGTGGCGCAGGAGAGGTCCTTCGCTTCGCTCAGGATGACGTAGAGGCCCTACTCCCGCCTGAACACGCGCAGTTGTACTGTCGACGGCAGCGTGCTGTCGCCCGGGCCGCGCGCTTTGATGAAGGCGCGCGTTCCGTTGGCGACGCCCATCCGCGAGAACGCCGCTGAGCCGCGCGCGGTGAGTGAGAAGGTGTCGGTGACGCCGTTGGATGGATTGCGCGTCGCGAGCTCGTAGGCGCACGAGCAGGCGGGGCCCGGGTCGTAGTCCAGGTTCGAGAAGATCTCGCGGAAGTTCCAGCTCGGATGCGTGTACTGCGACGCCACGCCGGTCGTCGCGTCGTCGCTGTAGGTTGTCATCGTGAAATCGGCGAACCACGACGCGGGGTCGGCGCCGAGGTTCGTCTGAAGATTCGTGAGGCCGGTCTGCTGCGTGTTGACGAGGCCCGACCAGAAGCTCGACTCGGTGCCGCCCTTGCGATCGGACGCGTAGCGCAGGAACGCCCAGGTCTCGCCGCGCGTCGCGTCGTCGTTGTCGCTCTGATTCAGACCGCTCGCGTGCGGCGAGATCAGCCACTGCCGCAGCTTCGCGAAGTCCGGCTCGGCCCAGCGGAAGAAGGCGTCGAGCGCGCCGGAGACCTGGGTCACGCCGAGGTTCGAGCGCGGTGAGAGCACGGCGGCCTGGTAGAACGCCAGCTCCTCGCCGACGTGCGCGAGTCCTTCATCGAGCCACGTTTCCTCGAATGCGACGAACGGCGTGTTCACGTACATCCGGCGCGAGGCGTTGACGAGGTGCTCGAACTCGTGCGCGATCGTGCGCGGCGTCAGCTCCGTAACGAACGTGCGGCTGCGCGCGTTGCCGTTGATGCTGCCGGTCGGGTCGGCCATCAGCGTGTAGATCATTTCGCCGGCGTTGCTCGTGGAGCACGCCGCGGCCGGCGAGAGATCGCGCGAGAAGAAAAAGCCGTCGACGAGCGTGCCGCCGTTCAGCGTGAGCTGATTCACGGCGGACGTGTAGAACACGATGATGCGGCTGTTGCCGTCGATGTCGGCAGGCTGTCCGAATGCCGCGGTCAGCGCCGGCCAGGTGGTGTTGTCGAATTCGTCCGCGATCGCCTGGTAATCGGACGTCGTCAGACCGTTCGCGATGACCGGCTGACCGTTGCTGATCTCCTGCATGATGATGATGTGCGCGCCGACGACCTCCACACGTCCCGTGCGGAGATCGTTCGTGCTGCAGCTGTTGTCGGTCTCGACGTTGAGGCTCATCGTCGCGCCGACGCTCGGCACGCCCGGCGTGATCGCGTCGCCGCGCAGTTTTTCACGAGGCGTTTCCGTCCTCTTCATGCGCTCCGCGATTTCCTGGCGCTCGCGATTGCGCAGGCGCGACTCGAAGTCGTGGCTGACGGGTCCGATCGACATCGGCGTCGGTGGTCCGGTCACCGCGACGATGCCCGTTCCGGTGATCGACGCGCTGACCGGCGAATCGGACGCCGTGTTGACCGGCACGATCGTGTACTCTGCGTTGCCGGAGAGGCAGAACGTGCGCGGCACGGTTGCCGACGTGTAGACGCCGCCCAGCGCAAGCGAGATGCAGACGGCCTGTGTAACCGTGACCGACAGCGTTTGCACGGCATTGCCGCCGGAGCTCGTCGCGGTGACATCGATGACGTAGACATTGTTCGTGTCGGCGTCGGCGGGCGCGAAGAAATCGGGCGGCGTGTTGAACGAGAGTCCGCCGCTCGCCGCGATCGCGAGGTCGCCCTGATCGACGCCGCCGGTGATCGTGTAGGTGACCGTGTCGCCTTCCGGATCGGTCGCCACCGCGGTGTGGAACACGCCGTCCGTTTGCTCGGTCACGCTGACCGCGTTCGAAGTGGTGAACGCCGGCCCTTCGTTGACGTTCGTGACGGTGACCGCGATCGATTGCGCCGCGACGTTGCCCTGGCCGTCGCTCGCGGAGACGATCACGTCGTACACGTTGTTCGTGCCGGCATCGGCCGGCGATTCGAAATTCGGCGCGCTGTTAAACGTGAGCGCGCCCGAAGTCGGATGGATCGAGAACTTCGCCCCGTCCGCGCCGCCGAAAATCGCGTAAGTCCTCGGATTCGATTCCGGATCGGTCGTCGTCACCGTCACGACTGCGGTCGTGTTCTCGGCGACGGACGGTGCGCTCGACGACGTGAACACGGGCGGACCGTTGAGCAGCGCGCCGGTCGTCGATGGTTGCCGCAGGCCTCCGCGCAATTCGCGCACGTGCGCCGCTTTGATCACGGTGCCCGCGCCGATCGAGCTGTCGGTGAAGGTGATCGTCGCCATGCCGTTCGCGGTACGCGCCGCATTCAGCGCCGTTCGCAGCTCGGCGATGTGAACCGCACGGATCAGGCTTGAAGTCGTCAGCGTCGGATCGGTGAAGCTCGCCGTGCCGAGGCCGCCGAAGGTCCGCATGGCGTTCACGCAGGTGCGCATCTCCGAGATCTGCGCGACTTTCACCGTCGTCGAACCGATGACGATCGGATCGTTCGTGAATGAGAACGTGCCGGCGTAAACGGGATTGCTGTTCAAACCGCCGGTGGTGCGGACGTAGTAGCGATACGTCGTATTCGCGACGGCAGTCGCATCAGTGAAGGACGTCGACGTCGAGGAGCCGATCAGCCCCGGCGCGCCGCCGGTCGAGCGAAGCACTTCATAGGACGTCGCCCCGCCGACCGCGTTCCAGGTGATCGTGACCGACGTCGGACTGTTGACCGTCGTCTGCAGATTCGCCGGCTGCGCCATCGCCGCGACTGCGATGAGCACTGAGGCCACCAGACAAGACGTCAGTTTGTGATTGCTCATCGCAGTCGCGCCCCCTGTCACGAAAGGCGACAGAAGCGCGAGCGAGGGGCCACGCGATCGTCACGCACGGCATCGAACACCGGCGCTCCGTCTCACTTCTTCGGCGGCTTCGCCAGGCCCACCCAGATCAGCATGCCGTCGCCTCCCGGATTCGAGGCGTTGCCGAGGGCGTCGAGGTCGAAGTTGGGCTTCCAGTTGTTGCAGGTCCAGACGTTGCCCGCGGCATCGATTTGAACGCCCGTCGTGCGCATCATCGGGATGAGGCACGGCGGGCCGTTCTCGCCGTACAGCGGCTCGCCGTTGTGCAGTGTCACCGGACTGCCGGCGGTCGGAAGCGTGTAGCCGGTCTGCGGCGTCAGTCCGTCGCCGAGGCGCTGCGTCGCGTTGATGCCGGCGAGCTGCGTGAGGCGGCCGTGGAAATTGCTGCCCGGTTCGAGCGGGCCGAAGTTGCCGACCCAGGCGTTGTCGTCGCCGTCGAGGCACATGCCCCACGGACCGTTCGTGCCGCCGCCCTGGAATCCGCCGAGGTAGTTGCCGTTCGCATCGAGGACGTACATGTGATCGTCGCCGCCGGAACAAATCCAGACGTTTCCAGCGGAGTCGATCGAGATGCCTTTGTTCACTTTGCCGATGGTCATCTCGAACAGCACCTCGAGCGTCGTCCCGCTGATCTTCAGATGCAGAACGCCCGCGGGCGACGCGCCGTTCGTGACCCATGCGGTGCCGTCGCTCGCAATCGCAACGCCGAAAGGTTTGAACGTGTTGCGATTTGCTTTGTAGATCGCGCGGTTGTCGGGATTGCCGCCGAGCCAGGCGACGACGTGACCGTTCTCGTAGCTCGCGATCCAGACGTTGTCGGAGTCGTCGATGGCGATTCCCTGCACGCGATGCACGTCCTGCGTGTAGCCGCGCGGCTCGGGCGAAATCGGAATCGCATTCGAGTCGAACAGCGACACGCCGCCGTTCGGTGTGGGAATGTTCGATCCCCATCCGAAGTCGCTCATCCAGATGCGCTGGTCACTGTCGATGGCGATGCCGAAGCCTCCGCCGAGGAGACCGCCGCCGGTGTATGGCGAAAGCGCGCGGCCGCTCGCGTCGGCGGCGGGACGTCCGCGCGAATCGAGAACGATGCCGTATGCCGTGCCGTTGCCGGTTCCCTGGATCACGTTGTTGGTGATCCACGCGCGGTTCTGATTGTCGAACGCGACGTTGCCCGGACCGGCGAACATCTGCCCGTCGGTGCCGTCGCTGCCGGAGTCGTTGACCTTCACGACGATCGTCCACGCGTCGGGCTGCAGCTCGAGCGCAGGTCCATACGCGGTCGATTGCTTCGACATCGCGAAGAGGCCGCCGACACCGCTCGCGGGATTGCGCGCGATGTTGCCGAGCGCGGTGATCGTGTTCGTTGCGTTCCCAAGTTTCAGAAAGTCCTCGAGCGTTTTCTCGTCACCGAGGACGCACGCGGCGACCACGTTCGCGAGCGACTGCGTCGTGCGCCAGGCATTCGTCTCGTTGGCGTTCGGCGGCGACGTGATCACCGTTGATGACGCGCCGGTCTGCGGATTGACGAGATTCATGTTCATGCCGGCGACGATTTGGAGAGTCTCGTTGTCGCCCTGAATCAGACCGCCGCTGATGAACTGCGCGGCGCAGTACGCGCTGGTGATCGTCGTGAGCTCATTGACGACGATGGAGAACGGCAACTCGGGACCGATGACCGCGAGCAGGAGGAGACCTTCGCGGACTTTCGCGGTCACGTAGTAGATGCCGGGCGTCGGCGTCGGCGACGGAATCGTGAAGAACCCCGTGGCGTCCGTCGTCGCGGTGCCTTTCACGCCGCTGTCGGTGTCGTAGAGGGTGACCAGGGCTCCGCTGATGGGCTGGATGGTGTTCCCGCCCGACTGGACGATTCCGTTCATGGACGATTACCTCACTCGGCGGGCAGGCTAACACGACGGAGTTATTGACGTATGGAGTGCGGCGACCGCAGTCGCCGCTTTGCCGTGCGGCAGCCGCAGCTGCCGCTGTCTCATACGCGGCGCGAGCTGCGGCTCGCGCAAGGCAAAGCGGCAGCTGCGGCTGCCGCACTCCAAAATGCTGGCTCGATGCGTCGCGCGAAACGCGGCGGGAAACGGAGCGCCGGCCTCCGGCCGGCCGGTCCGCCGCCTTCCAGGCGGCGTGCCAGCGAGACGCTGGCGGAACGGCCGGCAAGATGCCGGCGCTCCAAATGCGCATAACCTAATCGCGATGCTTCTGCGGGAGTTCTTCGCGAAACATGACATCGGGCCGTGCCGCATTGTCGCGGCGGTCTCGGGCGGCGCCGACTCGACGGCGCTGCTGCTGGCGCTCGCGGATCTGCGCGGCGACGGCTTCGAAGTCGTCGCGGCGCACGTCAATCACCATCTGCGCGGAGCGGACTCCGATGCGGACGAGGCGTTCGTGCGCGAACTGTGCGCGTCGCACGACATCGAGTTACACGTCGCGGATGTCACGCTCGCGGGCACGGGCAACATCGAGGCGGCGGCACGCGAGATTCGGTACGCGAGGTTGTCCGAGATTCGCGACGCGACGCAGGCGATGTACGTCGCGACGGCGCATCAGAAGAGCGATCAGGCGGAAACGATCCTGATGCGCCTCGTCACCGGCAGCGGCATCGCCGGTCTGCGCGGGATTCATCCGCTGCGCGACGACGGATTCGTGCGCCCGCTGCTCGACGTCACGCGCGGCGAGATCGAGGCCTTTCTCGCCGAGCGCGGGATCACGCCGCGCCACGATCGTTCGAACGACGATCCGCGATTCCTCCGCAATCGCATCCGCGCCCTGCTGCGCGAGATTGGCGGCATCGACAATCTCGCCGCGATCGCGGCGCAGGCGCAGCAGCTCTGGCCGATCGTCGAGTCCGCGATCGATGCGGTCGAAGACGTCGAGACGACCGACGACGCAACACGGTTCCGCTCGTGGCCCGACGATCCATGGCTCCGTCAGGCACTCCTCCATCGTCACATCCGCCGCCTCGATCCCGCGTCACGCGACGTATCGGCAACGGATCTCGCGCGTCTCGCAACAGAAAGCAAACGCGTGAGCGTCACGAAAACCCTGGAGCTCGAGGGAAACGTTCTGCGAAGACGTCAGACCCCGATCGATGAGTTCGAGATCGATTTCACCGACGCGGCCTTCATCCCTCAGCTCAATGTCACGATGAAGATCGGACAACCGACAACCGACAACCGACAACACTTCCAACTCCCCGAGGATGCAACGCAGCGGTTCACCGTCCGCAACCGAAGAACCGGCGACCGCTTTCAGCCACTTGGACTTGCGTCCCCGAAAAAGCTGAAGGATTTCCTGATTGATCGTAAAATCGCCGCCGCGCTTCGCGATGCGATTCCCCTTCTGATCTGGAACGGCGAGATCGTCTGGGTCGCGGGAGTCGAGATCTCGGAGCGATTCAAGGTGACCAGCCCCCCTCGCGGAATCATTCTCGAAGTCTGGTTGGAGTAATCGTTGCCGACGACAGAGATCAGGCCGGTCTACAGCGCTGACGAGATCGCCGCACGTGTGCGCGACCTCGCCGCCACGATCCGCGCGGAAGTCGGCGATGCCGAGGTGTTTCTGCTGGGAGTGCTGAAAGGGGCGTCGTTTTTCCTCGCCGACCTGATGCGCGCGCTTCCCGGCAGCGTGACCTACAGCTTCATCGACGTCGTCCGCGACATGGCCGATCAGACCGACGCCCTGGAGATCGACTTCCTCAGCTTCACCGACATCCGCGGCCGCGACGTCTACCTTCTGAAGGACGTCGTCACCTCCGGCGTCATCGAAAACTACCTCCTCGGCCAGCTCCGGATGCACCAGCCCAAGCAGATCCGGCTGGTGGCGCTCCTCGACCGGCCCGACGCGCGGACGGTCGACATCCGGACCGATCACCATCTCTTCACCATCGGCGACGGGACCTTCGTCGGTTACGGTTTGGAGATGCAGGGCCGCTACGGCAACCTGCCATACATCGGACGCGTAGACTGATTCGGATGGCAGATCGCGGACGGCGGATGGCAGGAAGTCCCTGGACCGCCATCCGCCATCCGCGGTCCGCCATCCGGAAAGAATTTCCATCGGGCCCATCCCGTTCCGAGTCGCGATAGTGTGCTGGTGGCACGGCGGAAGCATCGCCCGTCCCATCAGCACGTCAGGAGGCAACTTCTTTGAATTCCACGGTTAAAACCGCACTCCTGTGGGTCGTCATCATTGTCCTGGTGTTCCTCCTCTGGAGCCTGTTCAACACGGCCAAGGGCACCAACGACAAGATCGTCTTCAGTTCGTTCCTGCAGCGAGTCAGCGACGGCACCGTCGAAAAGGTGACCATCCGCGGCGACGAGATCCGCGGCGAAATGAAGACCACGGCCCCGGGCGGCAAGCGCGAGTTCAACACCACCGCGCCCCCGAATTACCCTGCCATCTATGACCTGCTCCGCGAAAAGGGCGTGCAGATGGAGGTCGAGCCGCAGCGCGACGCGCCGTTCATCACCGCGCTCATCACCTGGGCTCCGTTCCTCTTCCTGATCGGCCTCTGGATCTTCTTCATGCGCCAGATGCAGGCCGGCGGCAACAAGGCCCTTTCGTTCGGCAAATCGAAGGCGAAGCTTCTCTCCGGCAGCGCGAAGAAGGTCACGTTCAAGGACGTGGCCGGCGTCGACGAGGCGAAGCTCGAGCTCCACGAGATCATCGAGTTCCTCAAGGAGCCGCAGAAGTTCACGAAGCTCGGCGGCAAGATTCCGAAGGGCGTCCTGCTGATGGGTCCTCCGGGAACCGGCAAGACCCTGCTCGCGCGCGCCATCGCCGGCGAGGCCAACGTCCCGTTCTTCTCGATCTCCGGTTCGGACTTCGTGGAGATGTTCGTCGGCGTCGGCGCGTCGCGCGTGCGCGATCTGTTCGAGCAGGGCAAGAAGAACGCGCCGTGCATCATCTTCATCGATGAGATCGACGCCGTCGGACGCCATCGCGGCGCCGGCCTCGGCGGCGGACACGACGAGCGCGAGCAGACCCTCAATCAGCTGCTCGTCGAGATGGACGGCTTCGAATCGAACGACGGCGTGATCCTCATCGCCGGCACGAACCGTCCGGACGTTCTCGATCCGGCGCTGCTGCGTCCGGGCCGTTTCGATCGCCGCGTCGTCGTCGATCTGCCGGACCTCAAGGGCCGCGAAGGCATTCTTCGCGTCCACACGCGCAACATCCCGCTCGCGGAAGACGTCGACCTCGCCATCCTCGCGCGCGGCACGCCCGGATTCTCCGGCGCCGATCTCGCGAACCTCGTGAACGAGGCCGCGCTGAACGCCGCGCGCTACGACAAGAAAAAGGTCCAGATGGTCGACTTCGAGTACGCGAAGGACAAGGTCATCATGGGCGTCGAGCGGAAGTCGATGATGATGTCCGATCGCGAGAAGCGGAACACCGCCTATCACGAGTCGGGACACACCATCGTCGCGGCGATGCTGCCCGCCGCGGATCCGCTGCACAAGGTCACGATCATTCCGCGCGGCCGCGCCCTCGGCCTCACGCAGCAGCTGCCGACCGAGGACAAGTACTCGTATTCGAAGCGATACCTCGAGGCGATGCTCGCCGTGCTGATGGGCGGCCGCATCGCGGAAGAGGTGTTCATCGGCGAGATCACGACCGGCGCGGGCAACGACATCGAGCGCGCGACGGGCATGGCTCGCAAGATGGTCTGCGAGTGGGGCATGTCCGACCTCGGACCCGCGACCTTCGGCAAGAAGGAAGAAGCGATATTCCTCGGCCGCGAGTTCGCGCAGCACCAGGACTACTCGGAATCGACGGCGGTCGAGATCGACAAGGAAGTGCGCCGCATTCTCGACAAGGCCTACAAGACCGCGCACGAGATCATCACCGCGAACAAGAACGCGCTGGACCGCATCGCGCGCAAGCTCCTCGAGCGCGAGACGCTGGAAGGCCCCGAGGTCAACCAGATCATCATCGAGGAGACGGGAACGGACTACATCAAGCTCAAGGAGTACTACCCGGAGAACTCCCCCGGCGAAACGCTGACGATCGCGCCAGGATCCGGCCCGTCCACGGATGTGTCCTCGCCGACCGCGCCGCAGCCGGCGCCGGCGCCGGAACAGGGTTGAGCGACCAATTCACAAACGAAGTCGAGACGAGCACGCCCGATGAGGGCGTGCTCGTTGTTTCTTCGGAACCTTCCGTTCCGCGATGGACGCCGGCGCAGGAGCCGACGTGCTGCGGTTCGGGGTGTCTGGACTGCCCGTTCTAGACGCCTAAAACAATCGCCCCTCGGATTCGGCACTTCCGTGTCTATTCTTTTGCGGAATGGATGACGAAAGTCTGCGCACGGCAGCCGTGCGAGCATTCGAGATCTGGGTGCAGTCCCAGGAAGGCCCGGACAATGCCGCTGCGTTGATCGAAAAGATCGATCGCACCGAGGAGTACGTCGGGCTTCTCGCGACGGACTGGAATCGCCGCGAGATCAGTGAGCGCGTGACGACATGCGACTCCTGCCACGGAACGGGAAGAGATTCCTGCAATGTCTGCGGCGGCGCTGGCACGCGCACCTGTCCCGCGTGCAAGGGCGAGGCAAAGAACTACGGGCTCGCGGCTGACGGATCGCGACGTCTCCTGAACTGCAAGACCTGTCGCGGCAAAGGGCGTGTCGACTGCACGGCGTGCCGGCGCGGCATTGCGATCTGCGGCAGGTGTGCCGGGCAGCAGCAAGTTCGAAAACAGTTCGTGACCGAGAGATCGAGCCGCGCTGACACGTCGGAGGTTCCGTCGTCCCTCGCGAGATATTTTCGGTGGACAGGCGCGACGCCCGACCCGGAGGTCGAGATCGAGGCGACGATCGTGGCGACCATCGACAAGCCACGCGAATTGAGCCCCGAGGACCTTTCGAACGTTCCGGACTCGTGGCTGCGCGACCTTACTGCACACCTGCAGCGCCCAGCCCACGACGAGCACATCGTGAGGCAACGTCTGCGGATTGCCACGATTCAACGCGTCAGAATCGAGTACGCGCTCGGCGACGCAAAGGGTTCCGTCGACATTCTCGGCAAACGGATGTCCGTCACCGCAACTCCGGACAATCCGTTCAGCCGCCGCGCATCGACACTGCGTTTCGTCCGCCGGCTTCTCATTGCGCTCGTCATCATTGCTCTCGCCGTCTACTTCCTGCGAGATACGTACTACTGGAGCGTGGCCTCCGCGATCGCGGCCGTCTTTTTCGCGACCGCAGCGATCGGGACGTATCAGGCGCTCCGCGCCCGTCATTTCGCGTCACATCGCGCGAAACAGTGGAGTGCGGCTGCTGTACTGGCGCTTGTCCTGTCAATCGGCGCCGGCGCGTGGGCGGCGCCGCGCCTTTCGCACGCCGAAGCGGCGATTCGCAACAAGGACTTCGATACTGCGCAGCGCGAGCTCGCGGTTCTCGGCGCCGATCCCACTGTGTGGAACGAACTTCAGCTGGCGCGGACCCGTGCTGCGACCGGTTACGTCGCCGCAATCGCGGCGGCGGAGAAGATTCCGCAGACAGCGCCGCAGTACGCGGTCGCGCGCGAGCGCGTCGATCGCCTGGTTGTGCAGGAGGCGCGGGCAAATGCAGCGGAGGGGCGGTACGCCATCGCTGCCGAGATCCTGAGAAACCTCAGCGACAAGATGCGTGACGACTCGGTCGCCGCGATTGCACAGTCGACGTTCGTGCCACTCGCGCGACAGAAGATCGCGTCGAAGGAGTGGCGTGAAGCGTCCCGCTTCCTGCAGCAGGCACGCGGGCTCGGCGTCCCGGATGCAGTTCTGACGGATGTCGCGAAACCGATGTATGACGCGGCCATGCAATCAACGACTCTTGCGCTCGCAACGGGCGACGCGCAGCGCCGTCTTCAGCGAAGCATCGACGCCGAACAGATGTGGGTGGCGTGGGAGCTTGCCGCCGGCACGCATGACACGCGACAGCTCATTACGCTTCGGGGATCGATGGCCCGCGACGTTTTCTATCTCGAGTCGCGTGCCGCGCGACGGCAGTCGTGAGGAGGGCATGAAATGAGGAGCCGCTGGAAAGACGCGCTGTGGGATCTGCTCGAAATCTTCTCAGTCCGTCGTGCCGCGAATCGCGTCGCCATTGGCGCCGCACTCGTCGGCCTCGCCGCGGGCTCGTCGTCCGCGGACCAGCCACGTGTTCCGATCAATCCTGCCATCACACCGGAGCTCGACATTCGCAGGTACAAAGCGAAATACGTCCTGAAAAGACGCGCGCACAGCTCACTGCTGTACCTCGCGCAGCATCGCTCGCATAGTTCTCACAGTTCACACAGCTCCCACAGTTCACATAGCTCCCACAACTCGAGCTCACACTACTCGGCCTCCCACTACTCCTCCTCGGCGCCCGCGCCTCGCGAACCTGCTGTTTCACCACCAGCGCCGGCGCCTCGGGCTGTCGAGCCGCCACCTCCGGAAAAGAAACCACAGCCGCTGCTTCGTGACGACTTCTCTTCTGCAGCGATCGGGACGGAGTGGACGATCGGCGTGCTCGCGACACCGCCCTCGACCTTCGACAGCGCGATCTCAACCACGCAGGAGAACTCGACTCTCTCGATTGTTCCGCGTCAGAAAATCGGAGGCCAGCACTTCAGCGGCTATGTGTCCCGGCGCGATTTCAGCCTGGCTGCGGCAAGGGCCTCTGTCGAGATTCGAAGTGCGGCTTCGGGCGCCACTACGACGCTCTTCGCTGTCGCTCGCGACCATCAGAACTGGTTCGGCTTCCGGATCTCGGACGGCGTCATGTCGTTCGAGAGTCGAACGAATGGACAACCGTCCGCGAAAGCCGTTCCGTACGACGCGGAGCGGCATCGATTCCTGCGACTGCGCATGAGCGACGTCGCCAATCTGGTCGTGTGGGAGACGAGTGCTGACGGCACGACATGGCGCGTCGATTACGCGGAATCGCCGGAGACGGGACTCCTGAACATGCATGCCGTACTGAGTGCGGGCAGCGCGACGTCCGTTGCCGTGCCGGGCCGCGCCGTGTTCGACAACTTCCTGCTGGAGTTGAAGCAATGACGACCATTTCGGTTCCCGTCGATCGATCCGTTTTTCCGATCGATGTCGTGCAGCGCGCCGCGCACGCATTCAGCGGTCGCTGTTTCGTTTCCATTCGCGCGGAGGAGCTCACCGGATTCGTCATCGAGCTTGCGAATCGCGACGAAACGGATGACCTCCGGTCGATTGCCGGTGAGTTCAGCAACGCGTTGATCGATTTCCAGCTGCGCGCCTCGATCGCCGCGGAAACGCACGTGATCCGCGAGCTGATCGTCGCGCAGGCGTTCTGCGAGGCCGACCTGCTTGACCGTGAGGATGCAAACGCGAGCACGGACGAAGATCCGAGGCGAATCGCAGGTGGGACGTGATCTTTCATTCGCGCGAGCATTTCGCAACACCCGCGTCGTATCGTCTGCTGCCGTTCCGATTTCTCCGGTTCGATGCCGGGCGCTCGCTTCTCGTCAACGAAGCCGGCGAAATGCTCTTCCTCCTGCATGCGCAGCTCGACGCGTTCGTGAAGCACGAGCTCGACGTTCACTCCGACGAGTACCTCGATCTCAAGGCGAAACACTTTCTCTTTGACTCGCCGAGCCCGGTTCCATTCGAGCTTCTCTCGGCGAAATATCGCACCCGAAAATCATTTCTCGACGGCTTCACCCGCCTCCACATCTTCGTCGTTTCGCTGCGATGCGAGCATTCCTGCCACTACTGCCAGGTCTCGCGCGTCAGTGCGGATCGCGTGCGGTACGACATGTCGGAGGAAACAGCGTCGCGCGCGCTCGGGCTGGCGTTCCGCGCGCCGGCGCGTGAGATCAAGATCGAGATGCAGGGCGGTGAACCGCTGCTAAATTTCGAACGCGTCCGGCAGATCGTCACCGAAGCGAAGTCTCTGGCTGCGCGAACGTCGAAGAGCGTCGCGTTCGTCGTCACGACGAATCTCGCCCTCATCACGGACGAAGTGATCGACTTCTTCGGCGAGCACGACGTCTTCGTCTCGACGTCGCTCGACGGACCGGCGTTCATTCATGATTCCAATCGCCCGCGGCCCGGCAACGACAGCCATGCGCGCACGATCAGCGGCATCGAGCGCATTCGTCGCGCACTCGGTCACGATCGCGTTGCCGCGCTGATGACGACGACGCGGCGCACCCTCCCGCATCCGCGTGAAGTCGTCGACGAATACGTCCGCCATGGGTTCTCGTCGATCTTTCTTCGCCCGGTCAGTCCGTACGGCTTCGCTCTGCGCTCGGTTCGGGACACAGATTACTCGATGCGCGAGTTTCTCGACTTTTACGTCGCGGCTCTCGATCGCATCATCGAGCACAACCGCGGTGGAACCTTTCTCGTCGAGACCTATGCGCAGCTTCTGCTGACGCGCATGTTCACGTCCTTCGCGACGGGCTATGTCGACCTTCAGAGTCCCGCGGGCGCCGGCATCGGTGGCGTCGTTTACAACTACGACGGCGACGTCTACGCGTC
>Ga0075425_100001791_pt1 | contig 21148 bp, 22 predicted proteins | sample SoiMethybrSBSTD4_FD_75300 | JGI IMG/M metagenome (GOLD analysis project Ga0075425, IMG submission 75300) | Bulk soil microbial communities from a Populus tree surrounding site in Tennessee, USA - Soil MetaG P. TD hybrid SBSTD4 | ecosystem: Environmental > Terrestrial > Soil > Tree plantation... | reverse complement strand
TCGACGGCGCCACGGTCAAGGCGTTCGCCCAGGAGATCAAGGAAGTCAAGGAGCTGGGCTGCGAGCTGGCCCTCGTAGTTGGCGGCGGCAATATTTTTCGCGGCGCTGTGGCGAGCGAAATCGGCATGGACCGGGCGAGCGCCGATACGATGGGCATGCTGGCCACGGTGATCAACAGCCTTGCGCTTCAGGACGCGCTGGAAACGCTGGGTGTTTCGACCCGCGTGCTTTCGGCCATCGAAATGCGCCAGGTGGCCGAGCCCTACATCCGGCGGCGCGCCACCCGCCACCTGGAAAAAGGCCGGGTGGTGATTTTCGCCGGCGGCACGGGCAATCCCTATTTCACCACCGATACGACCGCGAGTCTCCGCGCCATGGAGATCGGCGCCGAGGTCATTCTCAAGGCGACCAAAGTTCCGGGGGTCTTCGACTCCGATCCGATGAAAAACAGCGACGCCAAGAAGTACGGCCGCTTGAGCTACATCGAGGTTTTGAATAAAGAGCTCAAGGTGATGGACTCGACGGCGATCTCCCTCTGCATGGACAACCACCTCCCGATCGTGGTCTTTAATCTCATGGAAAAAGGCAACATCAAGCGGGTCGTATGCGGCGAAGACATCGGCACGCTGGTTGCGGGGTGACGCCATGAACGAAGCGTTTTTCACCGACCTGCATAAAGAGATGGACAAGGTGGTCGCGGCCTTCCGTAAAGAGCTCTCGAAGCTCCGCACGGGCAGGGCCTCGACGGCGCTGCTCGAAGGCATCATGGTCGACTATTACGGGACGCAGACGCCGCTCAACCAGGTGGCGACGTTGAACGCGCCGGAGCCGCGCCTGCTCGTGATCCAGCCCTACGATCGGTCGGCCATGGTCAACATCGAAAAGGCGATCCAAAAATCCGATCTCGGTCTTACCCCCAACAACGACGGCAAAGTCATTCGCATCCCGATTCCCGCGCTCACGCAGGAGCGCCGGCAGGAACTCGTCAAGCACGTTAAAAAAATCGCCGAGGAATTCCGCGTCTCGGTGCGCAACCATCGCCATGCCGCCCTCGAAAAGATGAAGGAAGCCGAGAAGAAAAAAGAGATCACCGAGGACGTCCACAAGCATGGCAAGGAGCGGGTCGAGAAGGTGACCAAAGAATTCATCGACAAAGTCGACCAGGTGCTCAAGGGCAAAGAAAACGAGATCATGGAAGTTTGATCCCGAATCCCTCCCCTCCACCGTGACCGATCGACACCCATAGCCCCCGAATGAACCTGAGCGGCCTCGACAAGAGTCGGCTGCCCCGTCACGTCGCCGTGATCATGGACGGCAACGGCCGCTGGGCGAAGCTCCGGGGCAGAAGCCGCACCGAAGGGCACCGCCGCGGCACCGCCTCGGTGCGCGCCGTTGTCGAGATGAGCCGCAAACTCGGCATCGGCTATCTTTCGCTTTACGCGTTCTCGACCGAGAACTGGCTGCGCCCCGCGGATGAAGTGAATGCGCTCATGGGCATGCTCGAGCATTATCTCATCGCCGAGCAGCCCAAGATGATGCGTCACGGCATCCGTTTGAAGGCGATCGGCGACCGCAGCCGCCTGCCGCCGAGCGTGTTCCGCATTCTGCGGCGCGTCGAGCGGATCACGCGCAAAAATCAGGGCATGACCGTCCTGCTCGCGCTGAGCTATAGCGGGCGCGACGACATCGTGGTCATGGCGCGAAAAATCGCCGTCGACGTAAAGGCCGGGAAATATCCGGTCGCGGCGATCGACGAGCGCATGGTCGCCAGACGCCTCGCGACGGGATCGATCCCGGACCCCGATCTCCTCATTCGGACCAGCGGCGAGATGCGCGTCAGCAATTTTTTCCTCTGGCAGATTGCATATACCGAGATGTATGTCACCCCGACCCTGTGGCCGGACTTCCGTGAACCGGAATATCTCCAGGCGTTGCTCGAATACCAGCGCCGGCGGAGGCGCTTCGGCCGCACCGACGAGCAAGTCGGCGCCGACGGCCTCGAGGCGGACGCCGGGTGAGCTCCCAGGTCGGCGCTAGACTTTTAACCGCCGCCTTGGCTGTCCCGGCGCTCGTTTGGGTGATCGGCTGGGGCGGCGACCGCGTCTTCTCTTGCGTCGTTTTCCTGGGCGTGCTCGGCTCTCTCCGGGAGTATCACCGCATCGTCTTTCGCTCGGCTGTGAAGGAGCAGGCCGTCGGCATCTTCGCCGGCGCGGTGGTGGCCGCGGCGCTGCTGTTTTACGATTCGGCCGGCTCGGTGGCCGGGCTCGCGGCTGTTGTCGTGATCCTCTTCGTGACGTACCTTTTCTTCGGCGGCGCGCTCGAGGAGCGCTTCAACCATCTTAGCTGGACGCTGCTGGGCGTGATCTACATCGGTTTCTTCCTGCCGCATGCGGCGCTCCTCTACCGCATCGCGGACGGACCCCAGTGGATATTTTTTACGTTGATCGTCGTCATGATCGGCGACACCGCCGCTTATGTTGTCGGCAAATCCATCGGCAAAACGAAGCTTTATCCCGAGATCAGCCCGGGTAAAACCGTCGAGGGCGCCGTCGCGTCGACGGTTGCGAGCCTGATCGCCGGGGCTGTCGCCGGGCACTATTTTTTGCCTTCGTATCCGTGGCCTGAGCTCGTGGGGATTTCTTTTTTCTTGAGCCTGCTGGGTCAAATCGGGGATCTGTTCGAGTCGTGGATCAAGCGCGTTTTCGGCGTGAAGGATTCCGGCGCTATGCTGCCCGGACACGGCGGCTTGCTCGATCGCCTCGATAGTCTTATATTTCCACTGGTGTTCATCGCCTACTACACGCAGGTTTTCCCGCGATGAGAGCGGTTGCGGTCCTGGGCTCGACGGGGTCGGTCGGCGTCAGCACGCTCGATCTTGCGCGGAGCTTTCCCCATGAATTTCGCGTGACCGGCTTGGCGGCCGGCCGCAATCTCAAGCTCCTTGCGGCGCAGATCAAGGAGTTCGGCCCCGTGTACGCCAGCGTCAGCGAAGAGCGCGGCGCGGCGGAGCTCAGGACGCTGGTCGGCAGGTCCAAGACCGAGATTCTGTGGGGCGAGGCCGGCGCGGCCGCCGTGGCGGCAGAGAGCGGCGCGGATATCGTTCTCGCGGCGATCGTCGGCGGCGCCGGGTTGATGCCGACGCTGGCCGCGCTCCACGCCGGGAAACAGGTCGCGCTCGCGAACAAAGAGTCTCTCGTCATGGCGGGGGAAATTTTTATCGCCGAAGCCCGCCGCCGCGCTATCGAGCTCCTGCCGGTCGACAGCGAACACAGCGCGATTTTTCAGTGTCTGCAAGGAAACCGCGTCGAGGATGTCGACCAGATTATTTTAACTGCCTCGGGAGGCCCGTTTCTCCGCGCCTCGCTGAAAAGCCTGGAGCGGGCGACCGTCAAGCAGGCTCTGAAGCATCCGAACTGGAAAATGGGGCCGAAAATCACCGTCGATTCGGCGACGATGATGAACAAAGGCCTCGAGGTCATCGAGGCGCGCTGGCTCTTCGGGCTTGAACCGCCCCGCGTCGACGTCGTGATCCATCCGCAGAGCGTCATCCACTCGATGGTCCGCTACCGCGACGGCTCGATTATCGCGCAGCTCGGCATCCCCGACATGCGCATACCGATCGCGTATGCGCTCTCGTATCCGCGGAGGCTTCAGGCGACGTGGCGCCCGCTGCGGCTCACCGAGTTGAGCGAGCTCAATTTTCTGCCCGTCGAAAAAAAGCGCTTTCCCGCACTCGATCTCGCCTACGAGGCGCTCGCCGCCGGCGGCACGATGCCGGCCGTGCTGAACGCCGCGAACGAGGTCGCCGTGGCGGCATTTCTCGAAGGGCGGGTCGGCTTCCGCGACATCCACCGCTTTATCGCCGCCGCCATGGAGGCGCACGCGCCGTTTCACGCCGCCGAGGTCCGGGAAATCCTCGAAGTCGACCGCTGGGCCCGCGAGCGGACGGAAGGACTGATCGCTCGCAACGGCCGCCGTCCGTATGGTAAACTACGCGGAGCGGCGCGGCTCGACCGCCCCCTATAGAACAGGAGTTCAGTAATGTTGAACGTCATTCAATCGGTCGTTTCGGCCGTGATCGGGCTGGGGATCTTAATCGTCATTCACGAGCTGGGCCATTTCCTGGTCGCGAAGAAAAGCGGCGTCGGGGTGCTCACGTTTTCCATCGGTTTCGGCCCCAAGATATTGCGCCGCAAAATCGGCGAGACGGAATACGCGCTGAGCGCGATCCCTTTCGGCGGCTACGTCAAAATGGTGGGCGAGGACCCGACGGACGAGGTCAGCCCCGCCGAGCGCGAGAAAGCCTTCGTCCACCAACCGCTGTGGAAGCGCGCGGCGATCGTCGCCGCCGGACCCGTCTCCAATCTATTGCTCGCCTTTTTCATCTTCGCCTGCGTCATGATGCTCTCGGGCGTGCGCACGGCCACCACCCAAATCGGCGATGTCGTCGCGAATAATCCCGCGGCCAAGGCCGGCATCCAGAAGGGCGACCGCGTGGTCGCGATCAATGGACGGCCGGTCGACAGCTGGAACGATTTCGCGCGCCGGATCAAAGACAGCGACGGCAGTCCGCTCAACCTGAGCGTCGTGCGCGACAACCAGACGATGGAAATCGTCGTGAACCCGATCAAGAAAGAGGAGCGCGACGCATTCGGCGACAAGCGCGAGGTCTGGTTCATCGGCATCTCGCCGCAGGATGCGATCGTCAAAGTCGGGCCGTTGACCGCCGTCTATAAGGCTTTCGAGCAAACGCGGGATCTTTCGATTTTCACGCTCGTCGCGCTGTTCAAGATGGTCAAGGGCGATATCTCGCCCAAGACGCTCGGCGGTCCGCTGCTGATCGCACAGGTTGCCGGACAGCAGGCGCGCGAAGGAGCAACGACGTTTTTCCTCTTCGTCGCCTTGCTGAGCATCAATCTCGGCGTATTGAACCTGCTGCCGATCCCCGTGCTCGACGGCGGTCACCTGTTTTTCTTCTTGATGGAGGCCATCCTCGGCCGGCCGGTCGGCGAGAAGCAGCGCGAGCGCGCTCAGCAGGTCGGCGTCGTTCTGCTGATTCTCGTCATGGCCTACGCCTTTTACAACGACATTGCGCGCTTCTTCGAAGGATAAAATCGGCGCGCGGTCGAAAAGGGCGGCGTAGGGGCGGGTTTAAAACCCGCCCCTACAAATGCCCGCGCCTTCTTATGCTCATTCTCGGCATCGACACGGCGACCGTTGCCGCGAGCGCCGCGCTCGTAGAAGACGGAGCGATCGTCCGAGACTCGGCCGGCGGCCGTTCCAACGGCAACGGCGTCCTGCGCGGGAATCACGCGGCGACCCTGCTGCCGCTCATCGACGATCTGCTCCGCGCCGTGGGGCGCGGCCTCTCCGACGTCGGCGCGTTCGCCGTTGCACTCGGCCCCGGCTCTTTCACCGGGCTGCGCATCGGTCTCAGCACCGTCAAAGGGCTGGTTTACGGTTCCGCGGCGCCGATCGTCGGCATACCCACGCTCTACGCGCTCGCGGCGCGCGTCGACGACTTCGACGGATTCATCTGTCCCTTCCTCGACGCGCGCAAGAAAGAAGTTTACGCGGCTTTGTTTCATAAGGTGGGTAATAATCTTAGGCGCGCAAGCGAGGATGTCGTCGCGCGGCCGGAAGCCGTGATCGCTTCGGTCAAGCAACGCATCGGTTCCGATCGGTGCCTCTTTATCGGCGATGCGGTGCTGGCCTACGACGATGCCGTGAAGACGGCGCTCGGCGCCAACGGCCTCTCGACGCTCGGCGAAGGCTATCGTTCGACGGCGGCGGCGGCGGCGCGTCTGGCGGAAGATAGAGTCCGCCGCGGCGACTTCGACGCCGCCGGACCGCTCGCGCCCATTTATCTCCGGCCTTCCGAGGCGGAGCTGAAGAAGAAACAACAGATGTAACGAAGATGGGGCAATATCAAACGATGAAGATTCTTTTGAGCGCCAAAATTTTCATGTGGACGATTTTCGTCCCGCTTCTCCTCTCCGCCGCGCCCGCTTTTGCCCAGGATTCCGTCCGCGACCTGGTGGTCAAGATTCACACGACGCGCCGCGATCCGGATCTCACGCGGCCCTGGACGAAGCATAACCCCGTGAACGTCAGCGGCTCGGGCGTCGTCATTCAGGGCAAGCGCATTCTCACCAACGCCCACGTGGTTCAGAACGCGAGCCAGATTTATGTGCAGCCGAACCAATCTGCCGATAAGCTCGCGGCCCGTATCGTCGTCATCGCGGAGGCGGTCGATCTCGCGCTGCTCAGCGTCGACGACGAATCGTTTTTCGACAAACGCGCCTTTCTCCACTTCGCCGAGGATCTTCCGAAGGTCAAGGACGCGGTGAGCGTCTATGGCTTTCCGACCGGCGGGACCGAGCTCTCGGTGACCGAGGGCATCGTCTCGCGCATCGAGTTCACGGGCTTCTACCAATTCGCCCACGGACTGCGCATCCAGGTGGACGCCGCGCTCAATCCCGGGAACAGCGGCGGCCCGGTGGTCTCGCGCGGCAGGCTCGTCGGAATTGTCTTCAGCAATATCCCCAACGCGCAGAGCATCGGCTACGTCATTCCGATCGAGGAGGTCCGGCTCTTTCTCGACGACGCCGCCGACGGCCGCTACGATGGCAAGCCGCAGTTGCACGACCGGTTTCAGACGGTCGAGAACGACGCGCTGCGACGCAAACTGGGGCTGGCGAAAGGGGTCGGCGGTCTGATGATCGCCGAGCTGTATAAAAACGACGCCAACAATCCGCTGAAGGAAGGGGATGTCATCACGGCGATCGGCGGTCAGTCGATCGACAGCGACGGCAAAGTCACGGTACGCTACGATCTCCGCCTATCCGCCCTTTATCTCGTCCAGAAATATGCCAAGGACGGCATGCTCGACGTCAGCCTCCTGCGCGATGGAAAGCCGATGCGGCTGACGGTGCCGGTCGCGCGCCAGCGCGAGCTTGTCGTGCCGTATCTTCAGAACCGCAGCCCGCGCTATTTTATTTACGGGCCGCTGGTTTTTTGCACGGCGACACAAGAATACATCGAGAAGCTGGGGAATCAATGGGAACTCTTTCACACCCGCGCCGGAAATTCGCTGATCCTGCGGCGCTTCGAGAAGCCCGCCTTTCCTGGGGAGGAGATCGTGATCGTGTGCTCGCCGATGCTGCCGCACCCGATCGCCAAGGGCTACGACGATCCCAACAATTACGTCGTGAGCGAGGTCGACGGGGTGCCGATCAAGAATTTAAAGCATCTGGTCGAGGTCCTGCGCGACGGCACGAGCCGGGAAGTGACGTTTAAGTTCGCGCGCATGACCAACCGCAATCGGGAAAATATGGTTTTCGACCGGCGCGCGATGCTGGCCGCGACCGAAGATATCCTCAAGGAATTCGGGATCCGCTACCAGTTTTCCGAGGATCTCAAGCCCGTGTGGGATGTGGCGCAGAAGCGCTAGTAGTGTCGAGTGTCAAGCTTGAACAAGAGTAGTGACTGGATTCCCGCTTGCGCGGGAATGACTCTAAGGCGAACTCAAGATTCCAACTAAAAATTCCGCCCTGTTAATTTCCCTTCCCGTTCAGCAGCTGCCTCAAGACATATTCCAAGATTCCTCCGTGGCGGTAGTAGTCCAGTTCCGCCGGCGTGTCGATGCGGCAGATGACCTTGAACTGGGTCGTCTTGCCGTCGTCGCTCCTCGCCTTGACGGTCAGCTCCTGCTTGAGTTTCAGCCCCGCCGCGATGCCGGCGATGTCGAAGGTCTCGAAGCCGGTGATGCCCAGATACTTTGCGCTCTCGCCGGGCTTGAACTGGAGCGGCAGGATGCCCATGCCGATCAAATTGCTCCGGTGGATGCGCTCGAAGCTTTCGGCGATCGCCGCCTTGATGCCTAAAAGACGCGGCCCTTTGGCCGCCCAGTCGCGCGAGGAGCCGGTGCCGTATTCCTTGCCGGCGATGACGACGAGCGGGACGCCTTCTTTCTGATACTGCATCGCGGAGTCATAGATCGACATCTGTGTTTTATCCGGCAGATGGACCGTCCAGCCGCCCTCGGTGCCGGGCGCGAGCTGATTTTTGAGCCGCACGTTGGCGAACGTGCCGCGCATCATCACCTCGTGATTGCCGCGGCGCGCGCCGTACTGGTTGAAGTCCTTGAGCTGGACGCCGTGCTCGGTCAGATATTTCGCGGCCGGGCCGTTCTTCTCGATCGCGCCGGCTGGCGAGATGTGATCGGTCGTAATCGAATCGCCAAGCAGCGCCAGCGCGCGCGCGCCGACGATGTCCCTCGGCGCGAGCGGCGTCTTCGCCATGCCCTCGAAGTAAGGCGCCTCGCGCACGTAGGTCGAGTTCGGATCCCACGCGAACAGCTCGCCTTCGGGCGTCGGCATCTTCTGCCAGCGCTCGTCGCCCGCGAAAACCTCGCCGTATTCTTTCTTGAACATCTCCGGCCTGACCGATCTCTGTATCTCGGTCCGCACCTCTTCAGGCGCCGGCCAGATGTCTTTCAGATAGACCGGCGCGCCTTTGCGGTCGGTGCCGAGCGGCTCGCTGCGGAGATCGATGTCCATGCGTCCGGCGAGCGCATAGGCGACGACGAGCGGCGGCGACGCGAGATAGTTCGCGCGCACCTGCGGATGGATGCGTCCCTCGAAGTTGCGGTTGCCGGAGAGCACCGCACAGGCGACGAGGTCGCCTTCCTGGATCGCCGCGGCGACCGGCTCGGGTAGCGGCCCCGTGTTGCCGATGCACGTCGTGCAGCCGTAGCCCACGACGAAAAAGCCGAGCTTCTCGAGCTCGGGGAGAAGCCCGCTGTCCTTTAGATAATCCGTAACCACTTTTGAGCCCGGAGCCAGGCTCGTCTTCACCCACGGCTTGGTCTTGAGACCTTTTTCGTTCGCCTTTTTTGCCAGCAGACCGGCGGCCATCAAGACCGAAGGGTTCGAGGTGTTGGTGCAGCTCGTGATCGCCGAGATGACCACCGCGCCGTGTCCCAGGACCGCGCTGTCGCCGTTCATGCGCACCGTCGCCTTATTTTCGAGCGTGCCGCTCTTCAAAAGCGCCGGCAGGACTTCCTTGAAATTAGCCTTCGCCTGCGCGAGCGCGACGCGGTCCTGCGGCCTTCTCGGTCCCGCGAGGCTCGGCTCGACGTTGGCGAGATCGAGCTCCAGGGTGTCGGTGAAGATCGGATCGGGCGAGGAGTCGGTGCGGAACATGCCCTGTTCCTTGCTGTAGGCTTCGACCAGGCGGATCAACTCCGGATCGCGGCCGGTGAGCGTGAGGTACTTGAGCGTCTCGTCGTCGACGGGAAAAAAGCCGATCGTCGCGCCGTATTCCGGCGCCATGTTGCCGATCGTCGCGCGGTCGGCGACGCCGAGCGCCGAAAGACCCGGGCCGTAGAACTCGACGAATTTCTCCACCACGCCTTTCTTGCGCAGCATCTGTGTGACGGTGAGCACGAGGTCGGTCGACGTGGCGCCCTCGGGGAGCCGGCCGTGGAGCTTGAAGCCGATCACGTCGGGAATGAGCATGATGAGCGGCTGCCCGAGCACCGCGGCCTCCGCCTCGATGCCGCCGACGCCCCAGCCGACGACGCCGAGACCGTTGATCATCGGCGTGTGCGAGTCCATGCCGACGACGGTGTCGGGATAGGCGAGGGTGGCGCCGTTTTCCTGTGCGCGAAAAACGACCTGGCCCAGATATTCGAGATTCACCTGATGGCAGATGCCGGTGTCGGGCGGGACGACCTGAAAATTGCCGAACGCTTTCGCGCCCCAGCGGAGGAAGACGTAGCGCTCGACATTGCGCTCGTATTCTATCTTCGAATTGAAATGAAACGCCTCGGGCGAGCCGAAGCTGTCCACCTGGACGGAGTGGTCGATGACGAGATCGACCGGCGCGAGCGGGTTGATCTTCTTGGGGTCGCCGCCCATGCGCTTCATCGCCTCGCGCATCGCGGCGAGGTCGACGACCGAAGGCACGCCGGTCAAGTCCTGCGTCAGCACGCGCGCCGGCATGAAGGCGATCTCTTTTTCCTTTTTTGCCTGCGGGTTCCAGCCCGCCAGCGTATCGATGTCGGCTATCGGCACGAGGCGGTTGTCCTCGTGGCGCAGCAGGTTCTCGAGCAGGACCTTGAGCGAGATCGGCAGGCGCGCGGCGTTCTTGAAGCCGGCCTTCTCGAGACGGTCGAGGCGAAAAATCTTGTACGAGCGGCCGCCGACTTTGAGCTCCGCCGCCGTATTGAAACTGTCCAGGGACTTCTGTGGCATCGAACTCTCCTTAAAAAGGGTGGGTGAAAATATTAATATCCTAACACCGGATCGATTCAAACGCGAATCGCGGGACGACGGCGCGCTTGACAGGGCCGCTGCGAAGCACGAACATTGCTGTCGATTGATTCTGCGAAGTTAAATGGCATCGTTCGCCGCTTGTTATGTCCACGAACGCCGACCTGGTCGCGGTTCTCGAACGGCTGATGCGCGGCCTCGCCGCCGAATGGCTGGAGAAGGCGCGGCGCTTCCGTCCGGTCGCCGAGGTGCCGATCGGCGAATTGATGACCCATCCCGATCTCGGCGACCGCCTGGCGGAAACGGTTCGCGAGCTTCCCGAAACCGAGTTCGGCGTCTACTACCGTTTGTTCGCGGCGCGGACAATGGGCGGCAGAGTCTTTGCGCTCGCGCAGGGGACGCACACGATCCGTTTCCGCGTCGGCGCGCTCGACACCCCGTTGCCGAACGGAGCCGCGCCGGATGCTTTGTTCGGCGCCGACTGGATCGAAGTGAACGCGTGGAATCCCGATGTCCCGAGCGCCGCGTGGAAGAAAATTTTACGCGAGCTGGCAGCGCGGGCCCATGCATTCACCGCTGGAGAGGCCGATGAAAATCGATAAATCGTTTCGCTTTACCGTGCGGCTCGGCGGCCGAACGCAACGTGCCGGAACGGTTGCGCCGCCGCAAAGCGCGACCGAGGAAAGCTTTCAGCCGGCGGCGGCGCGCTACCGGCGCCATCTGGACCGCTTCGTCGCCGCCGGTGTGGGCGGCTTTTTTCTCTCCGGTTTATCGCTGCTCGTTCCCGAAGCGCTGTTTCCCTGGATTGCCTACCCCGGCGTCGCACTCGTCGCGCTGAGCCTTTTAATCTTTTTTACTCTGCCGCGCCTCGCGTGCCCGGCGTGTGGGCGCAGCGCGGACGGCTTCGCCGATTATTGTCCTGCGTGCGGCGCCGCCGGCCTGAAACGAAGGTGGCTCATGGGAACGCGCTGCAATGCCTGCAACCGAAGCCTCGGAAGCTACAAGTACCGCAACTACAAGATCCGCTTTTGCACCCATTGCGGCGCGCTGCTGGATAATGCCGGGATTTGAAGCCGGGCGTTTCCCGCGCCGCGTAAAACAGGCTATGCTTCGAGGCGATGAACCTCATCAGGGAGCTGCAAAAAATCTCCGGCGTGACGCTCGGACACTACGACGATCACGCCGAAGAATTCTGGCAGGGGACCAAAGATCACGACGTCAGCCAGAACATCGAGGCGCTGCTCAGGCACATCGAAGGCGCACCGCCGTTCACCATCCTCGATTTGGGCTGCGGTCCGGGGCGCGACCTCAAGGCGTTCACCGCGCGCGGCCACATCGCCATCGGTCTGGAAGGCTCCCCGCGCCTGGCGGAGATGGCGCGCGCCTTCAGCGGCTGCGAGGTGTGGGAGCAGGATTTCCTCAAGCTCGCTCTGCCCGATGAGCACTTCGACGGCATCTTCGCCAACGCTGCGCTGTTCCACGTCCCGAGCGTCGAGCTGCCGCGCGTGCTGCGCGAGCTGCGCGCAGCGCTCAAGCCGTGCGGCGTGCTGTTCAGCTCGAACCCGCGCGGCGACAACGAAGAGGGGTGGCAGGGCGAGCGCTATTGCGCTTTTCACGATCTCGAAAGCTGGCGCCGCTATCTGACCGAAGCGGGCTTCGTCGAGCTGGAGTATTATTACCGCCCGACCGGTCTGCCGCGCGACCAGCAGCCGTGGCTGGCGAGCGTTTGGCGGAAGGCAGATTAGCGCGATGGATATTCGCCTTCGCACTCACACGGTGAATTCTCTGCTCGAATTTTGCACCGCGGGGCGCTCAGCGGACAGCAGCGCGTATTGGCGCGCGTAGCTACCCGATTACTCTGAAGGCAGCTTTCAGCAACTTGTGTTTGAGTTCGAAAACGATCAGACCTGCCTCGCGCCATTCATAAGCGATTTGAAAAGGTGGCGGGAAACGCCCGCCGGCGGTATTTAACCCTTTATGTACGAGCATCGCACCGAGCATCTGCTGCCGTTCCGCTTGTTTCTGCTGCGCCTGAGCAACCACGCGATCTGCGCCTTCCTCGTGGTCGGCGGCTCCTTGATGATCGGCATCGCGGGCTATCACTTTCTGGAACACCTCGCCTGGATCGACGCGCTGTTGAACGCCTCGATGATCCTCGGCGGCATGGGGCCGGTCGATCCGGTCAAGACGGTGCCGGGAAAGCTCTTCGCTTCGGGCTATGCGCTCTACTCCGGGCTGATCGTTCTCGTCGCCGCCGGCATCATCTTCGCGCCGATCTTTCACCGCTTCCTGCATCGTTTCCATATCGAAGAGGCGCAGAAGAAGATCGAAGCGGCCGAGAGAGAGGCGCGGCGGGCCAAGAAGCGGTAAGATCCCTCGCATGGCCGATGTCAGAAGACATATCTGTGTTTTCGCCGGCTCCAGCCGCGGCGCACGGCCGGAGTACGCGGGAGCCGCGCGCGAGCTGGCGCGTTCGCTCGTCGAGCGCGGCTGCGGCCTCGTGTACGGCGGCGGCAACATCGGCCTCATGGCGGTGATCGCGGACGCGGTTTTAGAGCGAGGCGGCCAGGCCGTCGGCGTGATCCCGGAATTTCTGGTCGATAAGGAGCTCGCGCATCGCGGACTGACGGAGCTCCGCATTGTGAAATCGATGCATGAGCGCAAGGCGGTAATGGCGGAGATCTCCGACGGCTTCCTAGGGCTGCCCGGCGGGATCGGCACCATGGAGGAGTTTTTCGAGGTGCTGAGCTGGGCGCAGCTCGACCTGCACGACAAGCCGTGCGGGCTGCTGAACACGCGCGGCTATTACGATCCGATCGTCGGATTCCTGGATCGAGGCGTGGACGAAGGCTTCTTGAAGCCCAAGCACCGCTCGCTTCTCCTCGTCGAAGCCGAGCCGGAAAAGCTGCTCGACCGCTTCGAGGCGTTCGTCGCGGCGCGCGCGACCCGGCGCTTCGAGCGGCGGCAAACGTAAGCGCCGTCAGAGCGCGAGCCCTGACTTGATTTCTCTCACGATCTCCTCCGGCGGCTGCGATGCGTCGATCGCCAGAGCATCGGTCGGTGTTTCAAGAGTCTCGAACTGGCTTCGCGCCAGCTTTGGGGGCATAAAGTGGCCGAAGCGCTGCGCCATTCTCGCCTGGGCGAGCGGCGGATCGAGGCGCAGGTAAACAAAGACCACCTCGGGGCCGGTCCGCAGCATCGCGCGATAGGATTCTTTCAGCGCCGAGCAGGCGACGACCGCGTTCTCGCCGCCCGCGGCGGCGGCGCGGATCGTCTCGCGGACCTCCGCCAGCCACGGCGCCCGGTCGGTGTCGTTTAGCGGCTCGCCGCGGCGCATCTTCTCCACGTTCGCGGCGGGATGCAGATCATCCGCGTCGTAGAATTTCCACGCGAGGTCGCGCGCGAGCAATGCGCCGACGGTCGTCTTGCCGGCGCCGGCGACTCCGGTCAGGATGACGATCACGCGATGGCTGCCGCTCCTCAGCGGCGGAGCAGCTGCTCTCCCGTAACCGCCAGCTGGCTGTTCTGCCACTCGGCATAGTCCTGGGCGCGCTTTTTCGCCTCGGGACCGATGAACAGCGCCGAGCAGGCTTCGCCGCGGCTGTCGCCTTCGTTCACGGCGACGGCGACATAGGCGCCGGCGCGATCCTCGGATTTTCGCACTTCGTATTTCATGCCTTTCAGTCTAAAGGACGGCTTTCATTTTGGAAGAGGGATATGCTTGACCTGCATCGCTGCTCTAGTACGCTGACAGCAACTTCGGTGATAGAAATTAAACAATATTCCGCTAGCCTCCGGCAGGAAGCGGTGAAGGTCTTAGCCGACGCGTTCGTGGCGAATCCGCTCCACATCGCGGCGTTCGGCGCCGGCCGCGTCGATCGCAACCGTTTGTTCTTTCGTATCGGTCTCGAACATATGTTCACCGGCGCCGCGTTCGTCGCCGTGGCCGGCGGCAAGGTGCGCGGCTATATCCATTTCAACGCGTCGCCGCGGTGCCTGCCGCCCGCGGAGGCGATTCCCGCGTTCGCGGCCGAGCGGCTGCAGCCAGTCAAAGAGGCCGTGCCGCGGCTGATCGAGTGGTTTTCCCGCTGGTCACGCCTCGATCCCGAGGAGCCGCACGCGCACCTCGGGCCCATCGGGGTCGCGCCGGAGTATCAGGGGCAGGGAATCGGTGCCGCCCTGATGAACCGCTACGTCGAGCACCTCGAGCGCGAGGGCATCGAGGGCTATCTCGAAACCGACCGCGCGGGCAATGTGGAATTTTATAAGAAGTTCGGTTTTGCCGTCATGCGCGAAGAGAAGCTCATCGGCGTCGATACCTGGTATATGCGGCGCCCGCGCGGCTGAGCCGCCCTAGACGCTCGCCGAGCTTATCGAAGCCAGTCTCAGGTCAGACTGGCGAGCGCCTTCTTGTAATAGCCTTCGTCGACGTACTTTTCCGGCTTGGGCACCGGCGGCTTCATCAAACCCGCCGCCTCCCGGAGCTCGAGCACCGTGCGGATGCCTTCGAGGTCGATGCGCCCGCGCGGCGTCAGGCCGAAGCGCGGGCTCACGGTTTCTTCGTAGGCCTCTTCGGCGCGGCGTCGGTGATTTTTATTTTCCGGCAGCAGGAGCGCGACGACCGCGTCTTTGTTTTTCGGCTCCAACACCCAGTCGGTCGCGCGCACCATCGCGCGGATGAAGCGGACGAGCAGCGCTTCGTTCTTTCCCGCCCAGTCGCGCCGCGTAGCGCCCAATCCGCGCGCGTAGTGCTCGACGTAATCCTCGGATCGCGCCAGGACCTTCAAACCGCGCTTTTCGATCTCCTCGTCGGCGAGGTTCAGCATCCCGGCCCACGCCTCGCCGCGCTCCAAAGCATCCGCGCGCTTGGTCGTGTTGCCGAACATCTTGAGCGTGTAGTCGCGCCCCTGCTCGAGCCCGTGCTGTTTGAGAATCGCGATCATCACGATCGCGAAGCCCGTGGTGGGCGCATCGACCGCCAGCACCTTGCCCTTGAGGTCGCCGAAGTCTTGCACCTTGGAAAGGACGACGAGCTTCTGCTTGAGCCCCTGGTGCCCGCCCAGGAAAATAACGAAATCGTTGGGCTTGGGATCGGCGCCCTGCCCTTCGGCCCAGGCGATGACGTTGTCCGCGTTGTTGAGAATGAGATCGTAGCGGCCCGAGATCAGATTGCGCAGCAGCGTCGGCGAGTCTGTTACGATGTTCGTCTCGACGCGGAGATTCTCCGCTTTGAGAAAGCCGCGCCCTTCCGCCGCGAGCAGCGCCGCGTCCTTTCCGAACGTGCCGATACGAAGCAGGTCTTCGGCCATACAGGTCTCCTTTTATTCAGCCTTGCGGTCGCGCCGCACTTTTCGCACGAGATACACGACGACGGCGATATTGATGACGAGGACGATCGTCTTCTCGGCCGAAAAGCGCCTGACCATAGTGTAAATCTCGAACGGGATGAACGACGCGGTAATCACGATCGTGAAATATTCGGCCCAGCGCTGCCGCAGCAAGAGGCCGGTGCCCTCGGTGAGGAGCAGCGCCGAATAGACGAACGTGCCGACCTCGGCCCACCGGAGTTCTTTAGCATCGACCGACGCGATTTTATCGATAAGCCTTTCGATCAGGCGGCTCTCACGCCCGACCCACAGAACGTTGGCCCAGCGATCGAGCTCCGCTTCGACGCCGTCGTGCAGGAGCGCCGCCACGCCGAGACCTACGAAAAGCAGGATCAGCCCCTTTGCAAGCTTGAAGATCGCGATCAGCACGATGCCGGTGTCGCGCTTTCGACCGCTTTTCACGCCGCTCGGCATCCTTTCCACCTAACATGGAAGTGCTTGGCCTTCCAGAAGGCCTTTGCTAGTGTAAGCACTCGGGAGATCGAACGTGACGACTGCGACGCGCGAATTTCAAGTCATGGCGAAGCCGCTGGGGGCGATCTGCAACCTCGACTGCCATTATTGTTATTACCTCAAGAAGGAATTCCTTTATCCCAAGGGCGACGATTTCCGCATGAGCGACGAGATGCTGGAGCGCTACGTCGTCCAGCAGATCGAGGCGGCGGCGGGACCGATGGTGAATTTCGCCTGGCACGGCGGCGAGCCGACGGCGCTCGGGCTCGATTACTTTCAGAAGATCGTCGCGCTGCAAAAGAAGCATCGTCCCGTCGGGAAGAAGATAACCAACGGCATCCAGACGAACGGCACGCTGCTGAATGAAGAGTGGTGCCGCTTTTTCGCCGCCGAGCGCTTCGCGGTCGGCCTCAGCATCGACGGGCCGCGCGAGCTCCACGACGCCTATCGCGTCGACAAGGGGCAGAAGCCGACGCACAAGCAGGTCGTGCGCGCGTTCCGCATGCTCGCCGAGCACGACGTTCATATCGACGTGCTCTGCGTCGTGCACGATAAAAACGTGCGCCACCCGACGCAGGTCTACCGATTTTTCAAAGATCTCGGCGTCGAGTTCCTGCAATTTCTGCCGCTCGTCGAGCGCGAGAACGGCGGCGTCAGCGCGCGCACGGTGCCCGCCGCGGCTTTCGGGGCGTTCTTAATCGCCGTCTTCGACGAATGGCTGCGCAACGACATCGGCAAGATTGCCATCCAGATGTTCGACGAGGCGGCGCGGCCGCTCGCCGGCATGGAGCACTCGCTCTGCATTTTCCGCGAGACCTGCGGCGACGTGCCGGTGGTCGAGCACAACGGCGATTTTTTTTCCTGCGATCACTTCGTCGAGCCGGAGTATCGCGTGGGCAACATCGCGGAGACCCATCTCGGCGAGCTCGTGGACAGTGCGCCGCAGCGCGCCTTCGGCGAGGCGAAGCGCGACAGCCTGCCGCGCTACTGCCGCGAGTGCGAGGTGCGCGCGATGTGCAACGGCGGCTGCCCCAAGGACCGCTTCATCGCAACGCCCGACGGCGAGCCGGGGCTCAACTATCTCTGCGCCGGCTACAAGAGCTTCTTCATCCACAGCCGGCCATATCTCAGAAAGATGGTCGAGCTCTGGAACGCCAACGAGCCGATCGAGAAATTGCGCGATATCATTCGCGCCGAGGAAGGCGCCGTTGCGCCCTTGGCGGGAAGAAACGATCCGTGTCCGTGCGGCAGCGGCAAGAAATATAAACGCTGCTGCATGGCTAAAGGGAGCACGCCTTTTGAGCCCGATCCAAATCCCGGCAGGCTCCGCCGCGGGTCCTAAGGCTCAGCGCAGCCGACGGGACGATTTCCGCGGCCTTCCCGAACGGGCTGTGTTGCTGGTACTCAGATGAGATGATCGCCCTACTTTTGTTTTGGATGGCGGCGGCCGTTCATTCGCCGACCGGCCTTGTCGAGGAGATGGAGCGCATTTCTCACGCGGCGCGCGGCAACGTGGGGGTGGCCGCACTGGTTGTAGAGACCGGCGAGTCCGCGGTCTTGCATGGAGACCGACGATTTCCCATGCAGAGCGTGTACAAGCTGCCGATTGCCATGGCGGCGCTTCATCAGACGGACCTCGGGCTTCTGGGATTAGAGCAGAAGGTAAGCCTAAAAAAAGACGACCTTGTGCCAACGCCGACCCACAGCCCCATCAGGGAAAATTATCCGGAGCGCGGGCTGGAGTTGAGCGTATACGAATTGTTGCGCTTCGCCATGGTCGAGAGCGACGGCACGGCTTCCGACGCGCTGTTGCGGCTCGCGGGTGGGCCGCAAGCCGTGAACGCATACATGCGAGAGTTAGACGTAAACGGCATTGTCGTGGCAACGTCGGAGCGGGAGATGACACGCGACGAGGACGTACAGTATCGGAACTGGGCCGAGCCTGTGGCGATGGCCGGGCTATTGCGCGTGCTTTACGAAGGCCGGGCACTTTCCGCGCCGAGTCGGGCTCTACTGTTGCAGTTCATGATGGAAACCGGCACGGGACCATGCCGAATCAAGGGGCGGCTGCCCCCTGGAACGATCGTGGCACACAAGACCGGAACCTCGAGCACGATCCAGGGTCTGACCCGCGCGACCAACGATGCGGGACTCGTAACGCTTCCGGACGGGCGGCATATAGCGGTGGTGGTGTTTATCTCGGATTCCACGGACGCGGAGGCCGTGCGTGACGGCCTGATCGCCCAGATCGCGCGGGCGGCTTGGGATTGGTACGGCAGGGAGCCGCGCTAGAGGTCGACTGCGCAACGCCGGTGAATTTAAGAGATTCAATAGGAGCGGGATTTTATCAGATGACTTTTTCCTGGCGCAACTTCTCGATCGCGGTGCTGTCGTATCCGAGTTGCTTCAGAATCGCTTCGGTGTGCTCGCCGAGATCGGGGATGCGGTCATAGCGCGCTGGACTCGCGGAGAGCCGCACCGGATTGCCGACGACGGGGACCTTGCCGACGGGCGATTCGACCTCGCGGATGAGGCGGCGCGCGGCGGCTTGTGGGTGCGCCAGCACCTCGGCGATGCCGCGCACCTCGCCATGGGGCAGCTGGGCTTTCTTCAGGCGCTCGAGCCATTCGCCGTGGTCGCGGTCGAGAAAGATCTTTTCGATTTCTTCCTCGAGCACGAGGCGGTTCTGTCGTCTCGCTTCGACGTTGGCGAAACGCTCGTCGTCGAGCAGAGCGGGCCGCTGAATCACCTCTTTGCAGAAAACTTCCCAATCCTTTGAAGTCGCGACGGCGAGGTTCACGTATTTGCCGTCGCGCGCGAGGTAAGGGCCGTAAGGCGTGACGTAGTGGTGGCGCATGCCGACGCGCCCCGGCTCTTCCCCTTGGTGCCAGTAGTGGTGGGGAAAATAGCCGAGCCATGAGACGATCGACTCGAACATCGAGATGTCGATGAATTGCCCCGCGCCGGTCTTTTCGCGCTGGTAGAGCGCGAGGACGATGCCGAGCGCGGCGTAAATGCCGGCGGCGATGTCGGCGATGGCGATGCCGGCCTTCGCCGGCTTGTCCGGATAGCCGGTGGTCGCGATGATGCCGGCTTCGCCCTGGATCAAAAGATCGTACGCCTTCACGTCGCGGTAGGGTCCGTCCTGGCCGTAGCCCGAGAGCGAGCAATAGATGAGGCGCGGGTTCAGTGACTTTAATTTCTCGTAGCCGAGACCCGAGCGTTCGGCGACGCCCGGCGCGTAGTTCTCGAAAAAGATGTCGGCGTCATGGATGAGGCGATAGAGAATCTCGCGGCCCTGCTCCTGCTTGACGTCGACGGTGAGGCTTTGCTTGTTGCGGTTGAGCCAGACGTAGCCCGACGAGAGGCCGCGCACCGCTTTGTCCCAGTACCGGATGAGATCGCCGACGCCGGGGCGCTCGATCTTGACGACTTCCGCGCCCATGTCGCCGAGGATCGAGGTGCAGAACGGTCCCGAGAGGACCTGCTCGAAGGCGACCACGCGCACGCCGTCGAGCGCGCTATTTGCCATCCTTGACCTCGGGGAAAAGGTCGCGCCGCGGCGCGTGCGCTTTTTTCCACACCATGACGCTGCGGGTATAATCGATCACGATTTTACCGTCCTGCTGGACGCCGCGCGTGCGCACCTTGATAATGCCCAACTGCGGCTTGGACTTGGATTCGCGCTTGTCGACGACCTCCGATTCCGAATAGAGCGTGTCGCCGACGAACAATGGATTCGGCAGCTTGATCTCGTCCCAGCCGAGCGCGAAGCCGTTCTCGCTCACGTCGGCGACGCCCATGCCGGCCACGATCGCGAGCGTGAGGGCGCTGTTGACGAGGCATTTGCCGAATTCCGTGCGCTTGGCGTACTCGTTGTTGAAATGAATCTGGTTGGTATTGTTGGTGAGCAGCGTGAACCAGATGTTGTCGGCCTCGGTGATTGTGCGCCCGAGCCGGCACTGATAGACGTCCCCGACGGTGAAGTCCTCGAAATAACGGCCCTCCCAGCCGGGCTTTACCGCCATGCGTCCTCCTTCGACATTTTCACATGCGCGCTATATACTGCGTGCGGCACACCCGTCCAATATCGGAGGCGAGGATGGATTTCAACCTGACCGAGGAGCAGCAGCAGATCCGCGAAGAGGTCCGCAAAGTCTGCCGCGAGTTCCCCGACGCCTACTGGCGCGAGATGGACAAAACCCGCGGCTATCCCGACGCCTTCGTGAAGAAACTCACCGAGCTCGGCTGGCTCGCCGCGCTGATCCCGGAAGAATACGGCGGCAGCGGCCTCGGCATCACCGAAGGCAGCATCGTTCTGGAAGAGATCAACCGCTCCGGCGGCAGCGCGACCGCGTGCCACGCGCAGATGTACACGATGGGCACGCTCTTGCGCCACGGCAGCGCCGAGCAGAAAAAACGCTATCTGCCGAAGGTGGCGACAGGCGAGTTGCGCCTGCAGGCGTTCGGCGTGACCGAGCCCAACGCCGGCTCTGAGACGACGCGCATCGAGACCACCGCGACGAAGCGCGGCGATAAGTACATCATCCACGGACAGAAGATTTTCATCTCGCGCGTGCTCGAATCGGACTTGATGCTGCTGCTCGTGCGCACGACCCCTTACGACGAGCTGAAAGACAAGACCCGGGGTCTTTCGGTCTTCATCGTCGACATGCGCGGCGCGAAGGGGAAGCTCGAGGTCAAGCCGCTCGACCTTATGATCAATCATCATACCAACGCGCTCTTTTTCGACGGGCTCGAAGTGCCGGCCGAGAATCTCGTCGGCGAGGAGGGGATGGGCTTTCGCTACATCATCGACGGCTGGAACGCGGAGCGCATCCTCGTCGCCGCCGAGGCGATCGGCGACGGCCGCTGGTTCGTCGAGCGCGCCTCGACCTATGCCAAAGAGCGCGTCGTCTTCGACCGTCCCATTGGCGCGAACCAGGGCGTGCAGTTCCCGATCGCGCAGGCGTACGCCCGCATCGAGGCAGCCGACCTCGTGCGCTTCCAGGCGGCGACGAAGTTCGACCG
>Ga0075425_100001790_pt1 | contig 21149 bp, 7 predicted proteins | sample SoiMethybrSBSTD4_FD_75300 | JGI IMG/M metagenome (GOLD analysis project Ga0075425, IMG submission 75300) | Bulk soil microbial communities from a Populus tree surrounding site in Tennessee, USA - Soil MetaG P. TD hybrid SBSTD4 | ecosystem: Environmental > Terrestrial > Soil > Tree plantation... | reverse complement strand
CCGGTGAGAGCGCGGAGCGGCGCGGCCTCCTCGGCGGACGCTACAAGGCGATGTACCGCACCGCTCTTGCGGAAGGGCGCGACGCGGACGCGAAGCAATCTCTGAACAAGTCGATCGAGAACTACACGGCCGGGATGTATCTCGACCTCAATGATTTCTTTTGCTCGTCGAACCTGCCGCGTCTCCTGCACACGCGCGGACGCGCGTCGGACGCGAAGCTCGCCGTCACCGCGGCTGAGGTCACGCGAGCGGCGTGCAAACGGAAAGAGGGAATCGATCGGGACGATCCCTGGCTCGGGCAGACGCTCCTCGGCCAGGCGGCCGACGCCGGCGACCTCGAGACGGCGACGACGCTCGTCGAGCAGATCGAAGACAGGACCGCGCCGCCGTGGCAGCTCGACACGACGGACAAGGACCTGCAGATGAGCATCGGTCTGATCAAAGACGAGGCGGTGAAGTCGAAGTTTGAGTCGCTCGTGGAACGGCTTCGCGCGATTTAGTGCGCGTCGCGCGATCTACGCCGCCGCCGTCGTCACGCTCTCGATGGCCTCGAGCAGGTCCGCGATCTCGTATGGCTTCATCAGCGCGAGGAGTCGCTTCTCCTCGTCGCTCACGCTCAGTTCGACGTGGCCCGTCGAGAGGATGATCGGGAGGTCGGTGTGCGCGGCGCGGAGGAGTTGGACGAGGTCGACGCCGTTGCCGTCGGGGAGGTTCACGTCGATGATCGCGATCTCCGGCTGCACGCGCCGCGCGGCGTCGCATACCTCCGTCGCGGTGCGAATCCACGTCGTATCGAACCCTTCCGAATTCAGGAGCATCTCGATGCCGTGGCCGACGGCCGGATCATCCTCGACGAGCAGGACGCGCGTGACCCTCGGCTTCGCGGCGACGCGCTCGTCGGTCGACGGAAGCGCGTTCTCCTCCGCCGGAATCGACACGTGGAAAACGGACCCGCGCTCCGTTCGGTTCTGCGCGGTCAGCGTGCCGCCCTGGCGCTCCATCAGCCGGCGCGCGATCGCGAGGCCGAGGCCGGTGCCGTTGCGTTTGGTGGTGAAGAGCGGCTCGAAGATGCGGTCGAGCATCGCCGGCGCGATTCCAGGTCCGTCATCCGAGACTGAGATGCGGACCATGTCCGCCGCCGATTCGATGCCGACGTGAATCGTCCCGCTGCCGCTCAGCGCGTCGCGCGCGTTGAAGACCAGGTTCGTGATGACCTGCTCGAGATGGCCGGCATCGCCGCGAATGAAGTGCACGCCGTCGCCGATCGCACTGGTGAGCGTGACTGATTTTGGGAGCGATGCGGCGAGCTGTTCGAGAAGCGTCGCCATCCACGTCCGCACTTCGATCGGATGGAGCTGCGGATCTTTCGGGTTCGCGAAACGGAGAATCTCCTGCGACGCGCGTTTGCCTCGCTGAATGGCGCGGGTGATGTGACCGACGGAGTCGCCGACGGAAGGAACGTCGGCGGCGCGGCGGGCGATGACCTCGACGAAAGGCTGAATGCCCATCAGCACGTTGTTGAATTCGTGCGCGAGCGAGGCCGCGACCTGTCCGAGGCTGCTCATGCGCTTCGCGTCCTCGAGCTTGCGGGAGATGCTGCGATGCTCGGTGACGTCGCGGGCCATGCCGATGGTGCCGGCCGGGACTCCGCCGACGTAGCGCTGGTGCGACGAGACCTCGAGCGTGAGGGTCGCCCCCGATCGGGAGACGAGGTCGTATTCGCGGAGGTCCGGCCCGCCGTTGCCCGCCAGTCCGCGAGGTTTGAAGAGCGCCGCGAACGGCTGTCCGATCCACTCCATCACGGCGTAGCCGGTGCAGCGCTCGAAGCTCGGGCTCAGCGACTCGAATCGTCCCTCTTCGTCGAGCGCGTACAGGATGTCGTTCACGTCCTCGACGAGCGTGCGATAGCGCTGCTCCGATGACTCCAGCGCCTGCTGCGCGCGATTGCGCTCCTCCTCGGCGCGCACGCGATCGGTGATGTCGCGGGCGGTGATCTGCATCGCGTTGCGGTTGTCGTATCGCAGCGGAAGCGCAGCGACGTCGACGTTCACCGGCGATCCGTCGAGACGACGGATCCGGTGGTGCTCGTAGGGGATGCTTTCGCCTTCGTGAAGCTCGTCGCGGCCGAGATCGACGAACGCCGCGACGGGCCGTCCGACGACGTCCGCTTCACTCTTCGCGCCGACGAGATGGAGAAAGGCCTTGTTCACGTAAACGTACGTGCCGTCGACCTGAACCGCGATGCAGTCCGGCGACAGCTCGACCATCCGTCTGAAGTTTTCGCGGCTCTCGCGCTCCGCCTCCTCGGCATCGCGCTCGCGGGTGATGTCGACCATCACGCCGAAGAGCTCGACCGGCACGCCGTCGACGCGATGCACGTTCACGTAATCGCGCAGCCAGACCACGCGGCCGTTTGCCGCGATCATCCGATAGACGAGCTCGTGATCCCTTCCGGCCAGCGTTTCGTTGTGACAGATGGCGGCCACATGCCTGTCTTCCGGATGCAGGTGCTGAATCCAGAACGACGGCTCATCGATCCAGCGTTCGGCCGGGTATCCGAGGATTTTCTCGGCTGCCGGGCTGATGTAGTTGAAGCGGAAAGTGTCGGCGGACGCGGACCACGCAATGGCAGGCATCGCGCCGAGCAGACGCGAGCGCCGATCGTTCAGACTCTGACTCATGGGTAGGGAAGCCTCGCTTGAGTATGTGTGCGCGATTGAAGGAAAAATACAGAGTTGGTATTTCAATGTAGAGCTATTTATTTACCGACCTGAACGGCAGGCATTCCGGAGATCCGGCACGACCCTTGGAAGACATTTCGTGCAGGAGGAATCGATGCCCTACGTAGCTCTGGAGTGGGATCACAAGATCGCCCGGCCTGCGGTTCGATGGCTGGTGGTGCAGTGTCAGAGCGTCGGCTTCAAGTTCGGCGGACCGCAGGCGCTCCCGCCGCGCCGCGACGTCGCCTACTTCGTCGACGATCGAACGGCGGAGCGCGACGCGAAGGCATTCGCTGCCTACAAAACCCGCGAGGAAAAAGGCGCCGACGAGCACCTCGGCAAGGAAGAGGTCTACAGCAAGTCGCACGCGGCATTCGCGTGGGACCACAACATCTTCAATCCGCTCGTGCAGTGGGCGGTGCTCGAATGGAACGGCGAGAATCCGACCGGGAAGAGCGTGCGCAACGACATCGCGTACTTTCTCGATCCGGAGACCGCGGAGTCCGATGCGCGCGCGTTCCGCGTGCTTCGCGATGAGCTGGTGAGCGGAGAGCCGAGGGTGGCGGAAGCGCTCGCGCACGTGGGGTGAGCGGCGCTTCGCGTGTTGGTAGTTGGTAGTTAGTAGTTGGTAGTTGGTAGTTGGTGATGCCGTCATCCTGAGCGCAGCGAAGGACCTCTTCGACGCCAACCGTCGCGCAGAAGAGGTCCTTCGCTGCGCTCAGGATGACGGTTCACCGCGCGACCAACTACCAACTACCGACTACCAACTACCAACTACCAACTACCGGCCCGGCAGCGCCGCGACGCGTCGCAGCGCGCCTCGGTGACTCGGGTCGAAGCGGAGCGCCTCGTCGAGCTCGCGTTTGGCGCCGGCGAAGTCTCCCGCGCGTGCGTCGAGATCGGCGCGGAACACCAGCGCGTCCGCAACGTATGGTGCGGCTGCGATCGCGGCGTCGATCTCGTGTCCGGCGGTCGCGAGGTCGCCGCGATTCGCGGCGTCGAGCGAGAGCATGACGTGCGGTCGGAAGAGGCCTCGCGTCGCGGGATCCGTCGCAAGCTTCCGCAGCGCCGCTTCGCCTCGACCATCGTGCAGCGATGCGAGGACGAGCGCGGCGATCTGCCGGACCTGCAGCGATGCGTCGTTCACGTGACGCGCGGCTGCATCGGCCACTGACGGATTGCCGGTGAACGCGAGTCCCTCGAGCACGCGCGCGCGAACGACTTCGCTCGCGTCATCCGCGAGCGGGGTGAGGATCGCGACGGCGTCGGAAGGAAAACGCTGACCGAGGAGGATCGCGGCGGCGCCGCGAAGCGTGGGAGCTTCGGATGGGTCGCGGACGACGGCGATGAGCGCTGGAAGACTCGATTGCGCAGTGCGCTCGTCGACCGCGTCCGCGAGACGGATGCGTCGCGCCTGACGCGCCGCCGCATTTGGCCACCACGTCGCGACGATCTTCGCGAGCGCCGGCGCGGGCTTGTTCGCATGACAGACGCCGCACGCGTTCGGGACATCGTGACGCATCGTGTTCTGCACGTTCGGAACATCGATCGTGTGATCGGGGAACTTGTCGAGCACGCCGCTGACGAGACGCGGCATGTGGCATCCGGTGCAGCTCGCGCCGCTCGCGGTGCGGTGATGCGTGTGCGTCTCTCCCTGCGCGACGACGTTCGCATGACAGTCATGGCACGACGCGTCGGCGTCGCCCTTCATCTCGTCGGGACCGTGATCCTTGTGCGGCGCGGTGTGGCAGGTGAGGCAGGTCGCGCGGCCGCTGCGGAAGCACGCCGACTGCAAGAGGGCCTGATATTCGAAGCTGGAACTGTTCGGCCGCGCGTCCGCGAAGTACTCGCCCGAGCGCTGCGTGCCGTCGACGACGACCAGCGGCTGATAGTGATCCTCGTAGCGATCGCCGGGATGGAAGCGATGCTTCACGTCGAGCAGCGGAAAGAGCGGCTCGCGCGGGCCGTGGCAGCTCGCACAAATCGCGAGCGCAACCATCGGATCGACGTGGCCGGGATGGATGATGTCGCTCTTCGCCTTCGTCTCCGCGTGGCGCGCGCCGGGACCGTGACACGACTCGCACGCGACGCCCGCGTCGGCGAACGTCGTCGACCAGGTGTGGGTCGCGCGGTCGTAGCGCTCATCGAGTCCCGTCGAGTGGCAGTCGAGGCATTCCTTGTTCGCCGTGCGGCGGAAGTTCGTCCAGAAGAACGGATGGTCGGGCGTGACGACGCCCTGTTTCTTTTCGTTGTAGTCGACCCACTCGCCGCGGCCGGTGACGTGGAAGTAAACCGGCAGGACCTGCCATCGGCCGTCGTCGAACACGGTCACGGCGTCCTGCATGCGCTTGCCGCCGATGACCCATGCGACGTCGTAGTCGCCGACGCGTCCCTCGCGATTAAGGGTGCGCATGACGTAGCGATCGCCGCTGCGCTCCATCCACGCTTCGCTCGATGCGCCCTTGTAGTGCGCGTGATCGAAGCGGCCGGCGACCGCGCCGCGCTCGGCCTTGCGCAGCGCGCGCGAATGCCAGTCGCGCAGCCACGCGGCATGATTCTTTTCGTGACACTCGCCGCACGCGTCGGATCCGGCGTATGCGGTGCGCGATGGAAGCGATTCCCATTCCTCGGCGGAGGCGGATGGCGGTTGGCGGACGGCAGATGGCGGAGAAGTTTCCGCCTCTCGATGACACGCGGCGATCGCGATCGCCGCGATCACGATCCGGGCGCGCTTCATTCGCTCTCGCGCTCGCGGAATGTCTTGTGGCAGGAGTTGCACGCGTCGCTGACCTTCGTGAACTGCACATCGAACGCCGCGGCGTCAGTGCCGCGCGCGACCTCGGCGAGCTTCGCGCTTTCGCGCTCGAGTGCCTTCGCCGCGGCGGCGAACTTGTCCGGCTGACTCCACACGGCAGGCAGCGCCGCGGTCGCAACCTTCGTCGAATCCGTTCCCTGCGGAAAGAGCGTGGCGATGTCGCCGCTCAGCGCGTGGATCGACTCCGCATGCGCCGCGAGCTGCGTCCGACGCGTGACTCGTTTCTTCACGACGAGCGACATCGCGGTCATGTGCGCGCCAATCGATTTCATGACCGTCTGGCGGTACTTCACGAGCGAGGGCGCATCGTCGGCGGAGTGCGCAGCCGTGGCAAGGAGAAACGCGAGCAGCGCGAGCCGGAGCGTCATGGGTGAATGGTAGTCGGTCGTCGGTAGTCGGTAGTCGGTGTTTGCGCCATGCGCATCGCATGAACCCCGACAACCGACAACAGACAACCGCGCGAAGCGCGCTCACTGTGCAGGCACGTACGTCGGATCCTGCGTGGTCATGTCGATGACCGATCCGTACGCCGTCACGCGGCCCGCGCCGTCGATCACGCGCACCGAGACCCGGGCGTTGTAGACGTTGCCGAGGTTCAGGTCGTGGATGAGACCGAACTGCGCGAACTCGTTTGGCGCGAGCGTGTACACGAAGCGCGGCGTCACCTTCGAGTCGGGGAGAAAGACCAGGAGCTCGACGGTGGCCGGCTGTCCGCTCACTTCCGCGATGCCGACGTTCGTGCGGAAACGCGGCGAGTCCTCGACCTGCAGGATGTGCAGCGCGCGGTCGTTCACGCCGGCCGCTTTCGCCGGCGTCACCGCTTCGATGAATTGTCCGTACGTTCCGTTCGTGGTCTGGTTGTACGTGCGGCCGGTGACGATGAGATTCGATTGCGCGCTCGTCGTCACGTGCACCGCACCGCCGATGTTCGACGATTTGAACTGCGACTTCACGACGTCGTCGAGCGCGCGCACTTCGCCCGGCTGCAGCGTGACGTTCGCCGTGAGCGGCGTTGCGCGTCCGATTGGATAAAGAATGAGCGTTGCATTCTGCGAGGCGAGCGTCGGATTGAAGATCCGCATGTCCGTGCGCCACGCCGCGAGCGCGTTCGTGAGATCGGCGACGCCGGGCAGCACGTACTTCGACGCGCCGGCGGCATTCACCGGCACGCCGCTCACGAGCAGGGGATCGTTCGTCGCGTTGTCGACGACCGATGCGTAAGCGGTGACTTTTCCGTCGCCGCCGGTGACCTTTACTTCGATGCGGCCGTCGGTGAGCGCGATGTTGTTCGTCGCGAGAATCGAGTTGAGCTGCTTCTGTTCGCCGCCGTTGAGAGTGAGCGGAATGTCGAGGAGCTTCGCACCGCTCGCGTTGAAGACGCTCATCACGATCGACGCGCCGTTGCCCGACGCTTCGACGATGCCGACGTTCGTGCGATAGAGGCTCGACTGCGCGATCTGCTGCAGCGACAGAACCGATGCGTTGCCGATGAACGCGCTGAAGGGCAGCGCGGGGATGAACTGGCCGAGCGTGCCGTTCGCGCCGACGTTGTACGTGCGGCTCGACGCGACCGCGGTGAACGGCAGTCCGTCCGCCGGGCGAATCTCGAGCATGCCGTTGGCGCTGTCGCCGAGGGAGCCGATGCCGTACCAGTTGCGAACGATGTCGTCGAGCGCGGTGGTCTCGCCCGGGCCGACGCTGATCGTGGTCTGCTGGATGCCGCTCGCGGTTCCCGCGGACGGCGTGAACGTCAGCGCGTACTTTGCGGACTGCGATCCGACGTTCGTCACGCGGATGTCCGACTGCCAGTGCGAGTTCACGCCGTCGAGATGGCCGACGGACGGAATGATCAGCGAGTCGCTTCCCGGTGCGATCCTGCTCTGCACCGGTGTGACCGGCGTGACGAGGCTGATCGAGATCGGCTTCGAGGTCGTCGTCGTCGCGTTGCCGCCGACGCCGTTTGTCGTTGGCGTCGTGATCGTCGCAATCACCGTCGCCGTGAACGTTCCATTCGGCAGCGTCCTCGGATCCGCCACGACTTCGACGGTGAATCCTTCCGGCGGCAATGTTCCGCTCGTCGGACGCACGGTGAGCCACGGGCGATCGGTCGACGCCGTGAAGAACGCGGTCAGGCCGGGGATGCCCGGGATCAGCACCTGCTGCGTGACCAGCTCCTGCGATCCGGCGGGAACGTTCGTGCTCGGATTCGCGTCGTTCGCCTTCGGCAGCGGAAGGATGACGATGCGCACCGTCGGCGAGTTGTTGCTCGCCGTCGTCGTGCAGGCGCTGAACGCGCGGACGCGGTAGTAGTACGCAGTAGGCGTCGTGGCGTCGTGGCGATACTGCACGAACGTCTTGTCCGTGCGCGTCGTGGTCGTGCCGACGAAGAACGGATTGATCGATTCATCGACTTCGTAGCCGACGGCGTTCGGCACGGCATCCCATTCGACGCTGTACGACTTCGCGGTCGTGGCTTCGCCGACAACGCGCGCGAGCGGCACGCCGGCTTTGTTGCAGAGCGTGAACGACGCGGTCTGCGACTGCGGACTGCAGCCCGGTGCGTTCGCGACGACGAACCACTGCACGTCGCCGTCGGTCGGAATCGATGCGGTCAGCGACGTCGTCGTGCTGCGACCGACCTCGCTGAAGTTGCCGTTCCCGACTCTCGCGTAAACGGTGTAGTCCGTGGCGGCGTTGACCGCGGTCCATTTGAATTCGACCGGCGACGAGAGCACGCCGCCGAGCGGCGAGAGCGCGGAGATCGCCGCGTTGCAGGTCGACTTCGTGCGGAAGGACATGCAGGCGCTGCTCTTTTCGGGACACGACGGACCGGTCGACGAAACGACGCGCCACGAATACAGCGTGTTCGGCAGCAGCGCGCTGTAATCGATGGCCGGAATCTTCGTCGTGCCGAGGAGCGTGTTGCAGCCGTTCGCGCTCGCGGGGCCGAGGTAGACCGTGAACGAAACGGCATCAGTCACGTTCCAGAGCAGCTTGCCGGAAAGAGGAACGTCGATCGCGTTCGCCTCGGGGATGAACGTCGTCGGCGCGGGACTCGAGCAATCGACGGTCGTCGTCACGGATGAGGAGTTGTTCGAGGGGTTCGGATCGAAGGTCGCGGCGTTGAGGCTCGCGGTGTTCGTGAACGAGCCGGACGCGCTGGAGGAGACGTTGTATTTCGCGGTCGTCACCGCGGTCTGGCCGGGCACCATCGGACCGATGGCGCAGGGGAACGAGTCGCACGCGCCGCCGATCGCGACCGGCGTGAGAACGGATGGCGCATTGTCGATGACGACCACGGTCTGGGCCTGCGAGGGTCCGTTGTTTCTGACGGTGATCGTGTAGTCGACCTGACCGCCGGCGAGCGTCGACGCGGTGCCGATCTTCGTGATCTCGATGTCGGCCTTCTGCTCGATGTTCGTCTTCACCGTCGAGCTGTTGTTCGAGAGGGTGCTGTCGGGCGAGGTGGACGAAACGGTGGCGGTATTCGTGACGGTGCCGCTGCCGGTCTGCGGAACGTCGTACGTCGACGTGATGACCGCCGTCGCGCCGGCGCTCATCGTGCCGATCGTGCACGGAAACGCGGACGCGCACGCGCCGCTGTTCGACGAGAAGAGAACGCCGGCCGGCGTCGGATCGTCGACCGCGACTCCGGTCGCCGTCGTCGTGCCGCCATTCTTGACGGTGATCGTGTAGACGAGCTGCGTGCCGGCGACGACGGTGCCGGGACCGGACTTCGTGATGAGGACGTCGTCGATGGCGTGGGCTTTGACCGCAACGAGGAGGAGAACGAGGGGAAGGATGCGGCGCATGGCGCTAATGGTAGTTGGTCGTTGGTGGTCGAGCCCGCTTTACGGGTCGGCTCAATGCGTCGAAGACTCGAGGCGTTCGACGCGCGATTGCAGGTCGGAGAGGTTTTCTTCGAGTGTGCGTATGCGGCGGTCGAGGTCGTAGTGAGAGAACTTGATCATCGAGCGAACGTCGTTGAATTCCTTGAGCACTCTTACTTCGAAACCGTCGATGCGTTCGTCGAGATGATCGATTCGGTCCCCGACACGATCGATGCGCTCATTGCAGGTCAGGACACCTTCGGCGACCGCTTCGATCTTCGACTCCAGGTGTTCCGCCACGACGTCGAAGTGCCGGCGCGTTTCTTCGGTCTTCGATTCGATGAGTTGTCTGAGGTTTCCATCGACGCGTTCCGCCGCAGCATCGGCGTGCCGGCGGGTTTCCTCGGCGGTGGTTTCGATGAGTTGTCTGAGGTTTCCATCGACGCGTTCCGCAGCAGCATCGGCGTGCCGGCGGGTTTCCTCGGCGGTGGTTTCGATGAGTTGTCTGAGGTTTCCATCGACGCGTTCCGCCGCAGCATCGGCGTGCCGGCGGGTTTCCTCGGCGGTGGTTTCGATGAGTTGTCTGAGGCTTCCATCGACGCGTTCCGCCGCAGCATCGGCGTGCCGGCGCGTTTCTTCGGCGGTGGTTTCGATGAGTTGTCTGAGGCTTCCATCGACGCGTTCCGCAGCAGCATCGGCGTGCCGGCGCGTTTCTTCGGCCGTCGTTTCGATCTGCCGGCGCGTTTCCGCTGCGGTGCTTTCGATGAGTTGCTTCAGCTCGTCATCAACCATGCGCGTCGATGGTACCTCGGACATCGCGATTGGCAAGGTCTCCGGGAACCTTCTCCCCGCCGAGCGGGGAGAAGGTCTACGAGAGGGAGACTACTGCGCCGGAACGTACGTCGGATCCTGCGTGGTCATGTCGACGACGGATCCGTACGCGGCGATGCGGCCCTGGCCTTCGATGACGCGGACGGTGAGGCGCGCGTTGTAGACGTTGCCAAGGTTGAGGTCGCGGATGACGGACATCTGGCGGAACTCGTTGGCGCCCATCTGGAACGTGATCGTCGGCGTGACCTTCGAGTCGGGGAGGACGACCGAGACTTCGACGGTCACGGGCTGGCCGTTCACTTCGGCGATGCCGAGGTTCGTGCGGAAGCGGGTCGAGTCCTCGACCTGCAGGACGTGCAGGGTGCGGCCGTTCGTGCCGACGGCCTGGGCCGGCGTCACCGCTTCGATGAACTGGCCGAACGTGCCGTCGGTGGTCTGGTTGTAGGTGCGGCCGGTGACGACGAGATTCGCGGCGGTGGTCGTCTGCACGTGCACGGCGCCGCCGATGTTGGCCATGTGGAAGACGGACTTCACGACGTCGTCGAGCGTGCGCACTTCGCCGGGCTGCAGCGTGAGGCTCGTGTTGAGTGCCGGACCGCCGCCGAGCGGGAAGAGCGTGAGCGTTGTGGCCTGTGAGGCGAGCGTCGTGTTGAAGATGCGCATGTCGGTGCGCCAGCTGGCGAGGCCGTTCGACAGATCGGCGACGCCGGGCAGCACGTACTTCGACGAGCCGGTGCCGTCGGTGCGGACGCCGCTGACGAGCAGCGGATCGTTCGTCGCGTTGTCGACGACCGACGCGTAGGCCGTGACTTTGCCGTCGCCGCCGGTGACCTTCACTTCGATGCGGCCGTCGGCGAGGGTGATGTTGTTCGCGGCGAGGACGGAGTTGAGCTGCTTCTGCTCGCCGCCCTTCAGATCGACCGGGATGTCGATCAGCTTCGAACCGGTGGCGTTGAAGACGCTCATCAGCACGGAGGCCGGATTGCCCGACGCTTCGACGACGCCGACGTTGGTGCGGTAGAGACTCGACTGCGCGACCTGCTGCATCGACAGCGCCGTCGCGAGCGCGTTCTGCGCGGCCTTGCCGATGAATCCGCCGAACGGCAGGGCGGGGATGAACTGGCCGAGGGTGCCGTTCGATGTCACGTCATAAGTCCGGCTCGAGGCGACCGCCGTGAACGGAACGCTGTCGGCGGCGCGGATCTCGAGCGTGCCGTTCGCGCCGTCGCCGAGGGATCCGATGCCGTACCAGTTCTTGATGATGTCGTCGAGCGCGGTCGTTTCGCCGGGCCCGACGCTGATGGTGGTTTGTTTGGTGCCGGTCGCGGTGCCGGTCGACGGCGTGAACGTGAGCGCGTACTTCGCGGCCTGCAGACCGACGTTCGTGACGCGGATGTCGGACTGCCAGTGCGAGTTCACGCCGTCGAGATGTCCAACGGACGGAATGATCAGCGAGTCGGCGTTCGGCGTGATCTTGTTCTGCACCGGCGTGACCGGCGTGACGAGGCTGATCGAGACCGGCTTCGAGGTCGTCGTCGTGCCGTTCGTGCTGACGCCGTTCGCGCCACTCGTGCCCGGAGTGGTGATCGTGACGATGACCGTCGCGGTGAACGTGCCGTTGGGCAGGGTCTTCGGATCGGCGGTCACCTCGAGGGTGATGCCTTCCGGCGGCAGCACGCCGTTCGGCGGACGAACGGTGAGCCATGGACGATCGGCGATGGCGTTGAAGAACGCGGTCACGCCCGGAATGCCGGGGATGAAGACCTGCTGTACGACGACTTCGGTCGATCCGGCCGGAATGTTCGTGTTGAGATCCGACGCGTCGGGTTTCGGGAGCGGAATGATGACGATGCGCACCGTGGGCGAGTTGTCGCTCGCGGACGGACTGCACGCGCTGAACGCACGCACGCGATAGAAGAATGCGAGCGGCGTGTCGGTCGCGTCGTGTTTGAACGACGCGAAGTTCGTCGTGACCGACGTGGTCGTCGCGCCGGTGAAGTTCGCGTTCGTCGCCTCATCGACTTCGTAGCGGATGGCGTTCGGAACGTCGTCCCACTCGGCGCGATAGGTCTTCGCGGACGTGGCCTCGCCGACGACGCGTGCGATCGGCGTCGACGGACGCGTGCAGAGATTGAACGTCGCCGTCGACGACTGCACGTTGCCGCAGCCGGGGATGTTCGCGACGACGTACCACTGCACCGCTCCATCCGTCGTGAGCGACGCGGTGAGTTTCGTCGACGTTGTCTTTCCGACTTCGAGGAAGTTGCCGTTGCCGGTCTTCGCGAAGACGGTGTAGTCGGTCGCGCCGCTGACGGCGACCCACTCGAACTCGACGGGTGAGGTCGCGCTGCCGGAGATCGGTTTGACGAGCGTGATGGTCGTGTTGCAGTTCGCGCCGGTCGTGAAGGTGAAGCACGAGCTCGTGCGCACCGGGCAGTTGTTGACGAAGGCGTCGACCTTCCAGATGTACTTCGTGTTCGGCGCGAGGTTCGAGTAGCTGAACGACGACGTATCGGAGTTGCCGAACGGCGTCGAGCAGCCATTCTGATCGGCGCGGCCGAGGTAGATGCTGTAGAAGTCGGCGACGACGTTGTCCCACGTCAGACGGCCGGTGGTCGGAACGTTGGTGGCGTTGTTCGCCGGCGTCAGCGGCGTCGGAATCGTGGTGAGGCAGTCGGTTGCGGTGGTAATGCTCGCGGAGTTGTTCGACGTGTTCGGATCGGGCGTCGTCGCGGTGACTGACGCGGTGTTCGTGATCGAGCCGCCGCTGCCGGCGGTGACGGTGTACTTGGCGCTCACGCCGACGGTCTGACCGGAAAGAAGCGTCGGAATCGTGCAGGGGAACGACGTGCACGCGCCGGTGACGGAGACGAGCGACGCGCCGGCCGGAGTCGGATCGGAGAGGACGACATTCGTCGCGGTCGACGGACCGTTGTTCTTGATGGCGATGGCGTAGTCGACCTGCGAGCCGCTCGGCGCGTTGGCGGGACCGGACTTCGTGACCTGCACGTCGGCGCTCGCGGTGACGGTGGTCGTCGTGGTCGAGCTGTTGTTCGTGGAGTTCGTGTCGCCGGCGAAGGAAACGGTGGCGGTGTTGCTGACCGAGCCGCTGCCGGTCGAGACGAAGTACGTCGCGGTGATCGTCGCGGTCGAGCCGTTCGTGATCGACGGGATGACGCACGGGAACGAGCCGCTGCACGCGCCGCTGGTGCCGGCGAACGTGAGACCGGCCGGCGTCGGATCGCTGACGGTGACGTTCGTCGCATCGGACGGACCGTTGTTCTTCACGGCGATCGTGTAGTTGATGGTCGTGCCGGCGGCGACGGAGGCAGGTCCGCTCTTCGTGATCTGGAGATCGGCCTGGGCGTTGATCGTCGTCGTTGCGGACGCGCTGTTGTTCAAGCCGTTCGAATCGGCGGTCGTTGCCGACACCGTCGCGGTGTTCGTCACGTTGCCGCTCGTCGACGGCGCGGCATTGAATGTCGACGTGATCGAGACCGACGAGCCGGCGCCGAGCGCGCCGATTGTGCAGGGGAACGCGGTCGTGCAGCCGCCGGTGTTCGAGACGAAGGACATGCCCGCGGGCGTCGGATCGGCGACGGAAACGCCGGCCGCGTTCGACGGACCGTTGTTTGTGACGGTGATCGTGTAGGTGACGTTGCCGGTCGTCGCGGAGGCGGGACCGCTCTTCGTGATCTGGAGATCGGCCGATTGCGTGACGGTCGTCGTGACCGACGAATTGTTGTTCGTGCCGTTCGGATCGATGATCGCGGACGACACGCCGGCGCTGTTGATGATCGGAGCCGTGAGGCTCGGCGCGGTGTTGAACGTCGAGGTGATCGTCGCGGTTCCGCCGGCGAGGATCGTCGGAATGGTGCAGGGGAACGCGGTCGTGCAGGCGCCGCTGTTCGACACGAACGTGAGTCCGCTGGGCGCGGGATCGGTGACGGTCACGCTCGTCGCATCGGACGGGCCGTTGTTCGTGATCGTCAGCGTGTAGGTGATCGGCGCGCCGGCGACGATCGACGCCGGACCGCTCTTCACGATCTGCAGGTCGGCGGTCTGATTGACCGGCGTGACGACGGTGGAGCTGTTGTTCGTATTGTTCGGATCCGCCGTGCTCGAGCTGACCGTCGCGGTATTCGTGATCGTGCCGCTCGCATTCGCCGGCACGGTGTAGGTCGAGGAGATGACGGCGGTCTGGGCGTTGTTGAGCGATCCGAGGCTGCACGGATACGCGGTCGTGCAGGCGCCGCTGTTCGAGACGAAGGTCAGTCCCGGAGGCGTGGGATCGGCGACGGACACCGAGCTCGCGGTCGACGGGCCGTTGTTGGTGACGGTGACGGTGTAGACGATCGTTCCGGGCGAGGCCGAAACCGGACCGCTCTTCACGATCGAGACATCGGCCTGCGGCGTGATGGCCGTCGATTCGGTCGCCGTGTCATTCGCGGTGTTCGCGTCGAAGGTCGTCGACGTGAAGCTCGCGGTGAGCGACACGCTGCCGGACGGGCCGGCGGTCACGTTGACCGTGATCGGCGGGAAGGAGCCGACGCCGAGCGATGCGGCGGTGCAGGACGCGCTCGCGCCGGTGCCGGTGCACGAGAGCGGACCGCCGGAGGTACTCGTGATCGAGCCGTTCGTGACGTTCAGCGCGAGCGACGCGTTGGCGGCGGCATCCGGGCCGCCATTCGAAAGCGCGACGTTGTAGGTCACGTTCGCGCCGGCGTTGACCGGATCGGGCGAATCGGTGATGGCGACGAACACGCTGGCCTTCGCGGCGACGTTCAGGCTCGACGCGATGTTGGTGTTGTTCGCCGCGTTCGGATCGGTCGTCGTCGAAGTCGAGCTCGCGGTGTTGCTGATCGTTCCCGGCGACGTTGCGGTGACGGTCACCGTGACGGTGACGGTGGCTCCCGGCGCGATGTTGCCGAGGGAGCAGTTCGGACCCGTGCACGATCCCGCGGTCGGGGACGCGCTGACGAACGTCTGCGGTCCGGTGAGGTTGTTCGTGAGCGAGACCGCGCTCGCGGTGAAGGTCGCGTCGTTGTTCTTCACGTCGACCGTGAACGTCACGGTGTCGCCGCTGTGCGCGGCGCCGGAGTTGGCCTGCGTGATCTGCACGTCGGCGGTGGGGACGACCGCGGTGAGGCGCAGCGTCGCGGGCTGATACGACTTCGTGAAGGAGCCGCCCGCGCCGAACGACGGAAGCGTGTTCGTCGTGAAGTCGGTCACCGGGGCGGTGGTGTAGCCGAAGACGTCGAAGGTCTGGCCGTTCGACGGAACGAACGCGTTGATCAGATTGACCTTCAGTTCGCCGGAGAGTCCCGGCTGACCGTTGACCGAGAAGACGTCGTACTGCGTGCTCGGCGTCGTGCCGCCGATGTCGAACTCGAGCTTGCCGGTCGAGGTCTGCGAGTAATTGCCGGTGAGAGTGATCGTGCCGGTCGTCAGACCGACGCCCGGAAGAATCGTGCCGCTGTTGGTGAGGCTCGCGGCGACGGTGCCGAAACCGGTCAGCGTTCCCGAGGTGAGGTTGACGGTCGTGCCCGAGGCGAGGGAGCCGCCGGCGAGGTCGGTGTTGCCGGCGCTTTGCGCGTAGCTGTTGAAGGTCGTCGTGCCGGCCTGCAGCGAGACGTTGCTCGTGTTGGTGAACGCCGGCGCGATGATCATGTTGCCGGCGGCCGTCGTGCGATTGAAGGTGCCGTTGTTGACGATCGTGCCGCTGCCGGTGCCGACGTTGATCGCGCTCGCGACGGTGACGTTGAAGATGTTGCCGTTCACGATCGATGCGGAGTTGTCGAGCGTCAGCGTGCTCGTCGTCGCGGTGTAGTTGAGCGTGCCGTTGTTCGTGAGCGTGCGGCCGTCGAGCAGCATCGCGCCGGCGGATCCGGAGATGTCGAGCGTCGAGCCGGAGTTGATCGTGAACGCGCCGGTGCCGATGACCGTGCCGCTCGTCCACAGGCTTGTCGTGCCGCCGTTGATCGTGAAGTTAGCGGCTCCCGCGAGCGTGCCACCATTGAGATAGAGCCTCGGCGTCGACGCGCCGCCGGCGTTGCCGAACGTCGCCGTTCCGGCGTAGATCATCGTCGTCGCCCCGCTGGCCAGCGCATACGTTCCGTTCACGGCCTCGGTGCCGCCGAAGAGGATGTCCGCCGAGCCGCCGATGTTCGATGCAGTTCCAAACGAATGCGTGCCGCTGAAGCCGATCGACGCGCCCGAAACGCCGCTGAACGAGCCGGTGTGCGTGCCGCCGTTGTTGAAGTTGAGCTGGAGGCCGGTCGATGCGACGGTGACGGTGGCGGCGGTGTTGTTGAACACCGCGGCGATGTTGGAGGCACTCGTTCCGCCGGTCTTCGTGACGACGCTGGTGTTGGTCAGCGTCGACGGCGAGCCGCACGTGCAGCCGATCGAGGCGTCGTCCTGGAAGGCGAGCGTGCCGTTATTCGCGAACGTGATCGCGTTCTCGAACTGCAGCAGCGATGCGGGGTTCTGCAGCTGGACCGTGCCGCTGTTGGTGAAGTTGCGGCGGAGGTTCTTCGTGCCCGCGCCGTTGATCGTGAACGTGGAGCCGCTGAAGACGTCGAAGGTGCCGCCGGCATTGATGTCGCCGGCCGCCCACGTGCCGCCCTTGACGGTCACGTTGCCGCTGCCGGTCAGCGTGCCGCCGTTCTGGTCGTAAATCGCGAAGGTGACGTTTGGCGTTACGGTGAGGGTGCCGGAGGAGAGCTCGACCGTGCCGGTGCCGGCCACGGTCGATCCTGCGTTGATGGTGTACACGCCTTCGAACTGGAGCTTCGTGCTGCCGTTGACGTTGAAGGCCGTGTTCCCGAACACGCCGCCGCCGGATTTGAAGTGGATCGTGCCGCTCGACGTGGTGATGGTCCCGCCGGTCCCGGACACGGAGATGGGAAGGTCGACGCGGGAGACGCCGCTGCCGAGTGTTTTCGTGAGCGTGCCGTTGTTGACGCTGAGGCCCGCGGGGGAGTTGCCGGCGAGGATGTTGTCGGCGTGCAGCGTGAGCGTGCCGCCGTTGAGAATGCCGAGGGTGGAGGTGCCGGTGAGGGTGAGGTAGTTCGTCGCGTCGGCGTCGTAGTTGACCGCGGTCTCGATGGTCATCGTGCCGCCGGTCATCGACAGCGCATTGCCGCCGCCGCCGATCGTGCCGCCGCCGAGGATGCGCGTCTGACCGCTGTTCTGGAACGTGCCGCCGGTCCACGAGAAGGGACCGTTGAGCGCGACGACGCGCGTCGATCCCACGTCGACCGTGCCGCCGCTCTGCACCGAGAATGTCGGCGCGACGGCGATGCTGGCGTTGAAGGCGAGCGTGCCGGTGCCGAGGACCGCAAACGTTCCTGACGGTCCGTTGAGCACGCCGCCGCTCAGCGTGTACGTGCCGCCGAAGAAATGGATCGCGGCGTTTGCGACGGTGGCGCTCATCGAGCCGGTGCTCATCGAGCCGCCGTTCGCGAAGATGATCGTGCCGTTGGCGATCGCGCAGGTGATCGTGCCCGTGTTCGTGACCGGCATGTCGAAGCGCGTGCCGCTCGTGCCCGCGCTCTTCGTGACCGTGCCGGCGTTGGTGAAGGTGTTCGATCCGGATCCGTTCCCGATCTGGAAATTCGAGAGGATGTTGAAGTTCGCTCCGGCCTTGTTGTTGAACGTCGCGCCGTTCGTGAGCGTGAGCGCGCCGACCGCGTTCGGCGTGTAGTTGAACGTGCCGTTGTTGTCGAAGGTGCGGTTGTCGAGCGAGCAGGCGAGGGTGGGCGTGGTCATGTCGACCGACGCCGCGGCGTTGATCGTCGTGGTGCCCGGTCCCTGGAACGTGCCGCCCTGCCACGTGAGCGAGCTGGCGATGGTGAGCGTCGTGCCGTTGATCGTGCCGCTCTGCAGCTTGACGTTGTTGATCGTGAGCGGCGTGTTGAGCGTGAGGATCGTCGCGCCGCCGTTGACGCTGACCGCGCCGCTGCCGGTTACCGACGTTCCGGAGTTCATCTGGAACGTGCCGCCGCTGACGATGAACTGATTCGAGCTCGCCGGTACGCTGATCGTGGAGCCGGAGAGACCGCCGTTGAAGACCGCGATCGATCCGAGGCTGACGTTCAGCGTCGCCGCGAGCTCGAGCGGCGGATTGATCGAGGCCGTGCCGCTGCCGCCGGTCTTGTTCATCGTGCCGGCGAGGTTCTTGATCTTCGGCGTGCCGATGTTGTTCGTGTTGATCGGGAAGTCGCCGGTGATGTTGAACGTGCTGTTGTTCTGGAGCGTGCCGCCGAAATCGATCGAAAGGTAGTTCGATCCGCTCGGCGAGTAGGCGAGCGTGGCGTTGTTCACCATCGTGCGCGCCGAGAGGATCATCGCGGCCGTGTTGCCGTTGATGACCGAGGAGACGTTGGCGAGGATGGTCTGGCCGGTGCCGCCGGACGTGTCCTGCGTGCCGCCGCTCCACGTGAAGACTCCGTTGATGGTGAGATTGCCGCTGCCGGTGACGGTGCCGCCTTCCTGTGTGAACCCGCCGCCGCTCGGGATCGCGGCGGCGACGTCGAGGTCGAACGTCCCGCCCTGCACCACGAACACGCCAGTACCGCCGAAGCTCGTGCCGGCGTTGAAGGTGTGCGTGCCGCCGGAGAACGCGATCTTGTTGCCGCCGCTGAAGGTGTCCCACAAGCCGCTGTGCGTGCCGCCGCCGGCGAACGCGAGAGAGGTGCCGGAGACGAGGTTGTAGACCGAGCCGGTGTTGTTGAATTTGCAGTTGATGGTGCTGGTCGCGGAGCCGAGGTTCTTCTGGAAGGAGCCGGCGCCGTTGATCGTGCCGGTGCCGTTGATCAGGGAGTCGTCGTCGAGATTGAAGCTCGATCCGCTGTCGAGCTGCAGCACGCCGCCGGTGCCGATGCTCATCGGCTGCGATCCGCCGCTGTAGTCGCCGGTGGAGCCGCTCGGAAGATGAATCGTGCCGCCGGTGCCGATCGTGAGCAGGCCGGTGCCGGTGCCGGTGTAGGTGAACTGGTTGTTCACCTGCACGGTCATGTTCTGCAGCGACATCGCGCCGTTCGCACCGGTGACGGTGAGCCCGTTCGTCTGGATCGTGCCGGAGGAGCCGTTGACGCTGCCGCCCGTCCAGTCCATCGTGCCGATGACGGTGAGCGTGCCGGCGCCCTGGACGGTTCCGCCGTCGAGCGCGAAGTTCGTCCCCGAGGTGGTGCCGACGAGCGTGAGCGTGCCGGCGAGCAGGGCGATGCGATGGTTGGCGCTGCCGCTCCAGGACGAGCCGTTCGACGTCGTGGCGCCGCTGAGATTGATGCGGCCGCCGGGCGTGTTCGCGGCGAGCGATCCCTGATGCGTGCCGCCGTTGCCGAGATGAATGTCGGCGGCGCTGGTCGAGACGGTTCCGCCCGGGCCGGTGTTGACCTGGATGCTGATGGGGACCGTGCCCGATCCGCCGCTGACGCTGAGCGAGCCGCCGTTGATGGTGATCGACGTGGCGAGGTTGTCGCTGGTGATGCCGCTCGTGTCCTGAATGTCGATCGTGCCGCTCGTATTCGTGACGGTCGAGGTGCTGTTGATCGCGAGCACCGCGCCGTTCTGGGTGATCGTGCCGCCGGAATTGATGATGCTCAGGCCATTGGTGACGGTGACGGTGGACGTGCCGACGTAGAACTGGCCGCCGCTGCCGATGGTCATCGAGCCGAAGCCGCCGCCGTTGATCGTGCCGCCGAAGGCCTGCAGGAGACCGCCGCTGTTGATCGTCATCGCGGAGCCGTTGATGAGAATCGTGCCGCCGGCGTTGACGCGCAGCGTGGCGCCGCTGTTGATCGTGGAGGTGCCGCCGAGGTCGAGCTGACCGCCGGACTGGACGTCGACGAGGATGCCCGAGCCGCTGCCGATCGTCACCGTGCTGAGCGAGTTCGGAATCGTGGAGCTCAGCGTGATCGAGGTGCCGGAGCCGCTGATGTTCGCCGTGTCATTCGCCGCGCTGCCGGGAAAGCTGCCAGCGCCGGCGAACGGGCCGGTGGTCGATCCGATACGCCACGTGGTGTTGGAGGTCCAGGATCCGCTGACGTTCGGATCGGCGAAGTAGTTCGTCGCCGCGAACGCAGCCGGCGCGACTGCGAATAACAGCAAAAAGCGGAGCTGGCGCACCGCCCGGAAGGCGCTGGACATGGGATCTCTCCTCAGGACTATTGAACGCTCGGAACCAATGTAACCGGAACAGTTTGTATTCCGAAGCGAGGAATTGCCGTGACCGGGGACACGGCTGGGCGCTGCGCGCCGTAGTCGGTGGTCGGTAGTCGGTAGTCGGTGTCAGTTTTGAACCGCCACCAGACGACCATGGACATCGTTTCGTTGTCCTTCCTGAAGAAACTGGTGCAGATGCCGGATGCGTGCGTCATTGATCTCGATCGGAGCGCCGAAGAAAGAGACGGGATCTCCGTCCACGGATCAGGACGCGGTGACGATCGGCTCGTCGTCGCGATGGAAAGAGATGGCAACTCCATGCGAAAGAGATGGCAACTCCTTCCGAAGGAGATGCCATCTCCTTCGAAAGGGGATGCCATCTCCTTCGCATGGAGTTGCCTGTCATTAGTGAAGGAGATGCAATCTCCTTCGAAAGGAGTTCACATCTCTTTCGGAAGGAGATGGGATCTCCTTCGCATGGAGTTGCCATCTCCTTCGCATGGAGATACGAACTCCTTCGGAAGGAGTTGGGATCTCATTCCGATCCGGTTGCGGGCCGTTCAGGCAGGCGTGACGACTTGTTCAGCAGTCGAAAAGAGAGTCGTCTGTGCGGCCACGATCGACAATCGCGACGTCGCGCGCGTGAAGATTCGCCGCTGGTTCGGCGGATACGCGGCGGTGGCGAATCATTTCGCGGATGCGGCGCGGATCGCCGGCGGAGCGCGGCACGAACCGCGGAGTTGTTTTGTCGGCCCTCCGCCAGCTTCGGGAAGGTTGCGCCCC
>Ga0075425_100001789_pt1 | contig 21151 bp, 13 predicted proteins | sample SoiMethybrSBSTD4_FD_75300 | JGI IMG/M metagenome (GOLD analysis project Ga0075425, IMG submission 75300) | Bulk soil microbial communities from a Populus tree surrounding site in Tennessee, USA - Soil MetaG P. TD hybrid SBSTD4 | ecosystem: Environmental > Terrestrial > Soil > Tree plantation... | reverse complement strand
CAGTCGAGCAGTTGAACGGCGCGCCGCCGACGATCAGTTGCCGCTGCAAAGGAATCAGGGTGCCTTGGTGGAACGGGACGAGTTGGCAGGCGCCGACATGGGTTGGCCCTGATCCGAATGCGCCCATCGGTCGCAACCCGGCATGGACGCTACTCGAGATGCATCGCGATCGCGACGACGACTCGCTGACGCCGAAGTACAAGCGGTGGGGACTCGGCCTCGCTGACACGCAGGTATACCTCCCACAATGGAAAGCGTTCGCCGACAAGTGCGCGACGATGATCACCTACACCGATGATCAGGGCGTTCCGCATACGGCGCCGAAGCATCAACTCGATGTGACGCTCAACGAGCAGCGTCCGTTCGATACGCTCATTCGCGATCTCCTCGGCTCGTACCGTGCGGCGCCGGTCATGGCCGGCAACGGCGCACAGCACGGCGTCTTTTACGACGACGCGCAGGACCCAGTTCAACTCGTGACGATGGGCAACATGGTCGCCGGCTCGTTTCAGCCGACCTACGACTTCTCGCCGCGGACCAACACGTTCGACATCACGTACCGCGATCGCGACAACGATTTCGCGACCGCGACGCGCACGGTCGCCAACAAGCATCTCGTCCAAACACTCGGCAAACCGACGCGACGTGAATCGATCTCGATGACCGGCGTCACGCGCTGGTTTGAGATTTGGCACAACGCCTTCTACAACCTGAAGAAGCACGAGTCGGCGAAGGTGCCGCTCAGCTTCGAGATGCGGACCGACGCGATTCTTTGGCGCGCCGGCCAAGTCATCAATGTTCAGCACAATCAGCCCGGATGGGGAATCGCCGGCGGCCGGCTGCGCATGGGCACCGTGGCGAATCCTCTGACGACGACGCAGGTCGTGTTGCCGATCCGGGCCCACACGGTGAGCGGCCACGTATACGCGATCGACACCGATGAGACGGACATCCTCATCGATCTCGCGAGCAAGTCCTATGAGATCCGCGTGCGGCTTCAGAGCGGCGACGCCGAGGACGGTGAGCGGCACGATGTCGCGAGCGTCGCCGTTTCGACCGACGGGTATCTCGTGGTCACGACGACGACGCCTTTCAGTGGTCTTCCGAAGTTTCAGGATCCGTGCGCGTTCGGCGAGTATCAGAAATCGGTCAAGCCATACCTCTGCCTGGCCATCTCAATGAGCGCGCGTTCGTTCCGGCGCGTCAGCAGCATCGACTACAACGCGACCGTCTACAGCCCGGCCGACGACCTACAGACGATCAACTACTCGTCACTGCCGAACTACGGCGGGCCGCCGCCGCCGATCCCGCCGGGGACCGCGATCGCGCGCGAGGATCTGACGGTCCAGAACACGAACGTCAACCTGTCCACCGTGAAGGTGCAATGGGGCTTACCTGCGCACGCGAGCGGATACGGCTTCTACGACGGAGCGGACGTCGAGGTGTCGGAAGACAGCGGCGCGTTCCGCACGCTTCCGGGCCGCGCGCGCGGGACGGAGTACGTCTGGACCGCCGCGCCGCACGAGATCTCGCTTGTGTTCCGGATTACGCCGGTATCGAGCGCGGGCCGATCGAATCCGGCCGGGGCGGTCACGACGGCAGCGATCGTCTGCCATGGCGATCAGGGCATCCCGCCGAACGTCACGACCTTCACAGGCGCGATGATCGGCGATGCCGCCGTCTTCACCTTCGGCGACGCGTCGCGCGAACTGCAGATCGAGCTGCGAACGAACGACGCGAACTGGGGCGACATGTCGACGCATGTCTTCCGCGGCCGAGCCACGGAGTACAAGATCGCCGGCCCGAGCTCGCGCAGCATCACGCTTTACGCGAAGTACTTCACGCCATACAACAAGTACTCCGCCGCGGCGACGAGCGCGACGGCCTCACGTGTAGCTCCCTCACCTCCGACGGTCGGGACGATCGCCAAGAGCGACGACTGGATCAAGATTCCAGTCGGCGCGTCGGCGAGCGCCGAGGTGAAGGGAATCTACTTGTGGGCATCACAGACGAATGGCTTCACGCCGAACGATGCGACGCGTATCGCGCAGGTCGTCTCGCCGGCCGGCGGTGAATTCGTCTTCAAGACGCTCGTCACCGGCACATGGTACTTCCGCGTCGCGGCGGCTGATCCGATCTCGGATCGGCTCAAAGACTTCGTCTATTCGTCGCAGGTCTCATCGGCGATCGTTGTCATCGCTCCGCAGGCGCCAGCGACGGTCACATTTTCGCAGAATGCGACTACGCAGAAGCGGCGCGCCGCGGCCATTCCATCTTCAGGTCCGCCACAACTGCAGCAGGTCTTTTCGCTCTTTCTGAACTGGACGTTCAGCGACACTATCAATCCGACTGGCTCGCTGCTTGGATTCAACTACGTCATCTATCCGAGCGGCGGAAGCCCGGCGACACCGTTCGGTGAGCCGAAACAGGTCATAGATCCGGCGGCTCGCAGCGCCGGCATCGAAGGTCTCACGTTCGAACAGTCTGCGACATATCTGGCCGCTGTGCAGGCGATCTACACGGGCGGCGTGCTTTCGACCTGGACGACGAGCAACGGCTTGAGTCTCAATCCGGCGACGTCGGAAGACGTGCTCGCGCAACTCAAGCAGGATTCCAACGGCGGCTGGTATTCCGAGCGCACCGTCAAGATCAACGACGCGTCCGGCAACACGATCACGATCGAGAAGAACGGCGTGACCGTTACGAACAGTCTCGGCGTCACGACGACGCCGAAGCGCACCCGACATGGTCTACTGCGCGACGCGAACGACGCGCAACTCGTTCAGTTCACCGATGCGAACTTGGATCCGCCGCTCATCGGAAACGTCGGCGGCCTCGCGCCCACGAACAAGGTGCATGTCGTTGCGCAGTTGCGGCACGGCGCCGCGATCGGCCTCGCTCCTTCGTACTACCCGGTATGGTTGAGCGTCGGCGCGACCGAGATCACCGAGAGCGCCTTTCGACTCGCGTTGAGCCAACTCGAGGGCGGCGCAGAAAACGTGCTCCGCGCGGCCGCAGATAACAGCGGCAACTGGACCAAAGAGGTCAACAGCGGCGGGGCGTCATCGGATGGAGGGAAGAACGCCGCGCACAGCGCCTTCATGACGCTGCATCCAAATCCGACTTCATCGGACGCGCATGCGAACAACGGTGATGCGGCTTGGTACGACCCGATCGGAACGAATTCGTCATGGATGGTACAGCGAGATCACCTCTGGTTCGCCGCCGACATGCCGAATGTGCGAAAGGAAGACGGAACTCCATATTGGGTGGACCTCTATTTCTCGCTTGCGAAATCGACGGCGGTGCTTTCGTGGAACGGTACGAATTCGTCGATCGCAGGAAGCGGCACTGTGACGATCTGGGCCGGCCCGAAACTGCGCGCGCTTACTGACGGCAAGCGGCATCGAGTCGCATGGGAAGCGTTTCACTCCAGTCCGTATCTTCCGAATTCATTTCTTATGTGGCTAACGTTCATTGATCTTGAGCCTGGGGCAACGCCGGCGGCGACGCACGCCGCATGCGATCCGACGCGCGTCCTGATCGACGCGTTCGACAGCCACGGAATCACCGGCAGCCCAATCGCACATCCCGGTAATTTCGGTCCGAACGATGTCGACATTCTCGTCGTTGAAGATCACTGATGCCTTTCGTGCTCACTTCCGTCTCGTCTTTGCAATGGCGCGCGGAGTCGGTGCTATCCGCTTTTCATTCTCTTGTGTTGCATCGCGGCGAGCTGCTTCGATCGCGCGCTTCTGTTACTCAGATTCTCGCTCGAGGCATCGGCGACAACTTTGCCTCATGCGCAGCGCAGTTATCGCAGATCAGCAATGACCCCGATTTCGCATCGGTGACGCCCGAAGTGAAGGCTGACGTGAACGCGGTTCTGGCCGAGCTCACCGGTACGACGTTGCCGACGATCCAGGCCGCAACGGATCCGGACGCGATCTGGAGTGGCTTGTCGCCCACGGCCAAGACCAACGCGACAAAGAGCCGCGGCCTGGGAAAACCGAACAAGGACACGCCCGACAAGGCATGGCAGGCGCTCGCGAACGAAGAGAAGCATGACGCGATTCAGCACGCGCCCATCGCGAAGACTCATCACGACGCATTGAAACAGTCCATCGCGATCACCTACGCGAAGGGCCAAGGCAAGAAGCCGTAGCCGCAGCAAAACAAAAATCCGAGCGAGGGGAGCGACGCGATGACCGAACACGATCATGACGCGTTGTGGAAAGAAGTGCGCGCGCAAGGCCAGCAGATCGCGGCGTTGGGGGCGCGTGTCGACGGCGTAGATCTGCGGCTCACCACAAATGAAGACGCCGTCCGGACCTTTCAGGAGTGGAAAGAGGGGCACATCGCGCTCAGCACCGAAGCGAATGCGCGGATGACCGCCGAATTGAAGGAGTTGAAAAGCATGCTGCGATCGCATCTCGGATCGGAACGGCGACTCTGGGACAAGATCTGGGACGTTCTGCAACCGCTCCTCATCACGGCGATCCTCGCGCTTCTCGCGGCCAAAGGTGTCAAATGATCCCGATCCTTCGAAACCAAATCGCCTCGCTCGCGCCACACGCGCGCCGCGAATATCTCATGGCATTCGATCTCGCCGGCGACGTGCTCACGAAGTATTTGATCAACGCAACCGCACTGCGCGTTGCGCACTTCGTCGCGCAAGTAATGCACGAGACCGGCGGCCTCACCATCCTCACCGAGAGCTTGAACTATTCTCCGAAAGGACTGCTCGATACGTTCGGTGAGCATCGAATCTCGCAGGCCGATGCTGAGAAGTACGGCCGCACGCCAGAACATCTCGCGGACCAGCGGGCGATCGCGAACATCGTCTATGGCGGCGAATTCGGCCGCGTGCAGCTCGGCAACACGGCGCCGGATGACGGATGGAATTTGCGCGGCACCGGCATGCTGCAGATGACTGGTCGCGAGTCGCGCAAACGCATCGGCGCCGCGATCGGCGTCGACCTCATCACGAATCCAGATGTGGCGCTCGAGCCTCGGAATCTGCTGCTTTGCGCCGCGGAGGAGTGGAACGAGAAGGGCTGCAACGTCTTCGCCGATCGCGACAAGATCGAGACCGTTACCGAGCGGATCAACGGCGGCCGCATCGGGCTCGCGAGTCGTGAGAACTGGCTCAATCGTACGAAAAAGATTTGGGTGTACCAATGAGCGCAGCGGAACGGAGAAAGCGCGCAGCGTCGCTTCTCGGCGAACGCGTGCACGCGCTCGCACCCGGATTTCGGAAGGTCGATCTGACGGAGGATCTCTTTCTGCAGCGCCGCGCAATCTGTGGCGATCACGGCCGCGTCGTTCCGACTCGCGCCGGCGTCTGCCCGCACTGCGCCGGATACGTCGAAGACGCTGAAGCGATCGAAAGACTGCGCGACTCAGCGCGCGCGCTCGAGCGCGATGGCGTCTTCGACCGGGAGAACGTCGGTCGCATTCGTCTCACACCCTTCTTCAATCCGGTCCCCGGCGTGAGCCTGTAAGCGGCGTTGCGCGAAGAGGCGCTCGAGGAAGTACCACCAATCCATACATCGCGAATTGTAGCGGAGGTGCCATATGCAGCGCCTCGTCATGGCGGCCGCGATCGCGGCCGTTCTCGTATTGTCGTCATCGTGCGCCAGCGCGCCGCCGCCGGATCCAAGGCATCCGATGCGCGCATGCGCGGTCTCGTGTCCTGACGGTCGAATCCTCTTCGAATCGCAGCATCTTTGCGATCACGGCCGCCGATGGTTTCGCGACATCTGGATCGTCGGTGAGATGCCGAACGCTGTCGCCTCGTGGATCGGCTGTGACGCTCCGCCAGGCGTCGATGGCAAGTGCGAAGAGGTCGTTTATCGAAAGATCGATGTGGCCGTAGGCACGTGCTCCGAGTTGACGAATCGGCTCGATTCGGAGCGCGATCCGTCGAAGCGCGGTCGTCATCCCGGCGAAGACGTGCAGGGAAATCCGCGCAATCCCTGACTCACCAACCGCGATGGCATCCCGCCGCTCGCGAAATTCAACGGAGGATTTCTCATGGCTCTAATTCGCATCCCTGTCGGTCGATTCTCTGCGGTCAACATCGGGTTCATTCTCGCCGTCGTCGCCGTCATCTCGATGACGTTCTCCGTCAGCGCGATCGCGCAGGCGCGCGACGGCCACCTGCTCACCGGCGGAGATTCACACTGGAACGTCGACGTCGTCGGCACGACCAGCGGCGCCGCTGAAACGATCTCGCTCATCAACGAGATCATCTCGACTCCACCATCACTCGTTATCCCGGCGCACGGCGGCGACATCTACCGTAACAGCCAGGTCGCGACGTTCAACAAGTTCGAGCTCGTGCACGTCGTCACGGCTGCTGATCTGAAATCGATCTGCCATTTCTACGATCCGGTGACCGGGCTTCGAATGTCATTCGTCGCGCCGTTCTTCGGAAGTGACGGCTTCCCGGCTCTCGCGATGGAGAAGGTATACGTCGTCGACGGCGCGCGGAATGACGGTTCCTACGAAGTTACGACTGTGACGCTCGCAAACGCGTCGAGCACGTACGCCGCCGTCGTGCTCGAGCTGCGCGCCTATTCGAACACGTTCCCGATCACGACCGTCGTCGCATCGGCGCCTCCCGGCCTGTCGCAGTGGCAATTTCCGACTGGCTTGCAAATCGGCTACGTGACGCTTCGGCAGCACGCGAACACGAACGGCTATGCGCCGGCGATCGTCTACGCGCTCGTCACGGTGAGTCCAATGGAGGGCGGCACGCAAGACGTCCTGAAGTACCACGAACAATGAACGAGATCGAATTCCTCGCCGCCTGCGTGCACGCGCCGCTGAGCGCGATGCATGTCGGCGGAGCTGTGCACGGTCGTCTGCCGCGCAAAGTTGCCGGCGCCGCCGCCGCACTGCATTGCCTCGCGATTCTCTACAACCTGCGGCGCGCGAACATCGCTGACGTGGCGGCTCATCTTTGCGGCGCGCTCGTCGCCCAGAGCGACAAGCGACTTCTGCACATCTCCATGGCCATCTACGACGGCGGCGCCGCGTTTGATCACGCGCGCGCGGCACACCTGTGAGGTGAGCCCATGCATCTCATCCTGATTTTCGGCGCTCTCGCGTCACTGTTCCTGACGCTTTTCGTGGCGAACACATTCGCGCGCTGGAAGGCGGAAGCCGCTCGCACGTACTTCATCGGCCTGCTGAAGTGGCACTGTCCTCCCGAAGACGACACTGTCATGGACGTCGACGAAGCCTTCGGATTCATGGACTCGCGCGGCGTCAAACGCGTCGCACCGAAAGGACTGCGCAGCGACGGCGTGAGCGTCGGCCAGTTGCTTCGCATTCCGATCATCGGATTGATCGTCGCGCTCATCATCCACGGCGATCCGTTCCGCGGTCCGTTTCGGCCTGGCGGCGTGATTCACGACGGGTTGTACGCGCTCGCGAAGGCTATGTCGTACTGGCGCGCACTGCTCTCGCGCGAGCGCGCTGAGGCTGACCGCGTGATCCGCGAAGCGGCGCTATGCACCCGCGTGCTCGTCGACGGAAAGTTCGTTGAGCGGAAGCCAGCGAAGGTGCTCGACGCGGCGATCGTGTGGGCCGCTCTACGCATTGGAGGATTCAAAGCGTGGGCGGACGACGGCAGCAAGGCGCAGCAATCGCTTGCGGGAATGGCCGCGAACCACGTTGCGGCGCTTGCCGCGATCGCGCCCGACCTCCACATCGCGTAGAAGAATTGCCGGCCGCGCGCGCCGCGCCGCTATCCTCGTCGCCCGTGAGTGACGAGGATCGGAAGCGTGCACGATCGATCATCCGAAAGGCGCTCGCGCCCTACCGCGAAGGTCGATTTGAGACGGGTGAGAGCGGCGGCGCGTCCGGCATGATGTTCTTTCGTGATCGCGACAACAAGCAGTGGTTCTTGGGCGGTCTGAATAGAGATGAAGCGAAGCGAGTGGTCGACGTGTTGAACGCTACGCTCGATCTGCTTGAGACAGGATCACGGCAGTAGCGGTACTTCGCTGCTGTCGCTCGCGGTGATCCTGTAGCTCGCCACGACTCGCCTTCCGGCTAAGACGCTCAGCCGATACCTGCCGGATCCGAGAAGCGATCGCTTCAAGAGCAGCGCAACCGTGCCGTCGTGTTGCCGCTGGACTCCGTCTGCCCACCAAATCACATTCGCTCCATGCTCCCTCCACAACTCCAGCCTGAACAGCCTCGCCTTCCCTTGCGGCGCGATGACGATCACAGCGTCTTCGTCGGCTGAGAGTCTCGCCTCCCTGCAGCGCTCCGCATCGAACTGCGCGACGAGGCGCGGCCTGTCCGCATCCGCCTTCATCACTCGCATGCGCTGACCCGCCAACGCGAGGAAGATCGTCATCACGATCGCCCACGTCAGCACAGCGGATCGCACTCGCGCCTTTCGCTTCACGGTCTTCTCCATTCGCTCCCAAGCGACATCGATACGCAACTCCTCGAGTAGCGCTTCCAACTGTTCATCAGTCGGTTTCGGCGTCGTCTCATTCGGTTTCGGTTCAGTGTCCTCACTCATCTGCGTGCTCTCCCTTTCGTGTTAGCATTCTGCTCACATAATGCGAGCAGAATCACGAAGGAATAGACACGGAAATAAGATGCGTGTGGGGATGGCGCCGAGATCAAAGGGGCCGCGAGTCCAGATCAGCGCGCGAGTCAAGAAAGACGTCCGCGATGAGATGACGCGACTTGCCGAGGTTCACGATCGATCCGTGCAGGACGAGTTGAGCGAAGCGATCGCCGCCCACATCAGTAAGCACGATCCGGCAATGTGTCTACAGCCGTGGTGTGTGGCGAAGAGAGAGAAGAAGCGGCGGTGAGAGAGTCTGCGTCACGGCGTCCTCCACTCCGGGAACGGCGACTCCTCGTCCCTGATCCACCAGCGGTAGCGGAATCCCTTGGAAGCCGTTGATCGCGATCGGGCGGCCATTCGCGTCGCGCAGCGTGACCGCCTGCGCGTTTCCGGCGCGCACGAAGGCCGTACCGGCGCCGCGCCTGTGACACGGCCTGCCGTGACTCGTGCGTGAGCGCACCATCGATCCGGATCAGCGGCACGTACCCGCCAACTTTCCCCTCGCAGATGACGTAGAACGCGCTCCCACGTCTGGATCTTCGTCGTCGCCCGCCGCGTCGCCTTCGGCGATCCATGCGGTGAGGCCACATAGACCCGGGTTCCCAATACTTTGCGACTTCATGCAGCGATCTCCTGCGCGATTGCGGTTCGAAGATCGTGCGCTGCGGCCAGCCACCTCAGACGCTTTGAGGTTCCGCCCAGATGGAAAAAGTTGGTGTCGGCGCTTCCGTCGTGGTAGATTGACTTATATCCGGCATGCACTACGACGCCGAAGTACTGCTGGAGTACGCCGAGGGGCTCTCCGATATCCGCGACGAGATCGCCGCGCATGTGTCGTCGTGTGCGGAGTGCGCGTCCGAGATCCACACGCATCGCGAGATGATTGCCGCGATGAAAGAGCCTTCGTCATGGGACCGGCGCGCGGCTGAGGCAAACGCCACGCCGCCTGCCGAGCGCCTCGCCCGTCTGACGTCGTTCAAGCAACGCCTCGACGCCGAAGACGCAGCGGCGAAAGCGCTCATCGGAACGCTGCTCAAAGGTCCGTCGGCGTGGTGGCGCAACGCAGTCCGGCAGAATCCCGCCGCATCTACCGCCGGTATGGTCCGCCAGCTCCTGACGAAGATGCGCGAGCTGCACAACCGCGTGCCCGCCGACGCGCTCGTCGTCACGTCGATCGCGAGCGAGCTCGCGAACGGACTGTCGATCAAAGACTACCCATCCGACTACGTGATCACGATCCGCGCGCAGGCGCTCCGCGATCACGCGTACGTCCTCTCCATCATCGGCCGCTACCCCGACGCGGAAGCAACCGTCCAGCAGGCCGAGCGCCTCATCCGCCAAACGCCGATCCCCGACTACGAGCTTGCGCGTCTGGACCTCGTGAAGGCCGAGATCTATCGCATCACCGATCGCGCCGACGCGGCGCAAGCCGCCGCGGCAAGAGCCGCCGAAACCTTTCGCCGCTTTGGGGACCGCCCTGCATGGGTAAACGCGCAAACGTACGCCGGCGCGGTACTCTTCGGCAGGGGCGCATTTGCAGAAGCGTTGAGCGTGTGGAAATCGGTAGAGAACGAAGTGGACGCGATCAGCGACACGGCGCGCGTCAACCTGACGAACAACGTCGGGCTCTGTTACCGCGAGCTCGGAGACTACGAGAACGCGGTCCGCTATCTTTCTGCCGCCGCGCAGGAGTTCGATTTCTTGGGACTCGATGCCAGTCGGGCCATGAGCCGGTGGAATGTCGGTGTGGCACTGAAGCTCGCCGGCCGAATCGACGACGCCATTCCGATCTTCCGCGCCACCTGGCGCGAGTTGGAATCGGTGGGGATGGAAGTCAACGCCGCGCTTGTCGCATTGGAGCTCGCCGAGTCGTTGCTCGCCACGAAGCGTCCGGAGGAAGTGCCGCAGATCTGCCGCGCGCTCCTCGACCGCTTCACCCGAGCGGGCATGAACGAGCGCGCACTCACGGCGCTCGCTTTCTTACGCGAAACTGTCGCGAGCGGACACGCCACGCCGCTCCACGTTCGCCACGTGCACGATTTTCTTCGCGACGTGCCTGGCGATCGCGAGCGCCTCTTTGCCCCACCGCCGGCGGGCCCGCTCGAGGACTGAACACCGGTCCCGCTTCACCTCCCGCGCACCCATCGCAGCGGTCAACCCGCTGTGCAAACGAAAACCAGAACGCGCAAGTGAAGGAGGAAAAATCATGCGCATCAACCGTAACTCGTTCGCCGTTGCCCTCGCCCTGACCACCGTTCTCACCGCCTCGTCCGCCCTCGCCGCCGCCCGCACCCCCAATTCGCCGGACACGGGCGACCGCAGCCCAAACGTGATCGTCCGCATCATCGAGTCGATCAAAAAGCACGTCGTCCACGCCCTGGACGGCGTGATCAGCAACCCGCCGCAAGACCTGCCGCACTAATCGCGGCAAGACCTGCGGGACCTTCCCGGCGCGCGAAGCGCGCGCCGGGAAGGAGGGTCGTTTCGGTACCGGAAGACGCAATGAACGGACGAGCGTCGCGTTCGGAAGGTGGCGGGTCAATACGCGCGGGTCAGCAACATTCGTGTCGTAATCGCCCTTCACTTTGAGATCGAACACGAGCAGAGCTCGGTTCTGATTGATCATTGCCGCGCATCACATAACCGCGCATCACATAACAGAGTCCCCCGGAAACGCTCGTGTATACATCGAATCGTTCGGCTTCCACCGCATCATGGCTGGGTCACTCACAACAACTGCGGAGCGATGCCCGGTGCGGACGTGATGAGAACTTCGACGGGGTCTTAGTAGCTCTCGTCGCCGTGAATATACTGACGGAGAAGTCCGGTCTCATCGACCCGGCGTCGTGGCGACCTGCACTGCTGCCGAGGCGACATCGCGACGATGACCGTATCCCATTTGCGCTTCGCGAACTCATCGACGCAGTAAACGAACTCGGCCTCTCCGACGCACTCGATTCACTCACACCATGGTCGAAGGCAAAACGCCTCCGACCATTCGATCTTGCGTCCTGACGGTGATGTATTTACCTCAGGCGTTACGTTTCGCTCACGGTTAGCTCATCTCGAATAAAATCTTTAGTTCGCGATGAACGAGACAGCCTTTCATTTGACCACTTCGCCAGGCCTGACGCAGTCCATCCACCGTGAGCAGCTGATTAAGCTTGGGCACGATTTCACCTTTCACAAAATCCGCAAGTCTGGACTCGTGGTCTTCTGGGACCCATTCCGCTGCGTCAACCTTCAGAAGGTCCAAGTGTGACGATTCGATGTTCAAGAGCCGTTCAACTCGACAGTTCACGTGCCAGTCTTCTGCAGATTCTCCGGCTGTTAGACGAATGTATACGTTCAAGAAATAGGTCTGATCGTAGCTTGACTTCTGAGGTTCAAAGAAAATCGTCAGCTCATCGGTCGAATACTTCCATCCATTCGAATAGCTTTGAAAGCCGAGAACTCGCAGCCCATCGGCTAGTGTCTTTTTGAATGCTTTCTTGTCAATCATCGTTTGTAGACGTCGACGTAACCCGTCCATTCCTCGCCGGTTAATTTCTCGAGATGTTCCCTATACCTGTTGATCTGTCGCCAACCCCGCGAAATCGCTCGCGGGTTATCGGGCTTAAGCTCGCGTACGATCCGCTTCTCGTAGTTTATTGCGTCAACGCGATATCCGCCTTTGCCCGGCTTGATCGTCTGTTCGAAGTCGTATCCTTCACCAAGGGTATTTCGATAATTGAGATGTGCCTGCCGGCCATGCTCCGCTGCTGCCGTTTCTCCACCGCTTGCAAATGTCCCATCGGCATTCCGCAGCCGACCGTTGCCATCTATGAACTGGGTGGATCCGCAGTTGTGCGTAAGCGCCTGAATGCCGGCGATGTAGTACGCATGATCGCCTTCCACTTCGATGTCGAACACTCGCGCTGCAGAAGCGTACTCGATCCCCCTGATCGTTGACTCACCCGATTTCGTTCGAATGTGCTCGCCGATATGGAGATCACGCGCTGTAACCCACTCGTTGCGATCGCGTGAATAGAGACGATGCCACGGCGAAGTCTCGACGGGCTGGGCCGAGTTTTCGAGTCGAAGCGATAGCACTTCATCGCGATGCGCATACGTCGCGAGCACGACGCGCCCCGAGCCGACGGCGATCGGCGGTGCGGGAGCAACACTGATGATGTACGCGTCATCGCGAGTGTTGCGCTCCGTTGCTAGGTCGATCCTGTGGCCCGGGTATGCCTCGTGCGCGACGATCCATTCGACGGGACGCAGCATTTCGATTTCGTAGCTGTCGCCCGGTTGCTGCGGATTCGCCATCCGCATCTTCACGACGTGCCAGTTGGTGCCATCGACCTGCGTCCAGCCGTCTTCATGCTGCGAGTCGATGAACGTGGACGACACACGATCGCCGACGCGAAGTTCTTCGATCGCCTTGAAGCCGACCGGCGTCGCGACGGCCGTGTTGCCGAGAAGGCAAGCGCCGACGGGACATGGCTCCATAGACTTCGCCTCGAATGCCTCGACGCTTTCGCCAGCGTTGTGCGCTTCGCGAAGGACGGCCTGCTCGACCGCGCCGGCCTCGCGGCGGGCAGCGCGATTCGCGAGCGACTTGAACGATGTGCTTTCCGAGAGTTCTGCGAGATTTTCTACGAACTTCGTTACACCGACTTTCTCAGCCGTTTCGCCGACGAATGACTTCGCCGCCTGCACTGCGCGGCTGTTTGCGACCGTCTCGCTAAGTGCCGTAACACCAGGAATTGCCTTGAGCAACGGCGCTGCGACTTCGACCACTGCACCGAACGCGAAGCCCATCGCTCCGCCCTTGAGCTGTGCCTGCCCGAACTCGGACCAATCGCCACGCGACGCCGCGCCGAAGCTCTCCATCGCGGCACCACCGAGTGTCGCGCCCGCAAGACCGCCAGTGTCTACTGAAGCGCCGAGTTCGGCGCCAATGATTCCGAACTGTGCGACCTGGCTGGTGTAGTGCCCGATTCCCTGACAAGTATCGTGGATTATGCAATCGTTGATTGCCGAGCCGATCGCCCATCCGCCACCGAATGCAAGTCCGATCGCGCCACCCAGCACCGTCGCGCTCTCGCCGCGCGGATCGCGTCCGTTGACCGGATCGTTCGCCGCGTAGGCGTAGAGGTTCGACGTGTCCTTGTAGCCCATCGGATCGTCGCTCACGAATGAGCCTGTCGACGGGTCGTACCAACGCGCTCGCGCGAAGATCAGGCCGTCGGCTGGGTCGCGGAAAGGGAGGCCGTGGAAGTCGAAGAGGAGTTTCGAGATCGACTCCGTGTGCGCGACGAGGTAGAGGTCGGGGACGTCGTAGATTGTCACGGCGGAGTTGAACTCGGCGAGTTGTGCGGTCTTGAGGAGGGGGAAGTTGGTTGACGACGTGGCGCGGCCGAGGATCGTCTCCCAGCTTGCGACTTGCTGGAGCGGCGTTGTGCCCCACGCGGGGAAGCGGAGAGTGTTGGAGACGCCGATCTGGACCGACTGCGCGCCTTGCGTGAGTGTTGTCCAATCGGCGGAGTTGATGGTCCAGGTGAGCGTGTGCTCATCGCTTGAGAGAGTGGGCGCAGTTGTCGCGGTACAAAGGATGCTGCCGCTCTGATCGAGGGCGACGAGACGCGTGCCGGCTGCGATCGTCGTTGCGTCGACGGATTCGGTGAAGTGGATCGCGATCGAGCGCGTGCCGGCGTTGTTCGCGACGGTGATGTGGTCGGCGACTGCGCCTTGCAGATATCGCGGAGCGTCGCCGAAGGAATCGGCGTACAGAACGCGCTCGACGAGCTTGCCGGTATTGTCGGCGACCGCTTGCAGCGAGCCGGCGCCGGCTTGATCGAGGATCGGGACGTAATGTTGTGGAGCGATGCCGGGGGCGGACGTGATGAGCACTTCGACCGGATCGTCGTAGCTCTCGTCGCCGTGAATGTACTGGCGGAGCAGTCCGGTCTCGACGACCGGCGTCGTCGCCACTTGTACTGCGGCCGAGTCGTACATCGCGACGAGGCGGTCGGTGATCGGATCCCACACGAACGTCGTCTCCGCGGGGAGACCGTCGCGTGCGAGCACGCTGGCGCGGCTTTCGATGGTCAGCGCGCCGGCTGAATCCTTTTGATACGAGATGCGGCCGACGATGCGATCATTCGGATCGTAGTCGAACGCGATGTGGCGATCGACGCTGTCCTTCGCGATGACGCGGCCGCGATCATCGTACGTGAGCCGCCAGATGCCGTTGTCTTCGCGACGGCCGCCAGTCCACGTAAACGTCTGATCGCCGCTGGCGACGCCGCCGTTGCTGAAGGCGCGATGCGTGACCTGGTTCGCGTCCGTGACGGCGTCGGCGCTCCAGCTCAACGGCACGAGCGAGCTCGCATTCGACAGCAGGCTCACATCAGTCGCGCCGAGGCGCGGCGGATTGATGTCGCGCTGATCGAGCACGCTCGCATCGCGCACATTCGTGTTAGCGACCGGTTCATTCGACGTCGCACCGTCGTGCTCGAGCAGCACGGTGTGCTTGAGCCAACCGCGATCGTCGTCGTAGCTCCAATTCGATGAACGCGCGGCGAGACCGAGATCCTTCGCCGTCTCGATCAGTTTCTTCGAGCCGAGCGTGATCTCCGTGCCGGCGATCGTGTGCGTTCCGACGATCGACTCGGCACGACCGAGACTGCCGGTCGGAGCGCCGGGAGCGACCGGATTCGCGGGAGCGATGGCGCTCGCCGTTGCGTCGGCAAGGTCCGCATATCCGAATCGCGTGGTCACGCTTCCGAGCTGTCGCTGTGCGAGACGGCCCGCGCCGCGCGCGATCGATTGATTGAGCGTTGCGCCGGACGCGCTGCTCGTACGCGAGAGCGCTTCCTGCTGCTTGATGAGATTCGCGCCACCGTCGCGTTGCTCGTCGATCCAGTTGCGCCACGACGACGCGACTTCATTCGACGGCAGCGTGCTGCCGACGACCGGCAGACGCCAACGCGTCCGTTCGCCGTCGAACACGCTCCACTCATGACCCTGCGTGTACTCCTCAGCAATCTGCGCAGAGGTCAGACCCGATCCGCACGGTACCGCCGCCGGAATGCAGCCGGTCTTCTTGTAGCGAATCGTGCGCGTCACAGCCGGCCGGCCGAGGAGGTCGAAGTTGTCGTACTCGATTGCGGCGTCGGCGCCGGCAACGCGGATCAGGCGCCCTGCGTCGTCATACGTGTAGCGAATGAATGGATCGTCTGTGAACGACGGCGCGATGCCGCTGCCGCCGTGATGCTCTTCGAAGAGGCGTCCACCGTTCGGTTCGTACTTGAACCACACCCAACGGCCGGCGCGATCGCGGCGCGCGCTGACGACGCCGGTTCCGTTCTCATAGATCGTCTGTTCGAACGTGCCATCGGGATAGCGAGTCTTCGTCGGACGTCCGAGACCGTCGACGTCGGTGAAGGTGACATGCCCTTGTTCATCGATGTACTGGCGCAGTGCGCCCCGCTCGTCGTAAACACGCTGAATCTTCTTGCCGTTCGAGAACGTCTGCAGATGCATCGCGCCGCGCGAGTCGTACTGCATCGTGACGGCTTGCATTCCGGCCGGCTGCGCGAGCGTTTGATTGCCGGCTTCATCGTAGTTCGAGTAGCTGGTGTACGCGCCGTTGCCTTCGATCATGACAATCGGGCGTCCGAGTCCGTCGTAGCCGGTCGACGTTTCCGTCTTGCGCGCCACGCGCGGCTCACGCGATTCGCGCTTCATGGCCAGATCGCCGCGGTAGTCGGTCACGCGATCCTCGACGAATGCGCGCTGCGGATCGACGAGAGCATCGGGGCCGACGGCGTCGCCGGCCATCTGCGAGACCACGCGGCCCGCGGCGTCGCGCGTCGTCTGCATCACGCGAACGTTCGTCGTCGATCCGAATGTCGGATCGGTGAATCCCATCGCGCCGATGCGCTGGGCCGTGACGGCGTCGCCCTGCAGCCACGTCGTTCCCGCGCCACGCGAGCGGCCGGTGGTGTCGATTTGATCGACCGACAACTGCACGCGGCCGTTGTCGGTGTAGACGCTGCGGCTGTGCGCCGTCATCTCCGGCGGAGCGGCGCTCACCTTCTTCGCGTAGCCGTGCGACTCGATCGGTTCATCCCATGCGTCGTACGCCGCATCGCCGCGCGTGCCGTCGGTCGAGATCGATGCGATCGGCCGGCCGAAGTAGTCGTTCTGCGTCAACGTCGCGACGCGAGAGAGATCGGACTCGTAGGCCTTCTGACCGTGAATGTCGTAAGCGGAGACGGTCTTCACGCTGACTGTACCGTCGGCGGACTTCCGCTCGGCGCTGATGGTGCGCCCGAGGCGGTCGAGTGTCGTGACCGTGCGAGGAGCGGTGGTCTCATCGACGCGGAATGAATCGAATGTCGTGACCTCGCGCGTAGCGAGGTTGTACGACTTCTTCGTCTTGATCGAGACGAAAGTGTCGCTTCCGGCCACGCTCGGATCGATGAGCACTTTCGCGTTCGTCGTTTCGGAGCCGGTGTCGCGGCCGAGCGCGTCGTACGACAACGTCGTGACGACGGCGTCGCCGGGAATACCGCTCTGCACGCGGCGCTGGTAGGCGAGCTTGCCGTCAGCGTTGTAGCCGAACAGCTCTTCGGTGACGGACGGCGGGACGACAACGCTGCTGCTCGTCGCGGGTGCTTGCACCTTGCGCGACACCATGCGGCCGTCGGCGTCCTTCGTGATCGTGGTGACGACGCCGCTGATGTCGTCCTTCGTGACTTCCGTTTCCAAGCCGTCGCCCGACAGCGAGTACGTCGACGACGAGCTCACGGCATTTCCGCCGCGCGTGATGTGCCTCGGCTTGCCGGACTCGATCGGATTCGACGTCGACGGATCGTAGTACTCGATCTTGCTCTCCATCGACGTGCCGCCCGATGCGTCGTCCGACTGCGCGTGCTCGATCTGGCCGTGTTTGTTGAACGACGCCTTCGCCTTTACGTTGGAGTCGTTGCTCTCGATCGTCGAGCGGCCACGGCTCGGCGTCTGCTGATCGCGGTAGATGAACGACAGCGCCGGGTTGTCGCGACGACCGACTCTCTTGAGATTCGCGGTGGCGTTGTCGACCGAATCGAATCCGAAATCGGTCTCGATGTAGCCCGTGCCGCCGGGCGCGGTTTCCTTCTTGTTCGCGAGCACCATTCCGGGCGCTCCGCCGACCGCGGGAACCCACGAGTCCTTCTCCACGAGACCACTCGGCATCGTGATCATCGTCGCCATGCCCTGGTCGTTGTAGTCGAAGGTCGTCTCGAGCTGCGGATGCGTCGTCGGATTGAGCAGCGGCGTGATGGCGTCGGGCAGACCGCTCGCCGCGGCGTCCATGACCGCGACGTCGAGATCGCGCTTGCTCAGAATGTGGCGGCGTCCGTCGAACGAGCCGACAGGCGTCAGCGTGTACGAGCGATGCTGGCCGAGCACGTCGACGTAGCCGTTAGGATGCGGCTCGAACGTCGCCGTTTCACCACTCGCCCACTGTTGCGTGAGATTGTGGTCGCGCTTCGCGGGATCGGTCGAGATGTCATACGTGAACGTCACTCGCGCGGGGGCGGTGATGCCAGCCTTCACCTGTTCGGGATCTTTGATCGACGTGAGATCGCCGCCGAGCTCAGCGAAGTCGGTGTACGTCTGCGACTGCAGTGGCTCGTTCGGCTGCGGCTGCGTGACCGGTTGATAGGTGTACTGAACGACGGGACGATTCGTGCCGGTGTGGTCGTAGGTCGCGGGCACACCTGCCGCGGCTTTCGTCTCCGGCAACTCGACGCTGGTGAGACGGCCGAATGTGTCGTAGTGATACTTGACCGATCGATGCCGCCATTCGGCGTCGACCTGCGCGAGGCGATCGTTTTCGTAGGTGAGCTTCGTGGCGCGGCCGAGCGGATCGACGACGCGCGTCAGTCGCCCGGTCTCATCGTAGATGTAGCGAATGATGTTGCCGGAATCGGAATCGGCCGGCGAATAGAACTCGTCGCTCTCGCTCACGAGCTGGCCGAGGTCGTTGAACTCGGCGATACGCCACTTCTGATCGAACATCATGTAGCCGCGCTGCGTGTGGAGAAGCTTGACGAAGAGTCCCTTCGGCGCATCGAGCGCGCCGGTGGACGAGTTCACTTTGAACGTCCAGATCTCGCCGCTACCGTCGTGATATTCGACGTCACCGTTCGGAAGCGGCAGAACGAAGCGGAAGATCGGCGAATCCCATCCTTCGCCGAGCTCGGTGCCGCCGATCGTGCGCGAGCGATAGGTGCGGCCGACGACGACGTCGACGCCGCCGCGACCACCGGCATCGAGATCGGTCGACGCCGTCTCCACTTCGCCGGAGTGGATGAAGTGCGTCTCCTGGAGCATGCCGTCGGCGACCGGCGGGTTGTGCGCGGGGACGAGCACTTCGGTCGGGCGCACCTTGCGCGCGCGAATCGTGGTGAAGCGCGCCTGCATGCGGCCGTTGCGGCCGAGGTAGTCGTACGGCGTGCCGGTGAGGATGTTGTTGATCGACTCGCCGTCGGGGCGAACGCTAATGTAGTGGCCCGCGGTCCAGAGCTCGAAGACGTTGTCGCTCTCGGACTTGCCTTTCAGGCGCGCGGGACGATCGCAGTTCGCGCAGCCTGCCGCCGCCTTGTCGACGGACGTACCGTTCCACTTCCACTTCTCCGATGCGCGCGCGTCGGCGATCGGAACGATCCAGTCGCTGACGTAATGCACCGCGCCGCGCTGATAGCGGATCTCATCTTCGAGCGCGGACGGCACGTCGCGATGCAGCACGATGTTCGTCGGACGCGCGTCGGGATCGCCGTTGCTCTGCTTCGTGCGGAGGTGCGCTTTCGGATACGAGACCGGCGTCTGCGCGGTCACGACATTCGGAACCCACTCGCTCTCGACGGCGAGCTGCAGCGGATGCGATGGCGTCAACGAGTCGAGAGCCTTCGCGGCGCCCGCCGGCAACGAGACCTGCAGACGGAATGCGGCCGACGACGCGTCGGGCTGCGTTGTGTCGATGAAATCAGCGCGCGGCGCGATGCCGAGCGGCGTGATGCCGTCGACGGATTTCATGCCGCTGCCGGTGTCGATCATCATCTTCACCGCGGGATCGAACGCCGGCGCGACGCGCATCGTCTTCGACGTGACATCGCCGGAGACGAGCATGCCGGTGTCGGGATCGACGAACGGCGGCAAGGTGTTGGACATGAAGCCGGGCGCGGACTTCCAGATGATGCGCGGATCATCGACGCCGATCTGTCCCGGACTGGCCGGCACTGCATTGAGCGCGAGCGCGGTCGTCTTGAAGAGGCCCGTCGTGATCGCGCCGGTGGAATCGAGACGCTCATCGATGCCCGCGACGTCGACGATCAGCACACGACCGCTGCCATCGACGATTGTGGCGAGGTGACTGCCCGGAATCATGCGCACCGCGACGACGCCTTGCGGCACCCACACGACTCCCGCCAACGCTTCATTCGACAAATACGGTGAAGCCTCGGGGCCGACGTTGTACGCGAGCAAACCGAGGTCGCCGGCGGCGACGAGAACGTAGTCCATCGGATTGCCGGCAAGCTCGCCGCGGTAGTAGCTCAGCGATCCATAGCGCGGACGCAGCGTGCGGCCGGCCGCCGTGAACGCTTGTCGAATCGGGCCGAGTCGCGGATCGTTCATCGGCACCATGCCGAAGTCGCGAACGACGCACTCGGAGGTGGTGCCGGAGACTTGCGTCTCGAATCCGAGCGGCACTCCGAATCCGAGAAGTCCGTTGTGAACTTCGGATGCGAATCCGACGAGTTGCGTCGGGTTCGAAGTCGGGACGACGACCGCTTCCGGACTGAACGTGAGGTTCGCGATCGCGCCCGTCGGCGGGAGCGTCATCGGCGAGCATGACGACGCGGCGTCACCTTTCGTCGCGAGAATCTGCTCGCGGATCGGCGAGTAGCTCGAGGGGCGATTCGGCGCGTCATTCGACTCGACTGCGTTGAGATCGAAGACCGCGACGCCGTAACCGAACATCGTGACGACGCCGTACGTCCGTTCGTTGCGATAAACCTTGAGGTGATCGCCTTTGCGTGCGATGACGCCCGGGAGTGAGAGCTGCTGGCCGGCGGGCACATCGATCGACCAGCGCATGTCGCGCGTGACGTTCTCGACGGTGATGCGCTGGCTGAGATACTTCTGATCCGAGCTCGGGATGTACTTCAGAGAAACGCTGAGCTTCTCGAAATCGTCCGGATACGACGACGTCGTCGCAGCCGACGGATACGCGAGCTTGAAGTCGGCGAGCGTCGCGTAGTTTTCCTCATCATCCTGAACGAGGAGCTGAAGTTTGCGCGGCGTTCCTTCCGCGCGATCGCTGAGCACTTGTCCGCTCGCGAGATCGAGCGACGACGAGTAGCCGGGCCGCCATCCGACGATGGCCGCGCCGTGGAACTTGCAGAGCGCATTCGCAGGAGCGGTCGAGCCGCAAGTCGATGTTCCCGTCGACGCGGCGAGGAAGTCTTCGACGCGAAACGAGCGCAGCGCCGCGAAGACGCCGGTGAATCC
>Ga0075425_100001787_pt1 | contig 21161 bp, 11 predicted proteins | sample SoiMethybrSBSTD4_FD_75300 | JGI IMG/M metagenome (GOLD analysis project Ga0075425, IMG submission 75300) | Bulk soil microbial communities from a Populus tree surrounding site in Tennessee, USA - Soil MetaG P. TD hybrid SBSTD4 | ecosystem: Environmental > Terrestrial > Soil > Tree plantation... | reverse complement strand
CAGGGAATTGAACGACCGTTTGTCCGACGCGGGGTCACTCGAAGAAGTCGAGAAGGCGCTCACCGCGGCGACGCGAACGATCGCCGACGCTCTCGAAGGTGCGGCGAAACAGGTCGAGCGCGCCGTCGTCGGCGAGCTGCGCAACCTCGGCAACGAAATCAGCGCGGCCGGCCTCGAGATCACGCGCGTCCTCGCCACCGGTCCGGTCAACGACGCCATCGCGTGCACGCGCGATCAGCTCGGGTATTACTACGACGCCGCGCGCGACGCCCTCGACGTCACCCGCGCCAGCGCCCTTTTCAACGACCTCGGCGGCACGGTGCTCAATGCGCTCAGCGCGGAGCTGCCGTTCGATCGCATTCGCGATCGGCTGCTGCCGCAACTGCAGGGACTCGATCTCGGGCAGCTCCTCCCGAACTTCGGCGGACTGAAGCTCGAGCATCTCTTCCCCGACCTCAAGGCACCCGACGACGGCTCCGATAACGACTGGATCCGCATCCGCCACGGATTCGACAAGGATCGTCTGACGGCGTTCGCCGACGTCGACGTCGACAAGGTCATCGAAGGCACGCCCGCGGTGTTCATCCTGCCGCCGATCTCGCTCAAGGTGCGAAGCGCGCATTTCCTCGCCAGCAGCCGGCTCGAGATGTCGAGCGCGGGCGGCAAGTCGCAATCGACGAAGGCCGCGCTGAACGCGGACTGGCTGCTCTGCCTTTCCGACCGGCCGATCGTGACCATCAAACGCGCGACGCTGCGTTTCGACAGCGACGGTGGCTTCGACTTCGATTTCAACTCCGAGGACGTGGAGCTCGCCGACGAGTTCCAGTTCATCACCCAGGCGTTGCAGAACCTTCTGCCTCAGGACGAAGGATTGACGCTGACGCCGATCATGCCCGCGGGGATCCGCGCCGAGCTGGCGCTGCCGCTGCCCGATCTCACGACCGGTGCGTTCACGCTGACGGGCATCACGCTCTACACGTTCATGGAATTGCTGATCGCGGAGGGGTTCGAGGTGCGAACCGGTTTCTGGCTCAGCAAGCCGGAGCGGCCCTTCGGACTGGCGATCCTCTTCCTGGGCGGCGGCGGGTGGGTAGGGATCGAGGTGCGGTACCGCCCGCCGGATCGCTTCGTGTCCCGCGTGAGCGTCGGGATCAGCGCGGGTGCATTCGTCGCGGTGAACTTCGGAGTGGCGCGCGGCAGTGCGGGAATTCTGTTCACCGCGGGCGTCGATTTTTTCCGCAACTCCGAGACTCAGAGCGGTCAGACGCTCATCACGCTCGGCGTGCTCGTGTGGGGCGAGTTCTCGATCCTCGGCATCGCCAGCGCGTCGCTGCGGATGATGATGTCGGTGACCTACGACGCCGACAACGGCAGCATGTTCGGAACGGGCCGCGTCGAGGTGAGCATCAGGATCTGCTGGTGCTTCACGCTGAAGGTCAGCCAGCAGGTGCGGCAGAACTTCATCGGCAAAAAGCGCGAGCAGAAACAGAACCGCGCGGCCCTGCCGCCGGCGCGCGACAAGTTCAGCACCGCCGTTCGCGCCGTCCACAGCAACGTTGCACTGTAAGGAGAGACCGTGGCCGATCTGATCCTCAACCTGTCGCTCATTCCCGTCGGTCCGCGGGCGAACTGGAGGACGCCTCAGGACAATGAGTGGCTCTTTGCGTTGCAGGTGGCGGCGAGCTTTTCGGAGCCGGACGGCGATGCGGAGCCGGCCGGCGAGGCGGAGCAACGAGACTGGGCGCTGGCGATGCTGCCGTGGAAGCTTCTCACGCAAAGCGACGCGACGACGCGGATCGACGTGCAATGGGTGCTGTTGCGCAGGAACGGCGATCGAGTGACCGGCGGTCAGCGGCCGGCGAGAGCGATCGGGATGCTCGATCCGCTCGCGATTCGCAGCACGCTGGAGACGCGCTTTCCCGATTTCGCCACGTTTTCTCAGCCGCCGCGTTCATTCGCGGGACCGGCCGACGGAAAGATTCGCGAAGTCACGCACGAGAAGATGCTCCTGCCGCCGGTCCTGCAGGCGCTCGGCGGCTCGACGCCCGAGCTCACGAGCGGCGAGCTGCGATGCACGTGGTACTTCACGATCCCGGTCAACGATCCGATGTTGAACGCCATGATCGAGAGCACCGACGCCGTCGTCGCCGCGTGGCCGCTGCGTTTTTTCGACACGCGCAATCACCAGAGCGTCGAATTCTTCTACGAGGACCAGCCTGGCCGATTCAGGTTCGCCGATGGTGTTGTGTCCGTCCGTTACCGCGCCCAGGCGCAGGACCCGCTGGTTCATGCCCAGCTGCGTCCGTTTCCCGTGAAGCGATTCCGCGCGCCGGACGAGCCCGCGCTGAACACGTACTGGCTGCCCACGAGCGACAGCCGTCTCGACAGCGTCGCCGAGATTCATCACGTCGTCAGCGACGCGTTGAAGCTTCGCGCGCGAAGCAACTACCTGCTGCCGGACCTGCTCGTGAGCGCCGGCGTGAAGCGCGCCGATGCGATCGATGCGCTCGCCGACGCGCGTGCATTCGTCGACGTCGCGCGCCGTTTGTTCGACGTCGGCGAAGCCACCGACGTCCTTCGCGCGCAGCGGGAAACGCTCGCGCAGGAGTTGATTGCCTCGGCATTGCGGGCGATGAAGGCCGAGGGCATCGGATTCCTCGACGCGCTGCGCCGCGGATTGATCGCCGAAGCGAAACGGTGGTGGACGAGTGAGGCAGCGGCGGCGATCAACGCGCGGGCGCGGCGCGAAGGCGTGATCGCCGAAGGGCAGAAGGACTTCGAGCGCGGCGATGCGGACAGTCTGTTCGCGGGATTTGGTCTGTTCGTGATTCCGGCGAAGACCGATGTGCGGCCGGTGTTGCCGGGCGAAGGCATCGATGTGCTGCTGGGCGATCCGCAACTGCGCCTGCGGCACGAGGGCGAGGCCGGCGTCGCGAACGACAGCGATCACGCGCACATCGCGGAGCTCGGCGTTCTGGTCCGGCGCGCCACGCATCCGTTCGAGCTCACGCAGCGGCGATGGTCGATCGCGACTTCGGCCGTGGCGGCGCTCGATCCCGGTGAAGAGCTCGAGGACGTCGATCGCTACTGGGGATCGAATATCGATCCCGATGCCGGCATCATCGACGAGACGATCGACTATCACCACCGGCCGCTCGCGCGCGGGATCAAAAGCGTGTTCATCGATGGACTGTCGCGCACCGACCTCACGTACCGCGGCGCGCCTCTCATCGCATCGACGATCGGCAGCGCGTTGCACGCGATTCCCGGCGAACAGGAGGAAGGCGCGTCCGAGCCGCTGCGGGATCTGCTCCCGCTGAGTTATCAACCGGTCGGGCCCGTGCGCGGCCAGGTCGCGGATAGCGAGTGGTCGCTCGTGCCGCCGCTGCGCTACGGCGACTGGTATCAGTTCGCCGGATTCGTCATCGATCGCGGCGGCGGCATTCCGGCCGAGCTGGCGAGCCCCGGTGCGATGCCGATCGCGTCGTCGATCGAGTGGCCGCGCCTCAACGCGGGCGTCCTCGCCGAGCTCGACGACTTCGATCCGGAGAACGGCAAGTACCGCGCGATCGAGTTCCTGCGCCGCGTGCCGGTCGGCGAAGTCAATTTGCTGCCGCCGCCCGATCCCCAGAAGCCGACGCGGCGCCCGCAGTGGCCGCCGCTGCCGGGCAACGTCGTGCTCCGCGCACGCGAGTGGCTCGCGACGCAGACGACAGAAGTCGAAAGCATTCCCGCCCTTCTGCTCTCCGACGGCGATGGCATCGCACGCGGGCAGAAGTCGTACGAGTTCCGCGTGACGGCTCCCGCGCTCGACGAGCACACGATCTCGCGCTGGATGATGCCGCCGGCGATCGATCCGAGCGACAACGCGCAGGTCCAGGCCGCGCAGGAGCAGCTTGACGCGCTCAACGATGTCCTCGCCGAAATCCATCGCCGCCGCGATGCTCTGCTGACGAAGCGCGCCGCCCTGCTTCCGCGGCCGCTCGACTGGCAGGAGGAGGCCGCTCCGCTTCCGCCCGACCCGGCCGTCTCGAAGATCGGTCTCCGTTGTCACTTCGTCGACGAGAACGGCGTCGCGCGCGAGCAGCGCTCGTTCCTCGCGACCGACGCGAATGTCACGGTCGCGATCGCAAGCGCGGAAAGCCTCGTGAACCCGATCGCTCTGCGTCCGGGAACGTTCGCCGTGATCGAGCTCCTGCCGCTGGTGCGGATGTCCGACTTCGAGCGATTCGAGTCGCTTGCCATGCAGGAGCTGACCGAGGAGTTGGCGTGGAGCGACGAGCGGGGCGAGGAGTACAAGGCCTTTCGTGCCGCGCGCATCATCGTCGAAGCCGCGACGGCGGCGCTTCCCGATCCACGCGCGATTTACAACGCGTTGACGCTCGCCGAACTGCCGAACGGCGCGATCGACGTCTCACTGATCGCGAGCGCGGCCCTCGACAACATGGCCTTCGTCGATCGCTTCGAGCTCGCGCGGCAGCGATGGGTCTGGCGCAACCGCCCGATCCTCCTGCCGAAGAGCGACAAGTTGCAGGGCGAGTTGCCGCGTGAATTGGCCGTACCGCCGGGCACCGACAACAATCGTGATGTTGCGCTGCCCGTGCTGCAGTTCGACGCGCTCGCGGAGCTCGACCGCGGCATGGTCGATCGCGGTCGCGTCGGCGGCCGCGTTCCGCGCATGGCCGACGGCACCCCGCTCGCGTCGATGCGCCTGCTCGTCGATGACCGCGATGCGGTGAGCCATGCCGACTATCTCCGTTTCGGCTGCACCCTGATCTCGCGCTACGCCGGCGTGCTCGAGCCCTCGCGACAGCAGGTTCTCGCCCTCGGCGCGCCGCACGACGACTCGGAGAAGGAGGCTCTCGAGAAGCAGAGAACATGGAGACGCATCGCGGCGCGGTTCCGCGGCGATTCCGATCGCCTCAAGGCACCGAAGGTACTGGCCATCCTGCCGCTCACGCAGGGCCTGCCGAATGCGCACGTGCATGACGTCTCCGCCGATGCGACGCCGTTCCTGATCGTGCTCGACGAGATCTGGTTCCGCGAATACGGCGCGGGAGAGCGCCTCAGCGTGGAGGTCGTTCTCGAGACGAAGGAGATCGGTGAGCTCGACGACGAGAAACGGCCGTTCCGCGTCGGCCCGCTGCCCGATCATTACGTCGCGCAGCACCTGACCGGCCCGAATTTCAACGAAAAGCGCCTTTACGGATTCTCGATCGACAAGGATCAGGACACCGCCGATGCGGGGAAAACGAACGAGGGGAATCGCACGGTCTTTCCCGTGTATGGTCCATTCGGGCACTCGCTCGACCGCTCGGGCAACGAAGCTCTCGCGAATGCGACGGCGTTTGTCGCGTATGCGCCGGAGAAAGTGCAGTCGCATTACGCGGCATTCGTGCGCCTGCGGCGTACGCTTTCTGACATTCAGGGGAACATCGTCCGCGAGGGGCCCGCGGGCGGCACGTACGCGCTCTACACGCAGCCGGACGCGACCCAGCTCGCGTCGGACGGCGCGCGCGTGACCATTCATCACCCGACGTATGAGGCGAGCGGGATCACACTTCGGCCCGCGGTGGACACGGCGATGGATGTGGCGAGGCAATACCGTTATCTGTTGATCGTCGGCCCCCTTTTCCGCGATTTCGGCCGCGGAACGGATCTGTTCCTGCCGACCCACGCGGCGTGGCTCGATGGCTCGAACAGGATGAGCTGGGCCCACGATCCGGCGTCGAAGGTCATCGGTCCTGGCAGGGACGAGTATCGCGGCCGCGTGCTCGAGTTGCTGTTGAACGGACGATTCGAAGGCGAGCCGCCAATCGTTGCGCTGCCCTCGCTGCAGAAGATCCTTCAGGCGCTGTTCGTGGACGACGGCAATCCGGAAGATGCGCCGGCGATGATCCGCCGTATCTCGTCCGCTTTCACGGTGATTGTCGAATGATCGTTCTCTATCGCCCCAGCATCTCGAACGTGTAGGCCGACTGTTTCTCCGTTACGTCGCCCCGAACTCCGTAGAGGTCGAGGCGATAAAAGCCCTGTGGGAGACGCTTGCCGTCGACTTCGATTGCCCATGTGCCATCGGCGAGATCACGGTGGATATCCATTCGGCTCACCACGGTGCGCGGCGGATTAACGCCGAGGTAGACGATGTCGATGCGATATCTCGGAAAATCTCCGGCGTATGCGGACAACACCTTGAGGATGCAGCGGTCGCACGGATGTATTTGCAGCGGACGCTGTCCCGCTCCTGCGATACCGTCGGGCCGGAACTTCCAGGTCGCGACGATGGGCGCTTTCGTCGGAGTAATGGGTCCGTTCGAAGTCGAACGGCTGGTCATGACGACGGCGAGCGTGAGGCCGACGACCGCCGCCGCGGCGAGGGCGATGGCGACCTTTCGTCGCGTGATGAACGGCAGCGGCTCGGGCTCGAGTTTACGGCGGATCGCCGCCCAGTCGCGCTCTCTCTCGCTGTCGCTCAGAACGCGAACATTCGGGTCGGGCGGCGGCAGCGTCATGACGCGGATCAGCTCGGGGTAATACGTGAGCGCCTCGCGAACGTGCGCGGCGTGGTCGCCCTCGAGTTTGCCGCCGAAATAGTCCTCGATCTCCTCGACCGTCGGAGGATCGAAGCGCTTCCGCCCCTCGGCGATCAGCGCCGCATTCGCGGCCTCCCAATCGGATTTGTCGATCATGGCGATTCGTTTCCTTCCGGCGCCTCGCCGAAGATGTCACGAAGACGCACGCGCGCTTCGCGCAGCCGGGTTTTCACCGCATCCTCGCTGATGCCGAGCGTCATTTCGATGTCCTGGTACGAAAGGCCGGCGAGATAAAGCCGCAGGACGTCCTGGAGGCGGGGGGAGAGCTGCAGGATTGCCGACTGCAGCCGGCGGTGCAATTCGCTTTGCCCGGCGAGCTCCTCCGGCCCGGGACCGCGATCCTCGAGCTGAACAGCCTGGTCATCGACAGATATGGTGTCTGCGTTGTGTTTGGTCGCTTTTTTCGTCCGAATTTCGTTCAGGGCCACGCGGCGCGCTGTCGTCTCCAGATAACTCCATTCCGCCTCGGCGCGATAGTCCGGCATGCTGCGATAGACACGGACGAAGACATCTTGTGCGAGATCGCGGGCCTGCTCGCGTGGAAATCCGAACGCGATGAAAAAGGTACAGACCCGATCGTAATACCTCCGATAGAGATCCTCGAAGCGTGTGTCGTGCGGGCCCGACATTCATCGCTTCGTATATCATTACCGAACTCCCTCAGTCGATAAATCCTTTCAGGAGTCAACACATGACGCAGCCCGCCCGGCTGGCAGCGGCGAGAGTTGTCGTGCTGTTCATCGTTTCCCCGCTCGCCGGGGCTGCCGCGGCTCGCGCTCCCGAGCTCGTCATGCCCGGTCTGCCGCGCGTGATCGAGCCGCGCCTCAGCCTCACGACGCGATGGCAACAGTGCACGGCCGCGCGGGAAAACGGCCGCACTCTCGAAACCCTGACCTGCGGGACCACGCACATTCCGGTCAGGAGTGTGTCAATCATCGAGATGTGCTCAGTGCAAAGCCTCGCCGAGGCGGTCACTACACTGGCGACGTCTCCGCAGTGCGCGGACGCCGTCGTGAAGAAACTCTCCGCAGTCGCCCGGCTGAAGAGCCGGGACGCGCGCGTTCTCAGCGATCTCTCCGCGGCGTATTACACGCGCGCCTATCAACTGGACCGGCCTTCCGATCTCGTTCGCGCGCTCGATGCCGCGGAGCGCGCCGTCGATGTTTCACCGGATTCCCGTGAGGCGCTGTTCAATCGAGCTCTGGCAATGGAGTCGCTCGGCCTCGCTGATGACGCGATTGCGTCCTGGGATCAGCTGCGCCGCAGCGATTCATCCGAATGGGCGAAAGAAGCGGCCGAGCGCTGGCAGCGCCTCGTGCGGAGCCGGGCACGGGAGGCGGCAACACAATGGCCGCTGAATCTTCAGCGTCTTCCTGATGCCATTCGCCTCGGCGATGGCGCGGCGGTATCGGTTCTCATTTCTCCCTTTCGCTCGACGGCGCAGCGGTATGTCGAGGCCGACGTGCTTGCGGCGTGGGCGCGGGCGGCGATCGCCGGGCAAATGGAAGAGGCCGAATGGCAATTGAAGGTGGCTACCACCGTCTCGTCCGAGCTTTCGCGTTTGACAGGCGATCGTTATCTCGTTGACGTGGTCAATCGCATCCGATCGGCGAGATCCCCTTCTGCGCTCGCCGCATTGAAGAGCGGTCATCTCGCTTATGGAAATGCGGTCGCGGCCGAGCGCAGTCTTCAGTTCGACGCAGCGGAACCGCTTTCAATCGCTGCCAGAGACGCTCTCCGCGCGGCCGGAAGTCCGTTGTGGCTCGGTGCGGAATTGAATCGTGCGGTCGACATTTCGCCCCGCGGTGGCGAATCCGTGGCGATGGCATTGAAGGCTTTGCCGTCTGTCGAGACGCGCGCAAACCGTGCCGGGTACCGGTGTCTCGTCGCGCGTGTGCATTCGACCCGAGCGCTGTTCCTCATTCGGCAAAGCCGGTATCTCGATGCGCTGGTGCAATACGACGCGGCGAGAGAGATTTACGAGCGTGTCAACGACGCCGAGAGCGCGGGCGGCACTCATTACCGCATCGCCGGCGTGCTCCGAACAATCGGGCAGAAGGAACTCATGTGGCGGGAGGTCGTGCCGGTTCTTCGGGATCTGCCCGGTTTCGTCGATGCACAGGCGCGCCACGTCGCGCTTGGGGAGATCGCATTGTCGGCGGCGAGTCTCGGCTACCCGAATGTCGCGCTCCGATATCAGAACGCCGCGGTACGGCTGCTTGAAGACGCGTTATCGGCTCCCGGAAATGGCCAGACAAAGCCCCTGGACCGCTTACGCAAGAACCTCGGGATTGCACGCCGTGCACGGGCCGTCATCCATCTCCTGTTACACGATTACGACGAAGCTCGCGCGGATATCGAGACGGCAGTCCCGTTGATGGGACAAAACGATCGGAGCACGCAGGCCGCGATGGACGGACTTCTTGCCGAGGTTCGCGGACAATCCGCCATGTTGCGACAGGACGCGGCCGGCGCAATCAGGGCGTTCACGGAGGCGCTCGAGATCACGAAAACCACACAATACCTGACTTATTACGCATCGCTTCACATCCAGCGCGCCGAGGCGTACCGCCTCGCGGGGAATTCGCGTGCGGCGGAGGAGGATCTGTCGCTCGCGATCGCGGATCTTCATGATGAAGAGCAGCGCGTTCGCGGCGTCCAATGGACGCCGTTCTGGTCGGGATATTTTTCGCGATTCCAGGAAAGTTATCGACGACTGATCCGTCTTTTGATGGAAGAACGCAGCGCCGGGAAGACCGAGAGCGCGTTTGCCTGGGTGGAAATGGCTCGTGCGACGGAACCGCTCGAACGAATGGTGCAGGAGGCGAAGCTGCAGGATTTTCCTGTCGCCACCGAGAGATGGAGTCTTGATCAGGTGCGCAGTGCACTGCCGGCCGGAGCGTTCCTCGTCGAATATTGCGTGGTCGACGATCGCACTTACGTCTGGATTCTGTGGCACGACGGATGGGAGCAGTTGACGCTTCCCGTGGGCGACGCACAGATCCGCCGCTGGGCCGACACGCTGCGGGAGGCGGCAGCGACGCGCGATGACGGCGGCATCAGGAATGTGCTCGAGGCGTCATTCGACGGCCTCATTCGCGAGCCATTGCGTCGAATCCTGACGAAGCCGCATCAGCGAATCGTTTTTCTGCCCGATGGGGCAATGTACGGACTTCCGTTCAACGCCTTGCGCGATCAGCAAGCCGCAGAATATCTCGTCGAGAAGATTCCGGTCAGCGTCGCATCGAGTGCGACGCACTATGCGCTTTCCGTTCTGCGCGATTCCGGCCTCGCGCAGGGGAAGTCGATTCTGCTGGTCGAGAATCCTGCGTTTGATCGCAGTCTGGACGTCGCCCGCGGACTGGAGCCGGTTCCGCACGCCAGAGAGCAGATCGACGCCATCGCGGAGATTTACGGCCCGCGCGCCCGCCGCCTTTCTCCGCGGGAGTCGACCGTGGAGCGCTTTTTCGACGGCGCGGCGCGGAGTGCCATCGTTCATTTCACCGGCCACGCCGTACCGAGTGCCGAGATGACCTTCAATTCCGTACTGCTGTTCGCTCCGTCTGCGCGGCACTCGGGAGCCCTGACCGCGGACGAATTGCTCACGCGATTACGCCTCACCGGGACGCGGCTCGCTGTTTTGTCGGCCTGTAGTACGGCCGGAGGGTCGACCCTTGCGCAGGAGCACATGGCGCCGCTGGCGCGGTCGATTGTCGCCGCCGGCGTTCCGGGCGTCATTGGAACGTTGTGGGACGTCGGTCCCAACGATCCGATCGGCGACCTTCTCACGAGGTTTCATCGCCACTATCACGCCGGCGAAGCGGCTGACGTCGCATTGCAGTCGGCGCAGACCGAGATGTTGCACCTGAACAGCAGCGCCTTCAACTCAGTCGGTGTCTGGGGTGGTTTTCAAATGATCGGGTATGCATCGTCTCCATTCGAAAAGAAGAAGTGAAAGGAGAGAGTTTTCATGGAGTTCGTTCTCAAGATTTTCTTTGCAGGGCTCATTGCATTCGCGCCGAGCGAGGATGGCAGGGAGCTCACGGTCCTGCTTCTCAATACGAAGCACGGCTTCGAGATGGCCAACGGCTCTTCGATGCCCATGCATCGGCCGCTCCTGCTCGTGCGGGCAGGCGGTTGCGATGGCCATTGCGGTGCCGACAGCGGCATCGCGACATTTCTGTTCGGCGACAAGGATCCGGGTCGGGCGGGCGATGCCCTGCGGGCCGCTCTCAGCAAGGGCAGCGCATGGCAGTTGTCGCGATCCGAGCTTTCGATCAACGGTGATGTTCAGGGTCCGCTTCAGTTGACGACGCGTCCCGCGACCATCGACCAGGGCGGACTGCGGCTCGTTCCTGCTTCGGCGAGCGAGCGCGAGAATTTCGACTGGGTTGCTGACCTTCGCAGGATTGCACCGTCGGGAGGAGGCTTCAGGCCGGACCTCTTCGAGCCGCGTCCGAACGACATCGTCGCCGCACGATTGCGCCTCCGTAGCGGCCGGATCATTACGTATTCCGTCATCAAAAGCAGGGGAATGGCCAGACCGATCCACTTCCGCAGACCGAACGGAAAAGGTCCGGAGATTCCATACCGTCAATCACTGGCCGGCTGGGTCATGGCGGAGATTCACGTCGCGGGCACGGACATCGAGATCGACGGTGAAAATTTCGACAACCATGCGAAGCGCACGATGAAACTTCGGCCTGAACATGACGTGATCGAGATGGCTCTCGTGAATCTTCCGCCGATCGAACGGCCGAAACCCGGTCAGTCGTTGCGGCCGGGTGAGCCGGGACAGCATTTCCAGATCTATTACGACCTTCTTCAAACGCCGCCGGCGAAGGCCGATCGGCTGGTGCCGTATCCGCCTCCGAAACGAGCGACGGAGCCCGCGGTCGACTGGACGATGCTCCATCCGACGCGCGAGCTCTGGTCGGATCTTCTCGAGCAGTTGCGGCTGGGAACGCAGGGACGAAGTCCTTACGATCTGATTCTCTGTCCGATGGTCCGCGAGTGAGCGCAGACGTGTTCTGAGAACGGCGGGCGCAGTGCCCGCCGTTCCGCGTTTCGCGCCAGCCACCTAATTCCGTTCTCCGTGTCTATTGCGACATTGGAGGTGCGCTGTGGCCACTCGTTCCCGAGTCGTCCTTGCCATCGCATTGACGATCGTTTCCGTGCGCATCGTGCATGCGGAGACCGTCGCGCGGCATGCATTTCTCGTCGGCATCGCCGATTACACGGCGTCGCAGCTGATCGGGCCGCGCCAGCCGGTTCCTCTCGATCGCGACTGGCGAAACCTCGGTGGTCCGGTCAACGACGTCGAGCTGATGACGGACCTGCTGTCTGTACTTTATGAGTTCCAGAAGACGGACATCGTCATGCTGCGGGATCAGAACGCCACACGCGCGGCGATCCTCGGCGGATTCGAATCGCTCATCGCGAAGACGAGGAAGGGCGACGTGGTTTTCGTCTTCCTCGCCGGACATGGATCGCACGTCACCAACTCGCTTTCGTCCGAGCCCGACAAGCTCGATGAGGCGTTCGTGCCGGCCGACTCGCGGCTGGGCGTGCGCGACATCCGCGACAAGGAACTGAGACGCATCTTCAATCGGCTTCTCGACCGCGGCGCGCGGCTCACCGTGGTGCTCGACGCCTGCTTCAGCGCGTCCGGTGCCCGCGGCTTCGACGATGGAGGTGGAGTGCGCGGGGTCCGGCCCGATCCTCGCGACGTCGCGGACGGCGCCGATGCGGGACCGCGTCCCGAAGATCGCGGCGCCCTCGTGCTCGCGGCGGCTCAGGACTTCGACATCGCTTATGAGGTTCGCGACGAGAAAAAAATCCGTGGTGCGTTCACGTGGGCACTCGCGCGTTCGTTGCGCGAGGCGGAGCCCGGCGAGCCGGCGATCGACACGTTTCTTCGGGCCCAGGCGCGTCTGCGCGGCGAGATGCCGCTGCAGGAGCCTGTCATCGCGGGAAACACCGAGGCGCGGCTGACGCCATTTCTCTCGACCGGCGAGCCGCGACGCGAGAAGCGTCCGGTCATCGCCGTGGAGCGCGAGATTCGCACCGGCACGTTCATGGTGCAGGGCGGTTGGGTGAACGGGATCACAGTCGGCAGCGTGCTTCAGTTGAAGAACCGCTCCGATCTGCGGCTCGAGGTGACCTCGCTCGACGGCATCGCGCGCTGCGAGGCTCGCGTGACGACTCCGTCGCGCGGCATTCAAAGCTCTCTCGACGCAGGCGCGCTGCTCGAGCTCGTCGTTTGGGCCGCACCTCCTGGTCGCCGGCTGCGCGTTTCGGTATCGCGCGCGCCCGACAGCGCGATCGCCTTCGCTCGCACGATCGTGATCGCGGCCGCGCGACGCGGGATTCGTCTCGTCGACGATCCTGTCGAAACGCCCGCGACGCATGTGATTCGCTGGCGTGACGGCGCGTGGCAGTTGCTCGCTCGCGGGCGGAACCCGGTGCGTTTCGGCAGCACGAGCGCTGCGGAGATTGCGGCTGCCATTCCCGCTGATGCCGCGCTCTTCGTGCATGTTCCCGCGCCGGGTGCGCTCATTGATGCGATCGGCCTTCAGTCGGCCGAAACGGGCGGCATCGACGTCAGCGACGCGCCGGAGTCAGCGGACTACATCCTCGTCGGGCGGACGCTCAAGGAGCACGTCGAGTACGCATGGGTGCGTCCACTGGCGAGCATGGAGACTCGCCATCGCAGCAGCCTGCCGCCGCGAACGGCGTGGCGTGCCGACGTTGATCGCACGACACCGCTCGCGTTGCACGACGCGGTGATGAAGCTTCGACGGATTCATGGCTGGCTTCATCTCGAGTCGCCGCCGGGATCGGTTCTGCAATACCGCCTCGCCATCCACCGTGCCGACGATGATCAGGTCGTCCGCGACGGACGTCTCCTCGGCGAGTCGCGCTACCGGCTGGTTCTCTCGCGTGTGTCGCAATCCGAGCCCGCGACGCAGCGCTACTTCTACGTGTTCTCGATCGACAGCGACGGCCGGAGTGTTCTCCTGTTTCCGCGCAGCGGTTCGGTCGAAAACCGATTTCCGATCGAGCAGCCGTCCGAAGGCGCTGCTCCTCCGCGCGAGATCCCGCTCGGCGGCCCTGTCTCGTTCGTCGCGAGAGAGCCATACGGCGCGGATACGTTTTTTCTCCTGGCAACAGACGAGGCGCTGCCGAATCCGTGGTGCCTCGAATCGCGCGGCGTACGCGGGCCGCAGCGGCGCTCGGCGCTCGAAGAATTGATGACGCTCGCCACCACCGGACTTCGCTCACCGGGGTTCTTCCGCGTGTCGCCGAACTGGTCGATCGACAAGATCGTTTTCGAATCGATTCCTCCGCGCGCCGGGCATGAGGCAGGAAAGGTTTCGTCGTGAAGAGAATCACCGTCGTCTGTTTCGTCCTGTTTGCGCTCGCCGCGCCTTCCGCGTTTGCCGACGATCCACTCACCGGCGTCGGCGATCTGCTGAAGTCGGGTCACGCGGCAGAAGCGCGTGCGCGAGTGTTGAAAGCGCGCGATGCATTCGTGGCGCAGCATGACGCGTCCGGTGAAGCTGCCTGCTACCTCCTCCTGGGCTTGTCGGAAGCGGGGCTCGAAGACAAGACCGCGGCGCGCGCGGATCTCGATCAGGCTGTCACGAAGTTCCTCGCGCTCGACGAGCATCTTGGAGCCTGGATGTCGCTCGCGACGCTCGCCATGATCGAGAGCGTGACCGGCCGCACGGCGGAGGCGCTTGCGTTGCATGAAAAGGCGATCGACGTTCTGCACAAGGCTGCGGAACCGTCATCGCGCTTTTCGGTGCAGGCCATCGGCGTCCTCGGCACTGTCTTTGGCGCACCCCCCGAGCAGGTTCAGCTCCTTTCGGCAGCCCCCGAGCTCGTCAAAGTTCTCATGTTGCCGCTTGCGGAGTCGATGAGCCGGATCATGTACGGCCAGGCTCTCATCGAAACGGGTGAGCTCGAGAAAGCCGAAGAACAGCTCACGCAGGCCGCATTGCGGACGGCGCTTTACGGGGACATGTTCCAACCGTTGATCGCGACGCCGATGGGCGACCTGCGGCGGCAGCAGTGGCGATTCGACGAGGCGCGCCAGTACTACCAAAAGGCGCTCGGCAGCGTGGGATCGATGCCGAGCGTGTTCATGGCCAGCGGTCCGGTGGAGCTCGACATCCTCCAGAAGCTTGCCGAGCTCGAGGTGCTCACGGGACACGTCGACGAAGCATTGAAGGCGAGCGATCGCGCCCTGGAGCTCGTCCGTGCGACGAATCCGAAGAACGAATCGTGGACTCTTCTGGCTCGCGCCAATCTCCTGCGGAACGCCGGCCGCTTCGCCGATGCCGGGAAAGTGTTTGACGAGGCGCTCGCCGTCGCCGAGAAAACCGGGGAAGCTCACACCATTGCCGCCGTCCACACGGATCTTGGATCGTTTCACTTCTACGCCGGCAATTACGGCAAAGCGACGAAACACTTCGTCAGGGCGATCGAGCTCTTTCAGACGCTGAAGGAGCCCCAGGCAGAAGCGATGGCGTGGATTTCACTGGCGGAGGTTTATCTGATCACCGATTCGGACGTGAGTGCCGACGATGCGGTGACGCGGGCGAGGGAACTGGCGAAGAAGAGCAACTTCCCGATTGCCTCCGCTCTTGCGGACATTCTCGACACGGCGAAAAAAGCCCGAGCGGGTGAGACCTCCGACACCCAGGCCGCGTACGCGGCGTTGTTCGCGATCCCGGAAGCGAGAGTGCTGTTTCTCAACAAAGAAGCGATGAGCGTCATGAATCAGGTCATTTCGATGAAGCCATCGCCGACTCCCACGGATCCGGCGCTCGTCGGCGGCGATGCGGCCCAGGTCCTCAAGCCGATGGCGATGATGCTGAAGGGGATTCCGCTCGCGACGCGCGGCGACTACGCGGGAGCGCGCGCGATCTGGACCGAGGCGATGTCGCTGAACACGAGCCGCGACATTCGCGCCTCGTATCAGGCACTGATCGGTGTCAGCTACTGGAAGGAAGGGAACGCCGGCGAAGCGATTCGCTACTTCAGGCAGGCGACGGACACGCTCGAGGACGTTGCATATGGCGCTCGGATCGAGGAGTTGCTTGCGAATTACCTGGGCAGTTCGCGACGCGTGTACTTCGAGATGCTCGTGGAGATGCTCCTGCGTGAGGGACGCGTGGTCGAGGCGTTCGAGCAGACCGAGCGTGCGCGGTCGCGCGCATTCGTACAGATGATCGGCAATCGCCGCGTGAGCGAGCGCGGCGGCGATCCGGAGCTCATCCGCGAGGCGGACATCCAGCGCCGGCAGATCAATGCGATGGAGGAGAAAGTGCGCCGCGCCGCGAACGAAGCCGAGGCGGCGCGCGTGAAGAAGGAACTGGTCGCGGCGCGACACCAGTACGAAGCGCTCATGGTCCGTGTGAAGGCGTCGAACGAGGAATACGCGGCGCTCACGACCGTCGAAGTCTCGTCCGCCGATGTCATCCGCAGGGATCTTCCCGAGCGGACGACGCTCATCAGTTACTTCGTGTCGCAGAGCGGCGTGCACGCATGGGTCATCGATCGATCGAATCTCGACTACGTCAAACTTCCGATCGATCAGCGCGGGATGCATCGCGTCGTCTGCTGGGCGAGGCAATTCGCCGGACCCGATGCTGAAGGCATCCGTGCGCGCGCAGGCCATCGCGGTACGAAGCCCGCCGCCGAGGCGTGTGATGACGCGGCCGATGCGAACGCGGCGTACGGCATGCTGATCGCGCCGCTGCGCGAGAAGATCCGCAACGAGCGGCTCGTGATCGTTCCGCATCGCGAGCTGCACTACGTCCCGTTCGCAGCGCTTCACGATGCGAAACGCGATCGATATCTGATCGAGGACTACACGATCCTCTACGCGCCGAGCGCGACGGCGTGGCGATTCCTCCGTCAGCATGAATCACCCGTGCGCGGCGGCGCGCTGGTTCTCGGCAACCCGACCGGCGCGGGCTCACCCCTTCCAGGCGCCGAGCGCGAGGCCGTGATGGTCGCGAAGCATCTGGGAACCGAGGCGCTCGTCGGCACGGCCGCGCGAGAATCGCTTCTGTACCACCTCGGCGGCAAGATCGATCTGCTGCACATCGCGGCACACGCCGAGTACGACGGCGCCAATCCGCTGTTCAGTCACATCGCGCTCGCGCCGGACGGCGAATACGACGGCGATCTGAAGGCTCAGGAGATCCTGTCGGACGTCGATCTGACGGGCGTGAATCTGGTCGTTCTTTCCGCGTGCAACACCGCGGTCGGCAAGCCGAGCGGCGGCGACGAGATCGTCGGACTGACGCGATCGATTCTGTACGCGGGGACGCCGGGAGTCGTGTCGACGCTCTGGCAGATCGACGACGTCGCATCGACGGCACTGATGGACGCGTTCTACGAGCGCCTCGTCGACGGCGCGCCGGCAGCCGAGGCCCTGCGCGCGGCGCAGTTGTCGATGCTGCGCGGCGACACCTTCCCATCGCCGCAGTTCTGGGCCGCGTTCACGCTCACCGGCGACCCGCAGGGTCGATGGAAGCGGTAGGCGGACGGGCGGAGCGAAGGCATGTCATTAATGCGGTCGTCACGAATCGTCTGGGCTGTGGCCTTTGCGCTGAGTGGTCTGGCGGTGGTCGTGATCTTCGGACTTGGGTTCGCAATCGTTCACCTCGGCCGAAGCGCACGCGCGGCGGAACAAGCGGAGCGCGTGCGGCAGGTCGACGAGGCGCGGCGCATCGAGGCGGAGAAGCAGGCAAGGATCGAAGCGGCGCTCGATGTGATCCGAACTGGTGATTTCATTCAGGTGCGGACCGTTTGCCGACAACTGGGTAAGACCGTGCCTCCTGATCTCCTGCCACGCTGCGCCGATGCGCATTTCGAAGAAGCGAGTTCCGCATTGGCTGCCGGAAACCTTGTCGCAGCGCGCAGGGCTTTCGATCTGTCGGTGACCGAAGGAGTGAGCGCCAAACGCAGGGAAGCTCTCGAGTCTCACCTACATGCGCGGGAAGAAGCCGCCGAGCGGAAGCGCGCAGCCGATGCCGCACGAGCGGCGAGAGAGGAGCGCGAGAGGAAGGCGATGGCGGAGATCCTCGCGCGCCAGGCGATGGGACAGATGCTTCGCGATCGGTATCTCGACGCAGGAGCGGACATCAAGGTGACGGTTTCAGGCAGGCAATCGGATCGCATTCGATTGTCGTGGGTCCTTTTCAATGACGTGTGGGCGCACCGCTTTCAAAAGGACGGCATTGTCGACAGCCTCTGTCGGGCCGGGTTCAGGCGGATCGACATGTCCGATGGTTTCGACTGGGGCGTTTACTGGGATTGCCGGTAGGCAGCTTCACCACACCCGATAAACACAAACGGCTTTCGCTCACCGGCCGGCAACAGCGCGACGCATGGCGCAACCAACGGTCCTGAGTGCGGAGGTAGACATAACCGGCAATCGTAAAAGGGCCGGAGCATGGCAAGCGGCGTCAGTTGAAGCCACCTTACAGCCCGTTTGTAACTTATGACTGAGTTTAGGCGGACGGAACGACGAGTACCGCGGAAGGCACCGGTAAAGGAACGGGCGGCAGGCGGAATGACCTGTAGACATCGACAACCTCGGGGATCGCCCATGCTTGAATGATCTCGCGCAGCGTGTCTTCGTCGAAGTTGAAGTAATGCCGGTTCACGGTGGCGATGGAGCTATCGCCCATCATCCACACGACGCCGAGCAGGTGGCGCGCGTCACGCTGGCTCGCGGCGATCTGCGATGCGCCGCTGTGGCGCAGGTTGAAGAAGTCGGCCTTCTTCCCTTCCAACCGATCCCCGAGCAGACGGCTTGCGATCTCGATGAGGTGATCCCAGTGCTTCCGAATCTCCACGTATGCAAGTCCAGTCGCGGGATTCGGATGCACCAGACCTGAAGCGTTCGCCGGCCGGATGCTCAGCAGGTAATCGAGGAGCTTCGGGTGCAGAGCACCGCGCGCGGTGATGCCTTTTCGCTTGTTCTTGTGGTCAGCCAGCTTGAACCAGCCGGAGCGCGAGACCGGATCGATCGTGAGCTCTTCCCACGTCAGCGCCTTGTTGTTCTTCGGCCGCATGAGTGTGAAGTAGCCGACCAGGCAGAGGCCGCGCAGCGGCACGAGCGACGGCGACCGGAGCCCGCGATTTGCCTTATCGCGGGAAACGATCTCGTTCCATGCAGCCTGCTCGCGTTCGTATTCATCGAGCGCCGGACCGAGAATGACGCCGATCTCGTGTTGCGTCCACGGGTCCGGCTCGTCTTCCCGCAGAACTTGCGGAACGCGCACGCCTTCGAGCTGGTGCGACGAGATAACACGCTCCGCGCGTGCGTAGTTCAGCATCGCTAGCAACGTAGACGCGTAATGCCGGCGCGTCTCCGGCGCCAACAGTTCGACTTCATCGAGGATGCGGCGATACCAAACGATATCCACCGCGGCGGTGTCGCGTTCGCGGCTGATGAACGCTTCGATGTTGGCGATCCGTGATTCTTCGTGCTTCCAGTCCTTCCCTTCCTTGCGGAGGTGCGCGCGATACGCGTCTGCGACGACTCCGAAGCTGACGGCGTTCTGGCGTGCGCGCTCTTCCGCCTCCGCCTTCGCGACCGCATCGGCTAGGCGTTTCTCTTCTTCGGCTTTCAGGTGGAGCGCTGCAGCGGAGGACAGCTTGCGATTGCTCGGGAACGGCGAGTCGCGGCGAAGGCGGATGCGCAGCGGTGCCGACCAAACCTCCTCGAGCGGTTTGCCGGAGCGATTCGCTTCCCGCTGTCTGTTCGACGGGCAGATCTCGCAGAGGTCCAGCCGGCCGCGGCGACCGGTCACGTAATCGGGTTCGCTCTTATACATCCGCGTATGCCTGACACCCGATAAGAGGCGGGAAAGAAATCATCTGTCGTGATCCGCGAGCGTTCATGGATGGCCTGTCAAGGGAAATTATAAGTTCACTTTTGAACTAACACAACTAATATACCTCTGGTAGACATGTGTAAGTGAGGGGCGGTGAGAACGATGCAGCGCAAAAGTGGGCGGATACTCCGACGCATGGGAACGACTCGTCCGAGGGCGAAAGGAAAAGACTTCGCGGCGGAATTCGGGACGCGACTGCGCAAGGCACGCGACCGCCGAGGGATGACGCAGGCGCAACTCGCCGAAGCGATCGACGCGTATCCGTCGCAGATCTCCAACTACGAGAACGGCGAGAAGGTACCGGAGGGCGAAACGATGGTTGCGCTGTCGGATGCTCTCGACGTGAGCCTCGACGAGCTGGCGCGCGGCGTACCGAGGGACGGCCCGGACGAAGTGCGCGACGTGCGTCTACGCGCAAGCGTGCGCGAGCTCGAAGCATCCGCGGATCGACAGCTCATCGATGCCGCAGTGACGACGATCGACGGACTCGTGGCGCTCGCGCACCACGCCGAATTCGAGGCACGGATGGCGAAGCGGCGCAAACGGTAGCTTCGTGCTGCGCGTGATCTCGCGCTCGACGCGCCGCCGCCAACGCGCGCGCAGGCAGTGGGGTTGCGCGGTGGAAGTGGCGAGCTCCAGAGGCCAGAGCACGTTGCGCTCCGTCGGCCGTCGCTACACTCCCGCATCCGGCGCGACGTTCTCGCGCGATGGCCGACGGCGTGATTCACGCGAGGACGTTTCCTCCCGTCGCCCTGTCGTGAAGCGCTGCGTCGTAGAGCTGGTCGCGCAATGCGGCCGTCGGCGTCCAGTTGTGATCCTCGTCGAGCTGACGTTCGGCGAGACAGATTCTCATCTCCGAAACGTTGTCGTGATCGGAAGGCACCGGCGATGGCCACGCTTGCACCATCAGATCGGCGAATTTTCCCCACTCAGCCGCATCGAAGCGACCCTCGCCATCGAAGGAGAGATAGCCGAACGCGGCGTGACGAGCCGCGACCGGACGCCGCCCGTCGAGCGCGACGAAGATCTCCGCGTACTTGACACGCTGACCGCGGAACTCGGGGTGCACTTCGCGCGCGTCCTGCCGCACGATTCGATAGAAGGACGCTATAGCGAGACGCGAAAACGTACCATCGTCGCCGACGATGTAGTAGCGCGGCCTGACACGCACGCTGTTGATTTTATCGCTGAGCGGATTGACTGGATGAAGGATCAGCGGCAGTGCGCGCGATATAAGCGACAGTCGAACCCACGGTACGTCTACCAAGTTACGTTCGCGCGGAGCGGAATCACTGCTTTCTGATGAGGGCTCCCTGCGGCGTTGAAATGCCGGGAAAAGACCGGATGGAGACAGAGCAGTTGCCGATCATCAACACTTGGCGCCGCCGTGCCGTCGTAGCCAAAAGCGCCCTCGTAGTAGCGGTCCGTCTCCCGGCGCACGGCGCCCAAAATACCGACCCTCGTGAGGCGTTCGGCGAACGTCGCGATCTCCAGCTCCACGGGCTCTGGCAATTGGCGCGCGACGGGTCTGCCCTTCTTTCGCCACCGATCCTCCAGCTCGTCGTACGAAAAGACGGTGGGGCAGTTGGCGAATACCGGCCTGCATAGATCCTGAACACGTGGGAAGACGTGATGGAAGGCTTGG
>Ga0075425_100001786_pt1 | contig 21161 bp, 19 predicted proteins | sample SoiMethybrSBSTD4_FD_75300 | JGI IMG/M metagenome (GOLD analysis project Ga0075425, IMG submission 75300) | Bulk soil microbial communities from a Populus tree surrounding site in Tennessee, USA - Soil MetaG P. TD hybrid SBSTD4 | ecosystem: Environmental > Terrestrial > Soil > Tree plantation... | reverse complement strand
CGATATCGATGTGCGTGACCAGGCTGTATTGTTGCAGCACGCGGAGAAAATGCCCAGCACCGTAATGACCCTGCCGCGCCACGGCAACGCAGCCGCGAGCCCGCCGGAATTCATCCGGGCGGTAAACCCGAAGTTGGCCATCCTTTCCGCTGGGGCGCGCAGCCGCGACGAAGCCAGCCGTAAGCTAATCCTGGAACGTTATCGGACAGCGGGCGTCGAAGTGCTGCGCACCGATGAGGATGGGGCAATTATAGTTGAGACCGATGGAAAGACTTTGCGCTATCGGGGTTTTAAAAGCGGCAAGCGCGGCGAGATGCCGCTTTAGCGCATGGCTTTCACCACAGACTCGCGGAGGGCTGTGAGTCTCGTTGGCAGTATTCCCTCAGCGCGTTTCTACGCGCGCGCTCGATCCTAAGGCAACGCTTTCAGTTCCTCTATGTAATCTTTAAAACCGGCCTCGATGTGGTATTCCGGCGTCCAGCCGAGCACCTGTTTGGCTTTCTCGATGACCATGGGCTGTTTCGCCGATCGCGGCTTTTGGCCTGGAATGATCTCGACCTGTAGCTTCGGTAACAATTTTTCCGCAACTGAGACCAGATCGTCGAATTTGATCACGACACCGGTGCCGATGTTAAGGGTTACCGGTTGCTTCAATGGTGTCGTGACGGCTTTGTCGAGAGCGCGCCCCAGATCTTTGTAATAAACGTACTCAAAGTCGCGCGCGACTTCCTGAGCGATCCTCACCACACCGCCTTTAATGCCGGTCTGAAGCATGTTCTGCACCATTTCGCCGCCGCCTGAGCCGCCGGCAAAATGGCCGACACCGTAAACGTTGGCCAGGCGAAGCACGATCAACTCGAAACCAAAGAGGCGTTGATAGGCTTCGACCATCAACTCCTTGGCGACCTTGGAGTTGCCGTAGGCTTCTCCCGGACCGCGGCGAAAGTCTTCGTCAATCGGATTCGGCTCGCCTTTACGCCGATCGTAAACTCCAAAGGTGCTGATCTGTACCAGCCGCTTCACCCCCGTGAGGCGCACCGCTTCGGCAACATTGATCGTGCCCATAACATTGATCTGCAACCCGGTATAGATCGGATTGGCCACTTTGCCGCCGATCAGACCGGCCGTGTGAATCACTGTGTTGCATTTATATTTCTGAATGGTCTCGATTAGCGACGGCAAATCACGAACGTCCCGCTGCACGACCGTCACATTGGCGCTGCCTAGCTTGTGGGCAAGAAAGTCCTTGCGCGGCGCAATATCATAGAAGACAACGGTCTCGCCGCGTTTTAGCGCATGCTGCGCATACGAGGTGCCGACCAGTCCCAAGCCGGTGATCAATGTAGCGCTCATATTCACTCCTTTGTCTTTTTGAATTCCACTTACTGCATGACGCGAATAATGTCCAGGAGGAGGGAGTAGAACGATCTTATTTATGTTTGCGATTTCGCCGCGAGTTAAATGGCGGTGAAAGAAGACGGTCGATTATAGGTAAAGAATGCGGCGAGGGAACGGCCGAGTTGATCTAGGGGTTCGGTGGTTGAGCGGAATATGATTGCAAAATCAGCCGACGTTGACGACGACGTGCAAGTCTTGCATAGAGGATCGTTTGGCCAGCAAATGGAAGAGCCGTTCGCCGAATTTTCGATCGACGAGCGGCTCTTCACAGAGTGCCGAGAAGGGCTTAAGCCGCGCGGTTGGTGGATTGAGTCAAATCGGTCAAAGGCTCGCGCGCTTTGTTGCTATTTCTTAGGACGCGTTCGCGCGCTGCGTCGGGATCCAAAGACAAGTGATGGCAGACCCAGATGAAGCTGCCGATCGAATCGTCCCTGGAACAAAACCAGCGTCGCGCCGAGCGCGCAATCGGATCGCGAGCGCTGATATCGCTCTGCGCTTGCAGTAGCACATTGGCCCATAATTTCCGCTCCGGATCGGTTAACTGATCAGGTTCAATCATCGTTTCCTTGCTCCATTTCGTGTTAAACAGTTGCGCTATCGCGCGGAGTCATAGCAAGGCCAATGCCCAAGCAGTTCTGTGGGCGGTGTAAAGCGAAGTATCTGCAGCCGCAACGCCCAGTTGGGCGATTTTATAGACGAGAAAAGCGATCCGGTCGCTCTGCTTTAGAAGGGGAAATAACTGGGCATGAGTTGACAATTTTGTGCAAGTTCGCGGGCAAAAAGCGTGTCACGCTCCCGGCTGACCAATCCCTTTTGGATCAGCAGTGAGCTACGACGCAGCGCCTACTCGCATCGACAGTTGCCTTTCCTTTCTGCCGACAAGGGCCACGACCACAAACGTTAGACCGGAAAACGGCAGCGGGGGCTCGGCTTCCGAGCCCCGGCTAGAGTTAGCAGTTGCGGTTAGTCGTTATAGTTGTTTCTGAGGGGATCTATGCGACTCGAGCGGTAGCTGTCGTCTCGATCACGGTAATCATTCCAGCGATCGTACCTGTCCCTGCGCCAGTCGCGATCATCGTCGCGATCATAATAGGGGTCACGGTTGTAATAACGGTCGCGGTCGTAACGGTCACGATCATAGCTGTAGTCTCGTGAATAACGATGATATCGCCAGTCATCATCACGATCGTGATAACAACCCGCGAAAATCGTCGAGACGAACGTTGCGAAAATTATCGAGGCCACAAGCGATCTCTTCACGGAGTTCATTCTTTTTTCTCCTTTCTGCATAATCCTTTTGATAGGGCGCAACAGCCATGCCAATCTGCTTCGATTGGAAAAACACGATATTACGCAACCGGTAGCTTGAAATTTCCTGAAAATCACTCCAGCGAATTAGTGAATATGGGACCGTCGAAACGCGGCGTCTGCACGGTGAATCCGCTTCGGATGATTCTCAGAATTTCTGTGAACGGCTCGCGCCCGCGGAATTTGACAAGAGTTCAGGCGCATGATCCTAGTGGAACATCCTGCAGCAGAGGAGTTGAATGCATCACCTAACCAGGAGCAGTGTAGCGATCGTGCTTCTTTTTGCATTGATGTTCGGTCGCGGTACGTTCGCGCTGTTTGCCGATGAGCCGGCGGTGAATCTCGTTCCCGTGCTGAAGATCAACAAAGAATACGACCAACGCACCGTCATCAAACCGTCGATGATCCCGAACGCAGGCAACGGGTTGTTCGCTCTCAAGCCAATCAAAAAGGGCGAAATCGTCGGCGAGTTGGGAGGCCAGCTGGTCACTGCCGAAGACTATCCTCCGAGTAACCATTATCTGGCTGCTATTCCGGAATGCGCCTGGGAGGAAACCCATCCGTACAAATATCTCGATAGCAAAGATTTCGGCGGCAATGTGAGCCGGACGAATTTTGCGCCGAGCCGAATCAACGGTATCGAAACTCACTTTCAGAACGCCGCGATCCGGCAACTCTGCGAGTATCCGTACTTTGTTTTCATCGCTTTGCAGGACATCGAACCGGGCACAGAAATTTGGGCGAGCTACGGTCCACGCTACGACTACGACGCTTTCATGCAGGAGCCAGCGGTGCGAGATTTCTTCTGTGGGCTAATAAATGTCGATTGTCAGACCACCTATGCTTACGAGCATTGATGACCGATGGCGCAAGACCGCACTGAGGAGATGCGCCGATGACCTTGAGGAGAGAGTATGGAAATTTTTGACATTCATCATCACCTCGGTTCACTAAACGGAGGAAGCCTGCAGGAAGGGGACGGTTGGCAAGACCGCGACTATGCCAATCGCGTGCGCATTATGGATTTCAACGGCGTCTCGCAATCGGCAATACTCGTCGCAACCGGCTACATTCAGGCGGACGGCATCAAGGACACCATGCGTTCAAACGACACAGTAGCCGGCTATCGACGGCGCGATCCTGAGCGGTTTCCGATCGCCTGCGGCACGGTGGAACCTCTGCATGGGAATCGGTCGCTGGCGGAACTGGAGCGCATGAAAAACGAATTGGGAATGGCCGGCGTCGTTTGGCATCACCGCTTTCAAGGTTTGGCCATCGATCATCAGTTGATGCGCCCACTGCTCAAGAAGGTCAGAGAGCTTGGTCTAGTGCCTCTGATTCATACCAATGCCGAATCGAACCTCGAAGCCGTGTGGCGTTTGGAGCGACTCGCGTTGGAATTTCCCGAGCTGAGTTTTGTCTCGATGGACGCATTGACCACCAATACCAATAGTCAGCTCGCGCTCGATATCGCCAAGCGTACACGCAACATTTTCTTCGACACGGCGCACGTACGCGGCTCCGGGTACATCAAACAATTTGTCGAGACGGTGGGCTCGCACCGGCTGATTTTTGGCAGCCTGTTTTACTCCTATCCGGCGAGCTATGAACATTGCGCGACTCTCGAAGAGATCAAAACGGCGAAGATCAGCGAGGAGGATAAGTTCAACATCCTTTCGCGCAACGCAAAAAAACTCTTTGGTTTGAGTTGAGTTCTTCCCGGTAGGCGCACCGAGCGCGATCATTCAGACTGCAACGCAGCCGGCACCTATCTGGGTTTCCCGCCCAACCGCGTTCGTCTGCTGCCTGGAAACCCTGCCCTCCAGTGCTATGCTTGGGTAACGGCATAACAAAAGTTTTTATTCCTGCATTGCGGGTCGTCCCGGGGAGGAACCGTGAAACCATACGGTTTTCGCATCGTTGCACTTGTGCTGATGGGCTGGCTCTTCATGGGCTGTTCGGCGACGAATCCGGTAATTAACGAATGGCGAAATCCGGCTTACGGCTCGGCTAATTTCAAGCGCATTCTCGTCAGCGGTCCCGGGTTCGCAACCAGCGTCCGGCGTAATCTTGAGGATGAATTCGTTGCTCAGCTACGGGCCGCGGCTATTGACGGTATACCGAGTTATTCGCGAGGCGCAGAGGAGCAGGCGGACGAGGCGAGTATCAAGCAGGAGGCACAAAAACTCGGTGCTGATGCAGTGCTCGTTGTGCGTCCCCTGCAGGTGGAAAGAAAGTCCGAGTATGGCCCTAACTATTTTCCGGCACCCTGGTTTGGCTATTACGGGCCGCATTTTGGGCGCGAGCTGGTACGGCTGGTACGGAGCACCGAGTGTCTATCACTACAACGAGTACACTTCGGAGACGACGTTGTATGACATAGCTAAAAAACGAGGTCGTTTGGTCCGGTACGATTCGAACCACCGATTCCGATAATGTTCAAACGGCCATTAAGAGCTATGTAACGACCGTGATTCGGGCCCTCGATGAGAAAAGCCTGCTAGCAAAGCCCTTGAAAGGTTTGGCGCCCATGTGATCAGCACGGGGAGATTTCGTGCGCGCCGGACTCCCTGAGATCGACTGAAATCATCCTATTCCGTTCTTTGTTAGATCTATTTGACTGTCTCGTCCGCTCCGCACGCTATCGAGCGCTGCTTTGGAACTTTAGCGCTGCCAATTGTGTGTCCACCTCATATTTGTCGACTGCATTCGCGTTCGAACGCAGTTTAGCCTATATGAATAAAAAACTTCCTTCTTTGACGGTGCGCAGTGGAACGTAAAACAGACGATTTGCGGATCAAAGACATCCAGGAACTCATCACTCCGATAGAGTTGCTGAACGAATTCCCGATAACCCCCAAAGCGGCGGATACGGTCTGGGAGACACGTCAAGCCATTCATCGAATTCTTCACGGTGCCGACGACCGGTTGCTGGTGATTATCGGGCCATGCTCAATCCACGACGTCAAGGCTGCCTTAGAGTTCGCAGAACGATTACACGAGGCAAAGCGCCAGCTCACGGCGGATCTACTGGTTCTGATGCGAGTTTACTTCGAAAAGCCTCGGACCACAGTCGGCTGGAAAGGTTTGATCAACGACCCTGAGCTCGACGGCAGCTATCGCATCAACGATGGACTCCGAATTGCACGCCGATTGCTGCGTGACTTGAACGAGCTGGGAATGCCCGTGGGATGTGAATTCCTCGACATGATTACGCCGCAATACATCAGCGATTTGGTTGCATGGGGGGCGATCGGCGCGCGCACGACTGAAAGCCAAGTGCATCGCGAGCTCGCTTCGGGTTTGTCGTGCCCGGTCGGATTCAAAAACGGCACGGACGGGAATATCAGAATTGCCGTAGATGCGCTCCGCGCCGTCAAGGCGCCGCACCATTTCATGGCGGTGACGAAAGCCGGCCGCTCTGCCATTGCTTCCACGACAGGAAATGAGGATTGTCACGTGATTTTACGTGGTGGCAGGCAACCGAACTATGATGCCGAGAACGTCGCGGCTGCAGCAAGAAGTCTCGCGCAAGCGGGAATCCCGGCGCGCTTGATGATCGACTTCAGCCACGGTAACAGCGGCAAGGACGCCCAGCGTCAAATCGTTGTCGCACAGGATGTCGCGGCACAGGTTGCGGGCGGTGACGAAACGATTTTTGGCGTGATGATGGAAAGTCATTTGAAAGCCGGGCGGCAGGATTTGCTCCCAGGTAAGTCATTGATGTATGGCGTAAGCATTACCGATGCGTGTGCAGGATGGGAGGAAAGCCGCGCCGTCTTGGAGTCTTTAGCACAGGCGGTGGGCCAGCGCCGTCTCAAAGCCGCCTTGGATACTGAAGGCGAATAATGCACCTGCAAGCGAGTGTTCGGTAAAGGAGTTCTGCGTGATGGCTTGCCGTATTCGTAGACTACTTCTGGTATTGGCGATTGCTTTCGTGAGCGCTCCGTCCGGTGTCGGGGCGGTGGCACGGTAGCGGCTTTAAAAAATCGGCCAACATGTCATAGAGGAGTTCCGCGCTGCCGGACGATTCCATTTAGGTGATTTGTGTTCGACGTAAGGAGAAAACAGTGGCTTTCGAAAACATCGCTATCATGAGCATCGGGGAAATGGGCTTTCACTGGGCTAAACTGCTCAAGGGCCATGGAGTGGAAGTCTTGACCTATGATCAGGACCGCGGCGAGGTGAGCCGCAAACGTGGCGAAAACGCCGGGGTCAAATCAGTGGGCTCACTGACAGATCTGGTCCGCCAATCTGACTTGATCGTGTCGATTGTCGTGCCGTCGGCAGCAATCGATGTCGCAAAAAAAGTCGCCGAGGCGGTAAAAATCGCCGGGCGAAAAAATCTTATCTTCCTCGACGCGAACGCGATTTCGCCAATGACCGCAGAGGAGATCGCCAAGAACTTGCAGCCGGCAGGGGTAAGCTTCGTCGATGGCTGCATCATTGGCTCTGCGGCAAGAATGGGAAAGGGCACGATTGTCTATGTTTCCGGGCCGGAAGCGAACCACCTACAGATTCTGGAGAAATTCAATATTCCGGTCAAGGTTCTCGGCGCGAGCACGAGTCAGGCTTCCGCGTTCAAGGTGGTTTACGCCGGACTGACGAAGGGACTGCAGGGCCTTTTCTGTGAGCTTTTGATGGGCGCGCGGCGCTTCGGCTTACTACAGGAGATTCGCGCGCAGTATGATGAGAGCTTTCCCGGTTTGCTGGACAAAGTTTCTTCGAGCATTGTCGGTTTGAGCATTCACGCCGGTCGGCGCGCCGAGGAAATGGACGAGCTTAAGCGGACGTTCAATCATTTCGGCATGAGATCTTTTATGGCGCCCGCGGCGCAAAAAGTGCTCGAGGCGATCGCCGCATTGCCGCGCCGCGAAGCCTCCACCAGCGGCGCACGCGAAGGTGAGCTCTTCGAGACCTTGGAGCGCTTCTACGACATGGGATTACTCCGCAGCGCGCCGGAAAAAGAGAATTCCTAACCGAGCTCTGGCCATCAATCTGGATTGTTGGTATGCATTGCAGAACATGAAATTGAGGGAGGATTAACCCGTGTCCCGTGTGGAAAAGAAACAGCCTCAGTACGGCTCGGATGTCGTGGTCGATTTAATGAAAGCCTTTGATATCGAGTACGCTGCGTTCAACCCCGGCGCGACCTTTCGCGGCATTCATGATTCTATCGTCAATTACGGTGGCAACTATAAGCCGGAAGTGATTTTTTGCCATCACGAAGAGATTTCCGTCGCGGTGGCACACGGCTACGCCAAAGCGAAAAACAAACCGATGATCGCGATCGTGCATAACATGGTTGGTTTGCAGCATGCGAGTATGGCGATCTTCAACGCCTACATCGATCGAGTGCCGATGATGGTGCTCGGCGGCACGGGGCCGATGAATTCGAAGCGGCGCCGGCCGCGCATCGATTGGATTCATACGGCTCTGGTGCAAGGCAATCAGGTGCGCGACTACACGAAATGGGACGACCAGCCGTATTCCTTGGCCGATGTGCCGGATTCATTTATCCGGGGATATCGCATCGCCACCACCGAGCCGACGGCGCCCGTCTACATCAATTACGACGCTGATATTCAGGAAGACGCGCTCACCGCTCCCTTCGATATTCCCGACGTCAATCGTTACGCGGCTCCCGCGCCGATGCAGGCGAACCTGGAGGCGCTGCGGCGCGCGGGCGAAATGCTGATCAATGCGCAGACTCCGTTGATCATCGCGGATACCCTTGGGCGCAATCCCAAAACTGTGCCGGCGTTGATCGAGCTCGCGGAACTGCTCGCGGTTCCAGTAATCGACAAAGGGGGGCGCTGCAACTTCCCATCGACGCATTCCTTAGACGTGACTGATGGCGCCCGTGAAATTCTCCAACGGGCAGACTTTATTTTAGCTCTCGATGTACCCGACTTGTTCGGCTCGTTGACGACCGTCAGCAAGCAGACGCGCAACTGCGAGTACGTGACTTCGCCGGCGGTGAAAATTGCCAGTATTTCGATGAATGACATGCTGGTTCATTCGTGGGCGAACGATTACCAAGCGTTGCAGCCCGTCGATGTTCCGATGAGTGCGGATACCGCGGTCGCGGTACCGGAGTTGACGCGCCTGTGCCGCGAACTGCTCGGCAATGATGATAAGAAGAAAACCGCTTTTGAAACACGCCGGAAAGAGCTCGCTGAAAAACACAAGGCCCGTCGCGCGAAGTGGCGCGCCGATGCCGAGGCCAAAGGATCGCAAAAAGAAATTTCTACGGCATGGTTGGGATTGGAAATCGGCGAAGCAGTGAAGCGTGAAGACTGGGTCCTGGTCAATGGAACTTCGAACGGCTGGACCCGCCGGTTGTGGGATTTCACGAAACCCAACCAATCTCTCGGCGGTAGCGGCGGCGCGGGTTTGGGCTACGGTCCCGGTGCGTCCATCGGTGCCGCTTTGGCGCTCAAGGATAGCGGCAAGCTCGCAGTCGCGATTCAGTCCGACGGCGACATGTTGATGACTTCCAGCGCGCTTTGGACCGCGGCGAAGCACCGCATTCCGTTGCTCATGGTGATGCACAATAATCAGAGTTACTACAACTCCGAAGAGCACGGTATCGAAGTTGCGAAATTCCGTAAACGCCCCGTGGAAAATGCCGGTATCGGCACTCACGTCGATGATCCGGCGATTGATTTCGCCACCCTGGCGCGCTCCTTTGGCGTTAGCGGTGAAGGGCCAGTGCGGACCCCGGCCGATTTGCGTCCCGCCGTTGAACGGGGCGTCAAATACGTAAAAGAAAAAAAGCTGCCTTACCTGGTGGATGTCATCGCCGAGCCGCGCTAAAGGGCAAGGAATTGGCGCAGGATCTTTATCGCGAGTTTCGCGCCGCGGTCGATCGTCCTGAAGAGGCGGTCGATCTCGGTTATGCGGCGCTAACCATCGGCTTGAGCGTAAATCCACATCTCGATATCCCGGCCTATCTGCAGCGCATCGATCAGCTCGCGCGGGAAGTCACCGATCGGCGCGATCCCGCGGGCGATGTCTATCATTCGCTGGCCGCATTGAACCACGTGCTGTTTCGCCAACACGGGTTCGACGGAAACCGCGACGATTACTACGATCCCCGTAATAGTTTTTTGAGTGAAGTGCTGGACCGAAAGATCGGCATTCCGATCACCCTGTGCGTCTTGTATATGGAGGTGGCAAGGCGAATTTCTGTGCCGGTCGAGGGCATAGGTTTTCCCGGTCACTTTCTCGTTAAATGTAGCGATGGAGAAGAGGCGATTTTTATTGACCCGTTCCATCGGGGCGAGATCAAAATTTCCGAGGATCTCGGCCAAATGCTCGAGAAGCTATATGGCAGAAAAGTTGCGCTTAGACCGCAATTTCTCGAGGCGGTGGGCAAAAAGCAAATCTTGAAACGGATGCTGGCCAACCTGAAAGCAATCTACCTGAGAAATAACTCGGTTGGCGAAGCGCTGTCGATATTCGATCATTTGATCATTCTGGATCCGGCCGGAGCGGAGGAGATCCGCGATCGCGGCTCCCTCTATCTGCACATGGGATGTTTCAGACAGGCGCGCGAAGACTTTGACACATATCTCCGGCTGGCGCCTAATGCGCACGATGCGGAGATGGTGCGCGAGCAGATCGCCACCCTTGAAAAACAGCCCCGTTTACTGCATTAGCCCGGGCCGAATTCAGAGCCCGATTGCTTAGAAAACTGGAGAAAGCTACTGGCAAAGGAAGTGGTTAATGAAAATTCCTTGGCCATGCCCGTCACGCAGCGCCACGGGTGAATCTTTGACAGCTTGAAACGGCGTAGGTTGCGCAGGCTATCAGACCACATGCGCTGTAGTCCCTGGCGCGAGTAGACCATGCGATGGTTGATGGCATCGAAGGTGATGAAGCTCAATTGGGGTCTAGCGGGCAAATTCTCGCGTAACCGACCGTACGCTTCTTGCCATTCGTGAATGCGATCGCCGAACCGTATGCTGCCCTGAATGTAATGGATTTCGTCCAAGAGCCGGCGCACCGCTTCGCCTTCGCGCGGGCGCAATTCCTGGATTTTTAAACGCAACGCATCCCATTGCCTCAGGAACCGGTTCAAATCATTCCTGCTGTAAACCACTCGTGACGAGAGATCTTCTAACGGATCAAGCAAAGCACGCGCCCGCTCAGGCAACGTTTCTTTGGCGTTATTGTAGATCTTCTGAATCTCGCCGATGCGCAAAGACTGCCAAATGTCGGATTGAATTTTTTGAATCTGTTCGAGCCAGCGCTCTTCGGTTTCGGTTTTTTTCCGCGTTTGCAGCCAGACTTCTTCCATTTCTTTGACAAACTTGGTCCAGGTGACGAGTAGCCGGGTGACTTCCTTGGCGCGTTTCCAGAGGTGCACGGGGACCGGGTCAACGGCGAAGCCGGGTCGGCGGTTTTTACGATCTTTCAAACGGAAAAAGCCGGCAATCATCGGATGCTGCTTCTCAATCAGCGCGGCATTCTTATACCAGAAAAAGATCGACATTAGGTTCCAGTAGTTTTTTGGCCGATCCACCCAGCGGGCGAGGTTCCGGATCATGTTTTCTTTGCTATAGAACGTCTTCCACGCATCCTCATACGCTTCGGTCCACTCTTCGGCGCTCATGAGCGGGTGTTTGATGGTTGCATGGAAAGAATCTCGCTTGTTGAAATCGGGATCCATCCACTCGCCGCGTTTCTTCATTTCGCGATGGTCATGGGAGCCGGGAAGGGGTGTCAGCATAAAAAACGACGCCTGATCGGGACCGACCTCGTCGATCAGAAACCGCATGTCCCGCGCGACCTGTTCTTTGGAGTCCCACGGAAGCCCGATAATGTAGCCGGTATGCACCAGCACGCCGGCATCGTGCCATTCTTTGATGATCGTCCGGTATTCGTCGACTTTGTTTTGTTTTTTGCCTTCGGCTTCGAGGTTTTGCGTATTGACGCTTTCCATCCCGATGAAAACCTGGGTGCAACCCGCCCGGGCCGCTAGGGTGACGAAATCCTTCGGCTTCTTGGCCAAGTCCACCTGCATCATGAACGACACGTCGAGCCCTTCTTCGCGAAGCTTGATAATTTCCTCGAAAGTTTCGCGCCAGAGTTTTTTGCGCGCGAAATTATCATCGGTAAAGAAGTAAAACGAAAGACCGTGGTCGAGATAATTGCGGCGCATCATCGCGGCGATGCTTTGCGGACTGCGCTCGCGCATTTTTCTTCCCTGAACATTGATGATCGTGCAGAACGTACAGGCAAACGGGCAGCCGCGAGAGGTATCCGCCGTCGCGAAACTCGGATAGGCGAAGTGCTTCATCGTCTTCGCGCTGGTTTGCGGCAGTGGCGCTTCCTCGATGTCGACGAGATTTTGCAAATCCTGGGCGAAGCTGTAGAGCGGCTTCAGCCGGTCGTGCAGAAAATCGGCGAGTATGCCTTCCCATTTTCCCTCCACCTCTCCCGATACCATGCAGATCTCTTCCCGATAAAGCTGTTGAATGTCGGGTTCCTGATCACCAAGCATATTGATCGTGCCGCTAGTGTGAAATCCGCCGACGATGACCGGAAGTCCGTGCCGCTTGAAAAATCTCGCCATATCCAGGGCGCGGGGAAATTGGTTAGTCTGGACGCCGACGAGACACACCAGCAGTTTAACGCCCGGCGTTTTACTCCAACGGACAATCTTTGCCAGCGGAATTTTTTCCGCGGTTTCGTCGAAGGTGGTCACTTCGATCGGCAGTTCGCCGAAAACGCGCCGCTGTCGGAGGTCTTCAGTGAGCCCGTGCAACACATTAAGCGTATTACTCGGCAGCACGCCTTTCCAAAAGCGAATCACATAACCGTCATCATCGTATTTAGAGGGCTTGATCAAAACGACGTGGAATTTCTTGATGTGGTCCAGCATCGGTTCTTTCCTCCGAATGCTTGTAAGTTGGCTGTTCATCTTTTATAGAATAGCGAGGGAAACAGGAGTTTCGGGGACTCTAACAACCACCCTCCCGCATGTCAAGGTAAAACCGCTTTTAAATACCGATTCTCACTGGGAATTTTACAGTCTTGAGGATCCAGCTGCGACACGTCTCGAAAACATTTCCGCCGCGTCAACGCGCCTTGGCCGATATCAATTTGGAAATTAGTAAAGGCGAGTTGGTTTTCATCTGTGGTGCGAGCGGTGCCGGCAAATCAACGCTTCTTAAGCTGTTATTTAGGGAGCTCGATCCGAGCGAAGGAGAGATCCTGATCGATGGGCATGACGTCACGCGGTTACGCAGTCGCGGCGTCACTCGGTTGAGAAGAAAAATAGGTTTGGTCTTCCAAGAATTCAGGTTTTTGCCAGCTCTCAATGTGCTCGATAATGTTGCGCTCGCGGCTCAGGTGCTCGGAGCTTCAAAAAAACAAAGCCGGGTGAAAGCCCACCAGCTGCTGAAAGAGCTTGGTTTGAAGGACCGGTATGATGCCAAGCCTTTCATGCTCTCCGGCGGCGAGCAGCAACGGGTCGCCATCGCTCGCGCGCTCATCAATGAGCCGGCGCTGCTGATTGCCGACGAACCCACCGGCAATATTGACGATGACCTCGCGGACGACATCATGCAGCTTTTCGTAAAGATCCGTGACCGCGGCGCGACAGTGGTGATCGCAACGCATCAGCGCGCGTTGATCCAGCGTTACGGCGCGCGCGTGATCAAGCTTGAGCGCGGATTTATAACTGACGCCTCGTCAAATAACGTCTCCATGCCGGAGTATATCTGGTGAAACTCTCGTTCATTGGGTTGGTCTTTCGACAGGTGCGAAGCAGTTTGCGCCATCTATGTTGGAGCCACATGCTGACGTCGCTGACGATGGCGTTGACCCTGTTCGTATTTGGCGCTTTCATGATGTTGCAGGCGAATTTGGAGCAGCTGCTGATGGCGTGGGGCGATCAAATCCACATCACCGCCTATTTGGCCCGTGCGCTCGAACCGACTGAACTCGAGGGACTGTTGAAGCGCGTGGAAATTCTGCCCGAAGTGGAGCGAGTGCGCTATACAAGTCAGGCGCAAGCGTGGAACGATTTTCAAAGCGCATTGGGTGCGCAGTCGGGACTGCTCGAGGGGTTGCCCCATGACGTGTTGCCGGCTTCGATCGAGATCACAATAAAACGAGGTCAGCGTGATAGTTCAACGCTCGAGCAAGTGGCACAGCGGGTCAGAGGAGAAAAGGCGATCGCCAGCGTTGAATACCCGCAGCAATGGGTGGAACGACTCGGCTTGACGGTGCTCGCTGTCGCGTGGGGCAAATGGATCGTCGGTGGGGTGTTTTTCCTGGCCACTTTTTTTATCGTCGGCAGCACGGTGCAGCTGGCGCTTTACGCGCGTCGCGGCGAAATTGAGATCATGCAGTTGGTCGGCGCTTCGGAAACCCTGATTCAAGCGCCTTTCGTGCTCGAGGGCATGCTGCAAGGAATGGTCGGCGGAGCCCTGGCGCTGGCGGCGCTCTGGGGCGGCTACACTCTGCTGCGCGAACAGATCGAAGGATTCGCTGGTGCTTTATGGTCGGTTGGCTATGTACGGTTCTTGGATCTCGAAGGAGCCGTTTTTCTGGTTGCGACTGGCTGGATTTTAGGGGCCATCGGCAGTCTTGTTTCTCTCCGAAGGATCGTCAAGACGTGGCGCAGTTCCGTAGTGGCAGTTTAGCTCTCGTGCTGGGGATTTTCTTGGTGCTGCCGGGCACGGCGCGCGGCGCGGCGGCCAATCGGGAACTCGAGGGCATCCGGAAAAAGATCGAGAACGAAAAAAAGGGACTTTCGCAGTTGCAAGTCAAAGAAGGGTCGGTGCTCGATGCTTTGGGAAAAATTCAAAACGACCTCGACATGCGAAACCAGGAGCTAAAGCGTGCGAACGCGAAATGGCTCGCCGTTGCAGACGAGCTGGCGCTCAAGGAGTCGGAAGCGCGATCCCTGGATGAGTCTATTACTTCGCACGTGATCATTTTCAATCGACGCGCGGTGGCGCTCTACAAGTGGCACAAATCGGGTAGCCCGTTCGCGATCCTCAATGGAACCTTCTCGGTGAGCGACCTTTTACAGCGACGTAAATATTTGGAAACCGCTCTGTCGTTTGATCGCCAGCTCTTGCTCAAGTTGAAGCAGGAGAGCGAGCATCAGGAAATTCTCCGCCGCGAGCTCGCGACGAAAAAACAGGAGCTCAATGAGGAGCAGCGAGCGCTCGCCGCGGCCAAGCAAGCCGTACGCCGCGATGCGGAGAAGAAGCAAATTTTGCTCGCGAGCGTGCGCCGACAAAAAGATACCCGTTTAAAGGTGTTACGCGAAATGGAAGCCGCCGCCGCGCGGCTCGAAAAAGTGATTGAGGAGATCTCGAAGCGCGCGCTGAACAAGCCACGGGAAACGCAACCGCCTGGGAGTTCGGGTACGGGTCTTGAGGCACTGCGCGGGAAAATGGAATGGCCGGCAACGGGAAAGGTAATTGCGCCTTTTGGTAAATTTAAACATCCCGAGTTTGCAGCTGAAATTGTTCGCAAGGGTATTGACATCGATGCCCCAGTTGGTGAAGAAATCAGGGCGGTCGAGAAGGGTAGCGTGGTTTACGCCGATCGCTTCGCTGGCTATGGCAAAATGGTAATCATTGACCATGGTGAGCGTTACTATACTATTTATGGGCATCTGTCCGAAATTCTTAAAAAAACTGGCGACGAGGTAAAACGAGGAGAGGTTGTTGGCAAGGCGGGCGACAGTGACTCTTTGGCAGGGTCGAAACTCTATTTCGAAATGCGCAAGGATGGTCACTCCGTGGATCCTCTGCCATGGTTTCGTAAGCAATAGCTATTTTATTTCTCTTAAGATAAACTGAGCCGTCACGTTTGGTTGGAAGTGATAGGAGATCGCGATGCGAATGGTTCGTAAACACGGAACGCCGTTTTTGCTTTTGGTCGTGGGCCTGGCTTTGGGATTTTTCTTATCGGCTCACTGGGTGCCGAATGTCGCTGCGGTAGGGCGGCAAGATTATGAAAGCCTGGAGGCTTTCAGCAACATTCTTTCCATCGTCAAGAAAAATTACGTGGAGGACGTCGAAACGAAAAGTTTAGTCAACGGCGCGATCAATGGCATGTTGAGTTCCCTCGATCCGCACAGCGCCTATTTAACTCCCGATCTTTACAAGGAGCTGCAAAGCGATACGCAAGGCCGTTTTGGCGGTCTCGGCATTGAAATCACAGTCAAGGGAGGAATCTTGACCGTTGTTTCGCCGATCGAAGACACGCCCGCGGCGAAGGCGGGTATTCAGCCGGGAGATCAAATCTTCAAGATTGAAGAAGAATTCACCAAAGATATGTCGCTGGTGGACGCGGTGAAGAAAATGCGCGGCCCCAGAGGTAGTAAAATCAACCTGACGATCAAGCGTGAAGGTGTTTCAGACCTCATCGATGTCAGTTTGGTGCGGGACGTTATTCGAGTGCAGAGCGTGCGTAGCCGCAATTTAGAGCCCGGCTACGGTTATATCAGGTTGGCACAGTTTCAGGAGCGGAGCGACCGAGATATGCAGCGCGCGCTGGAAAAGATGGCTGCGGAAAAGGGCGGCATCAAAGGCCTAGTGCTTGACTTGCGCAATAATCCCGGCGGTCTTTTAACCCAGGCCGTGCGGGTCTCTGACATGTTTTTGGAATCCGGTCTGATTGTTTACACCGAAGGACGGATTGAAGCGCAAAAGCAGAAATATTTTGCGCAGAAGGAAGGGACGTGGAACGACTTCCCAATTGTCGTTCTGGTCAATGGCGGTAGCGCCAGCGCTTCGGAAATCGTCGCCGGCGCGCTGCAGGATCATCGGCGCGCAGTAGTGCTAGGAACCAAAACATTCGGCAAGGGATCAGTGCAAACCATCCTGCCGCTGGATGACAACTCGGCGCTCCGTTTGACCACCGCGCGTTATTTCACACCCAACGGCCGTTCCATACAGGCGACCGGTATCGTACCGGATATCACTGTCGAGAACACGACAGGGCAAGAGAAGCCGGACGCGCCACGCCGGCCGAGCTTACGGGAAGAGAATTTGCCGGGCCACCTGCAGAACCCGCAGCAGTCTCCGAGCATTCCACAAGAACAGCTCGAGAAGGAAAAGCAGATTCCGTCGTCCGGTCCTACGGGTGACGAAACGATCGACAACGACGCGCAGCTCAAGCGCGCCCTCGATCTGCTGAAGAGCTGGGATGTGTTCAAACAGATCGTGCAAAAAAAGGCGGCTTAACCGGCCCAAAAACTGGCTGGCATGATGGCGCTATAAATTAGCCCTCCCTCGGAGGGCTAATTTTTTTGTGCTAAAAGCTAGAAGCTAACATGGTACGGGTGCTGAACGACGAGGCCGATCTGCCGTTGTTTGCAGCGGTGGCCCGACGATTTTTGAGTGTCAGCGATCTCAATGAGCTGATTAAAGGCTCGCTTGAATCGCACTTGGACACAGTCTGGGTGCAAGGGGAGATTTCCAATTTTCGAGTCCCGCCGTCCGGCCACTGTTATTTCACGCTGAAGGACGATCGTAGCCAAATCTGCGCGGTTATGTTTCGCCGCCAGGGCTTAAGCCTGCGCTTCACTCCTGAAAACGGCATGGCGGTTCTATGTTTCGGTCGGGTGAGCGTTTATACCGTTCGTGGCGATCTGCAACTGTACGTCGAGGAAATCGAACCGCAGGGACAAGGCGCCCTTTACATCGCGTTTGAGCAACTAAAAAAGAAACTGCTTGCGGACGGCCTGTTTGCCGAAGAGCGCAAGCGATCCTTGCCGTTCCTGCCAAGAACAATCGGCATCGTTACATCGGACGGCGGTGCCGCTTTACGTGACATGTTGCGCATTATCGATGATCGCTACCCCGACCGGCGGGTGATTGTTCGGGCGGTGAAAGTCCAGGGTGACGGTGCCGCCAGGGAAATCGCCCGCGGTATTCTCGATTTAAATCGGTTGGGCGGTGTCGATGTAATTATCGTCGGCCGTGGCGGCGGATCCCTGGAGGATCTATGGGCGTTCAATGAAGAAGTCGTAGCGCGGGCGATTTTCGCTTCGAACATTCCGGTGGTGTCGGCGGTGGGGCATGAAATCGATTTCACGATTGCGGATTTCGTCGCAGATTGCCGTGCTCCCACGCCAACCGCTGCCGCAGAAATGATCCTTCCGCGTAAACTCGATTTGCGTGAGCAACTTGACATCGTTGAGCTGCAGCTCCGTAGGAGCATAGATCTGACTCTGGTATCGGCGCGAGAAACTTTTCGCGGGCTGGTAAAACGACTGGCCGATCCGAGCCGTAAGCTGCGCGACCATCAACAGCGGCTGGATGATTTATCCATCGATCTGTTACGCCGTTTCCAAGAGCGGCTTCGGCAAAACCAGAACCGTTTATCTGAATGCGCGGCTCGGTTGAATGCGTTGAGTCCGTTGGCGGTGCTCGATCGTGGCTATGCGATCGCACACAAGCTGCCCGAAGAGCAAATCGTCAAGCGAGCAGATGCGTTGACGGTGGGCGATCGTCTTCGCATTACCTTTTCCCAAGGAAAGTCGATTTGTCGTGTGGAAAAAAGTGAATAGGCTCGCAGGCTGGATCATTGCAGCGCTGGTCAGCTGCTCTTTTGATCCGACCGTGCTTGTGTACGCTGCTGGGCGCACCGAGATTCATTGGCCGAATGAAGTGGAGATTCTCCAAGGGGGATTGACTGAAATCCGCATCAGCAGCGGAGCGTTGGCAGAAGTGGATGGCCGTGTGGGACAGACGCCGGTCTATTTTCAGCAACGCGGTGCCTCTTTCACTGGTCTCATTGGCGCGGACATCGAAGCGAAACCCGGGCTTTTGAAGCTCCTGTTGCTGGCGACCACTCGCCGCGGCGCTGTTTATGAGCGCAAGGTGGCGGTGCACGTCAAAGCCAAGTCTTTCAGAACAGAGTCATTCAGCATCCCACCGAGCTTCGATCAGGTGAGCCCCGAAACCGCCGAGGAAATCGGTCGCGAGCAGGCGGACTTTGCCCGCGCCTTTGCCTTTTCGTCGCTCGAGCGGCTCTGGGAGGCGCCGTTTGTTCGGCCGGTGCCTCAAGAGGCCTCTGCATCATCGTTCGGCATGCGCCGGATCATCAACGGTTCGCCACGGGCGCCGCATAGCGGCACGGACCTGTCTGCGCCATTCGGGACCGAGGTCGTGGCGAGTAATTACGGCCGGGTTGTACTGATTGGCAATTATTTTTTTGCCGGAGGAAGCGTTGTTCTCGACCACGGTGGCGGACTCTTCACAATGTATTTTCATCTGTCGGAATTCAGAGTTGAACAAGGCTCGTTGGTGAAACGGGGCGATATCATCGGACTGTCCGGAGCTTCTGGGCGAGTTACAGGGCCGCATCTTCATTGGGGCGCCCGGCTGTCGGGAGCGCGGATAAACCCTCTCGAGTTGCTTAAAATTACTACGTAATTTTATCTTGCTTGGTGGGATAGGACTTTTATGGCGGCCAAGGAAAGCCTGAATCAGACATTCGAAACTGCGCTGGAACAACTGGAGCAAATAGTGGAACGGCTCGAGTCCGGTGAACTGTCACTGGAAGATTCGCTCGCTGCTTTCGAGGCGGGCGTCGGCTTGGTCAAGCACTGCAATCAAAAATTAAATGAAGTAGAAAAAAAGATTGAGATTCTGATCAGAGACAAAGAAGGCAAACTGCAGCTCAAGGATTTTCCCGAACTGGCCAAACCGGAAAAGCAAGATTAGCCTTGCCGTTATTCTTCTACTACTGCTGTGATGGAATCTTGAGAATTTTGCCGGGACTGATTTCCTGATTCAGATCGACCTCGTTCAGGATCGCGGCCTCTGCCGCAGTGAACGGCGCCGGCAGTGCTCTGGGGATCAGCTCTCTGAACGGCGCCGAACGGGAGACCCGCAGCAGGGTCAATCGAACTGGCTGTCGCGCCAAAATTTGTGAGTCCTGAATTTCCGCAAAGCCTCTTATCGTCTGAAGGAATGCGCTCTGAAAGGATCCGAAAAGCTGTTGCGGAGCGTAACCAATAAATTGGTAGACTTTACCGCGATATTCAATGAAATACGTTGTCAAGGTGACGATCTGGCCGTTTTGTGTTTGCGCCTCAGCGAGCACGCCAACAGCGGGAAAACCGTTGATATGTGTGGAACCTCGTTCGACCACCCTCAGCCCGCGCTGACTCAGCAACTTGGCGGCGACAGCCTCGGCCGAACTCTCCGCTGTACCGGTAAATCCCAACACGGCGCGATTTTGACCTTCGACCATGACGACCTGTGATGGTTGATTCACTGCCTTGAACCCGCGGGGAATCGGGAAACGAAACCCGAGATCCGGGTGATAGAAGACATTATCCTGAACAAATCCCTGGCGTGGATCTTCGCCGAGAACGAGGCCCTCGACAGCATGGAGATAGCGGGTGTCTGCGTTTGGTGTTCGGCTATCTCGCGCTGCGCTGGTCAGCTCTCGGATCCGCTGAATGCGATCGCCGGGATTCGGATGGGTGGCGAGAAAGCTCGGCATGCTCTGACCTTCTTTTTCCTGCATCCGATCGAGCGTCTGGAACAGGCCGATCACTTCGCGCGAATCGTAACCTGCAGCCATCGCATATTCGACGCCGAGTCTGTCCGCTTCCAGTTCATCCTCACGGCTGTAACGAAGCAAAAACAATTGCGTCGCCATGCCGCCGAAGTTAAGAATATTCCCGGCCGGAAGACCCAGACCCTGGCTCAACACGGCGCCGCCGAGAAGCAGACCTTGCCCGATCTGCTGCTGCCAGGCCTGACGGGCGGCATGACGCGCCGCGACATGCCCAATCTCGTGCGCGATGACCGTCGCGAGCTGGTCCTCGTTATTCAGGTGAGCAAGCATGCCGCGCGTAACATAAATATAGCCACCGGGAAGAGCCATGGCATTGATGACAGGACTGTCGAGGACCGTGAAGGTTACCGGGGTGGCGCGAACTTGCTCATCGCCGCCGGGCCGTCGCAAATGGCTGGTTGCGAGCACACGATTGCCAACTTCCGTAACATAACGAGCAAGGTTAGCGTCTCCGTACACACCGAAGAGCGAGGTGACTTCTTTACTCGCTTGCTTGCCGATATCGGTTTCTTGCTGCCAGGTATAGCCGAGGTAACGTCTTTCTCCAGTTGCAGGAACGATGTCCGTCACGCAGCCGTAGAGAAAAAACACAACGGAAACGACGAATGATAGTCTAAAGGTCATAATCGACTTTGCCCGCCTCTAGTCTCTGCTTGGTTTCGACCTCTACCAGACGTGGGCTCGTATCGAACAGAGCACTAGCCAAAGTATCATACAAAAATTAAACTCAGTAATATCGCGATTAGAGCTCTGTAAATGTGAATATTTGTTCGACGACCGGTAGCGTCAACAGTTATGTGTAAATTTTAGGGGTTGCTGAAGCCAATTTTGATTTAGGTGGTGAAACACCGCGAAAACGATTCGTTGAAGACTCTGAGTGT
>Ga0075425_100001784_pt1 | contig 21172 bp, 29 predicted proteins | sample SoiMethybrSBSTD4_FD_75300 | JGI IMG/M metagenome (GOLD analysis project Ga0075425, IMG submission 75300) | Bulk soil microbial communities from a Populus tree surrounding site in Tennessee, USA - Soil MetaG P. TD hybrid SBSTD4 | ecosystem: Environmental > Terrestrial > Soil > Tree plantation... | reverse complement strand
TCGATATAGGGCACTTGCATGTGCCCGGGTGCCTTGCCGACGCCCATGTTGAATGCCTGTACGTTGGTCAGGCCATTGAGCGCCACGCTTCCACACAGCAAGTGATAGAGATAGGTCAGCGGCTCGAAGGCGACTACGCGCTCGACCATGCGCGCGAGCGCCACTGTGTGCGCGCCGATATTCGCGCCGACGTCGACGGCGATCCAGTGCGGCTCAAGGAAGGAGCGCCAGAGCGCGACCTCGGATTCCGAGAACTCGCCATGCTTCGCCAGAGCATGGCCGACGTAACGGTCGTTGACCAGATACATCATTCGACCGTAGCGACAAGGCGAAATGACCGTCAGGGCGGCATTCGCGCGATCCATCACGCTGGCTCCGGCTGACGCTCGCCATCGGTCGCGAGATAGGAATCGGCCGACGCCGGCGTCTCAGCACGCAGCTGGAGCAGCAGCTGCAGACCTTCGGCCACTTCGCGCATGACACCTTCCCACGCGCCGGCGGCCTCCTGGCGGACGAGCTGCATGGTTGGATACCAGCAGGTCTCATTCGATCGCATGCCCCAGCGATAGTCGGGGATTGTCGGTAACATCACCCAGACCGGCTTACCCATGCCGCCGGCGAGATGTGCGATCGCGGTATCGCAGCAAATGACCAGATCGAGTTGCGCGATCAGCGCGGCCGTGTCGGCGAAGTCCTTGATGAGCGGCTTCAGCTGATGGCCCTGCAGGCTCGTCTCGTCGATCTGCAGTGAGTACCAGGTCACGCCCGGCACCGCGAAGACCGGCTTCCAGTACTCGAGATCGATCGAACGGCGCTTCTGGTTACGATGCGCCGGATTGCCAGACCAGACGTAGCCGACCTTCAGTCCATCGCCGGCCGGCAGCTCAGGGCCGGGGAAGCGCCACGGGCGCCTAAGCCAAGGCTTAGTCGGCACGTTCTCTGCTGTCATGCCGAAGCGATGGGCGAGGCTCATCATCGCGACCTGGCAGTCGCACCGAGGATGCTCCTCGCCCTGGGCGACGATATGCAGCGTCGAGAACGATTCCTGAAATAGCCGCACGAGCGGCGCCTGGACCTCGACGACGACATCGCCCTCGATCATCGGGAGATAGCGCGCCATCATCATCGAGTCACCGAAGCCCTGCTCGGCATGCACGAGCAGCCGCCGGCCCTCGAGCGGCGAGCCGTCCCAGCTCGGCTCGTGATGATCCAGGACGTAGTTGCCGAGGAAGACCGGGCTCTGGAATCGCGACTCGTAGGATTCCCAGCCTTCTTTCCATCGGCCGAGCGCCATCAGCGAATAGCTCGAGTTGTAGCGCCGCTCCGCCGTCGCCGTACCGTGCGGCGGACTCACGGCCAGCGCCTTCTCATAGCAGAGCACCGCGTCGCCAGGATTGCCGAGCGCATGCATCATCTTGCCGAGGCCTTCCCAGGCGTCACCGAAATCCGGCTTCAACCGAATCGCCTGTTCGTAGGCCGCATAGGCCTGCATGATGCGGCCCTGCTCTTCATAGACGACGCCGAGATTGTAATGCGCGTGCGGGAATTCGGGCTTCCGCGAAATGACGCCGGTGAGGCACCGGATCGCACGATCGAAGTCGCGGATCTGCCAGCAGACGAGGCCCAAGCGGAACATTGCCTGCCAGTGATTGGGATCCGCCCTGAGCACCTTCTTGTAGAGCGGCAGCGCAGCCTCGAGCTTGCCCGCTTGGTGGAACTCATCGGCCTGGCGAAACCACGAATGCGCTTTCCGCTGCTCGGATCGATGAGTCATCTGGCGGTCTTGATCGCTCGAGCGAATGCCGCCGCGAAATTCTTCGGCCAGTTCTCGGCCACGATCTGCTGACCGACCTCTACGAAGCGGAGGATCGCGGGCGTGTGTGCGACGCGGCGGAATAGATAGAGCAATCGGACCTTGCCCTCGACGCGTTGGAAGATGCCGAGGCCACGGATCGCGAACGTGCCGAATTTCCCCTTCAGCTGGACCTTGTCGCTGGCCGTGCGATGCACGCGCAGCTGGAGCTCGCGCGGCCGCAGCTGCTGCGGCACGATCTCGCCCCGAGCCGGCCGCGCCGCGATCGGGATGGCGAGCTGCTTGCCGGCGATGGATTCCTTGGGCGTCCCGGCCTCGAACTTCCGCAGGAAGTCTGTTTTCTCGTCAATCACGATCTCGGCGGCGATCACTTGGTCGGCTTTATTCGAGAAGCGCGGGATCTTGACGCCGCGGAAGATGAAATCAGGGCGCCGGAGGATAAACTCGCCGGCGAGATCGCCACGCTCGGCCGCCTGAACGTCCTTCGCGGTCTGATTGACGGCGAGCGAGGCGGCAAATGGGATCTGGTCGCGCCAGATCCCATCGAGATAGGCCTCCGCGTCGGCCGTGTCGACCTGGATTGTCGTGGTCATCGCGTCCGGATCACCACTTCGACGAAGCGATGGCAGTCGCCGCACTGTTTCACCGGCCCCTGCCCCGACGCCTGGTCCTCGCGCTCGAGCGCGATCGCATAGACGGTCCAGGTCGGCGGGAATTTGATCCGGCCGAGCACGTTGTTGCCGCATCGCGTGCCGCCAGTCCGATGCGGACACGGCAGCTGCGAGAGAGGCGCCGTCGCCCAATTGGGACGCAGATCCCTGAGCGACATCGGCCTGATCAACGCCGTGGAAATGGTGGGAGTGGCCCGGAGGCCGGGATAATGCGGGATCGCTCTTCGGCGAGCTCCGCCTTGAGGAAGATGCTGTCGATCATCGCGCGGGCCATCTCGAGCATCCCATAGCAGAGCACGCGATCGTCGACAGCACCGATCACTTCGACGTCACGGCTGAGGGGATGGAAGCGGATGAGTAGATCGATCGGTGGCGGCGTCGGCCGATGACCGTTGCCGTCGTCACCGGGGGGTTCCAGCTTGCGGGCGATGGGCTCGTCTGCCAGGTGAACGCTCCTGAAAACGAAAAGGCACCCCAGCATCCCGCCACTTGCGCGGGGCTGGAGCGCCTGATTTGGTAGCTCCTTGACCCACAACCTACTACATCAAATCGGTTCTGTCTAATTCTTCCGACGATCCTTGGTGTCGCGGACGCCGGCGGTCCGGCGTTCATGGATGCGGCGGCGCTCGCCGGGCTTCCGAAATTCGCTGAGATGATAATTCCGCACCGTGCCATCGCCGGGGCAATGCAGGATGATGTCGCCCGTAAATCCCTGGGTCAGCTCCTGCTCGATCTCACTCAGCAGGGTCAGCCAGGACGTCTGTTCGCCCGTCAGGCCGGCGCTCATGATCGGCCGGTGATGCAGCCGATCGCACGCAGCTGCGCGATCGCCGCATCCTCACCACCGATTACGTAGCTCTCGCCGCAGGCCTCGACCATGCCCTGGAAGGCGATCTGGGCGGCCGACTGCACGCCGCTCGGCGTTTTCACCTCGTGCCACCAGCTGCGCTGCTTACGTGAGCAGCAAATCTTGAGATCGGGAATGCCGGGCGTCTGCCGCGTGCCGCTGCCGAGCCGGCCGGGCTGCGAGAAGCGAATGACCTCGCATCCCAGGCGCTCGTAGAGCTCGATGATGTCGCGCTGGATCTCGCGCTCGAGCGTCAGGTCGACCGGCTTCCGAATACGCGTCATGCCGCGACGACGTTGACCTTCATGTCGGGCACCAGGTTGTACCACTTATTCTCGCGCGTGAAGAATCCGAGCTCGCACAGGGCTTTCAGCTCGTTGCCGAGCTCGATGTTGGACGGGCGATTCGCACCGCGCCGAAGCAGCTCGTCGAGGATCTGGGCGCTGGTATGCGCGATCGCGAAGAAGTCGTCGGCAATCAGACGGGCGATTCGGCCGCGTAGCGTATCGCCGCGCACGTGGATCACGACGCGCTCGATCTCGACCTCGAGCTCTGGCCGGGCGACGAGCACCTTCAGGATCGCCGGCGCCTCGGCGATCAGCCGGCGCTTGATCTGTTCGTAGTACTGATCCGTGCCGGTCACAGAATCGAAAGGACTCAACGAGCGCGGATCGACTGGTGAGGGGGACGGAGTTGTATCGACGTCACGGCCACCAGGCTGTGCATCTGCCTTTTTCGCCCCCTGCTTACCGACCGCTCGACCAGTCTCCGACAGCTGCCGGCGCAGATCCGCTATTTGCGCGTGCAGTTCCTGATTCTCGTCGCGTAGCGCCTTCGCTTCCCGCTCGTCCACAAGTCGCTCCTCGAATGATGCCATCGTTTGGATCCGCCGCGGCTGCGTGCCGCGCGCGGACTGCACGTCGATCCGTCCCTCGGCGATCGCCACCGCTTCGGCCTGTCCCATCCATTGCGGCTGCACGTAGACCTTGGTGACGTGCGTGCCGTAGCAGGCATAGAACTCGCCCAGGCCGAGGGTCGCGACCTGCTCGGGCTTCGGCTTTTTGATGCCGGCTGGGATCTGGTCGAGCGTGCGTTTCACCTCGTTGGACTCGCGCTGCACTCCGAGGATCCAGACCGGCACGCTCTTGAGGATCATCTTCTCGACGCCGGCGATATCCTGACTGTCGAGCCAGAGGTAGTTGCGCAGGCCTGCCGCTTGGCGGATGTACGCCTCGGCGCCGAGCTTCACCGGCGTGCCGCGGCCCTGGGGGATGAACTTCCAGGCCTCGGGCACGACGACGACCGTGTCCTCCTCGCGGTTCAAGACCCAGTCGAGTGTCGAGCGGATCACTAGGTGCTGCAGCTCGACGCTCAGCCCGGTGAGGTCCATGGCGCTGATGCCAGGTGCGAGCTCCACCTTCTGAGCCCAGCGCACGCGATCGATCTGCGGGACGACCACCTCGAGATAGGCGTCGAGGGTGAGGTAGACGTCGGCGCTCAATCCCTTCGCCGTCTCAAGCGCCTTCTTGACATTGCGCCAGACGTCGGCCAGGGTGCGCGCGCCCTTCGACGCCCGGATGATCCAAGCCCGCTCGAACTTTAGCTTCTCGCCGCGGCTCGCCTCGAGGATCGACGCGACGAACTGCCAGTCGGCCTGCTCGCGGAAGTACGGCTCGATGATGCGCGCACCGGCGAAGCTGCCCTCTCCGCGCTTCGTGATGAACGCGACGGCCTTGACCTGGGCGCGGGCGATCAGCGCCTCGAGTGCCGTGGTCTTGCCTGCTTCCTGCGTCTGCCCGGTGACGACCATGTGACGCAGCGGAATCGCGACGGGCTTGGCGGTGCCGAGCTCGAAGCCGAGATGAACGGTCGCGCTCATGCCATGTCTTTCATGTTCGGCGATGACGGTTTGGTGACGGTTTCGGAGCGGTTTTTCTGCTCGTCGCCCTCGGTTTGGACGGGCTCCGTGCTCAGATTCCGTGAGGCGGAATCGTGCTCAGGCTGGTTTTTCTGTGCTGCAGTTGTAGGCCAACGGGTCGCAGGTTCGAGTCCTGCCTCGGGAGCTATAGACGACAACGACTTAGCTAGAGCAATCGGGCCCCGATGACGCTTGGATGACGCTTTCGGGGTGAGCCACGCCTCGTCGAATAGCCCCGCCGACGCATCCAATTCTGCACTCGTTCCCTGCACATATGATGGGATCTGCTTCACATCGCGATCGCCGATCCAATCCATTCCGCGCATCGGGTCACCGGTGATCGCCGCGATCGCCTTGCCGATGCCGCGGCGGAACCCATGCACGGCCCGGAACGGACGATGCGGCACCTTCGCCCGGTCCTCGGCTTTGCGTAGCGCGAGCCAGAGTCCCTGCGCGCCATAGACGCCGGGCTCTTCCCTGCCGGCGCGCTTTTGCGCCCAGGGCGAGGGAAAGACCCAGGGCACGCGGCGGCCTTCCTGGTGCCGCCACCACCGGGCCGTGATCAGCGCGCAATAGCCCGCCATCGTCAGCGGCTGGATCCGCTCGACGCCCGTCTTGTCGTACTTCGCCCGCCAGGTGATGAGGCCCTTCTCGAGATCCACGTCCTGCCAGGTCAGATGCAGGATCGCGCGCTCGCGCGCGCCCTGATAGGCGGCGAGGACGAGCACGCACCACGCGCGCCACTGGCCGGCGAGCTGCGGATGCAATGCATCGATAATCTTCGCGACTTCCTCCGGCTGGTAGGCCGCCGGTTTCTCGGGCCGTGATTCCTTGGCGATCTTGAAGCGGTAGCCGGCGAGACGATTGCGGGCGAGCAGCTCGCGACTATCCGCCCAAGCATAGACGGTCTTCACATCGCGCACGATGCGCTGCTGGTGGCCGACCGCGAGGCCCAGGCTCGTCAGCCGCGCGCGGAATCGATCGACCGTTTCCTGCCGCGCGTTCTCGGCGATGAACTGCTTCCCGTTGAACAGCTCCCACCGCTGCCAGTGTTCGGTATAGAGCTCGCGGGTGCGCGGCCGCAGCGTCGGGAATTCACCCGTCTTGTAGCGATCCCAGAGCGCGCGCAGCGTCAGGCGCTCCGGCGCCGGCGTCGTACCGAACCGCGTCTCGGCGAACCCTTGCGCCCAGGCGATCGCCTCGGCCTTGCCCTCTTTCGTCCGCGCGAACGATTTCACGCGCCGCTGTCGGTCCTCATACCACTGGACGCGCGCGTAGTCGCCATCCTCGAGGACGCGCACGCCGCCGCGGCGCGGGCCGAACGTGGCGAGCGTCTTGCGGCGGCTCATTTCCCCTCCTTCAGGGAATCCTTGAGTGCCTGCATCAGATCGATCGACCGATTCGCTCCGACGAGCCGGCCGGCGTCCCGCGCGCCCAAGGTATCCGCGCCCTGGGGCACGACGGCCATCCGGTACTCACGCTTCCGACCGATGCGGCGCGCATTGCCGCCGCGTTCCCACTCCGCGAATCGCGCGCGCAGCCAGGCGCGCCGCTTTCCGCTCCGCAACATCGCGTCCTCTTCCGAGAGCCAGCGAAGATACTCCTCCGCCGCGGCCTCGACATCGTGGACGATCTTTTCGACGAGCTCGGCCGTCGGCCCATGACCCGTGCGCCTCGAGGCCTGCGCGGACGAGCGCCAATCGGCGAGAACCTGCTCGAGCGTCTCAGCCATGCGCCCTCGGCCGCAGCCGCCAATCCGCGGCGCCGAACTCCCAGATGCCGGAGCCCGCCGCGCGGCTCACGAGCGCCGGCCCGAGCAGATCGGCGAGGCCTGCGGAGTCCTCATTCGTGGTGAGCAGCGTCGGTTTCCCGCGTTCCACGCGGTGATCGATGAGGTCGTACAGATGCTGGCGCGGCTCGCCATAGAATGCGTGCCGGCTGACCTCGTCGATGGCGAGGAGGTCCGGCGTCCGGTAGCGGGCCAGCCGCTCGCGCTCCGATGGCCCGTCATCGTTACGCCAGGCCTCGCGCAGATCCCGAATCACATCCGGCAGCTTGCAGACGTATGCAGTCGCCCCGAGCTCGGTGACGAGTGCCTTCGCCAGGCTCCAGACGATGTGCCCTTTCCCGCTCCCCGGTGCGCCGCGGAACACGATCACCGCCTCGACGTCGGGCCACCGTCCCAGATAGCGGCGAGCGAATTGGAGGATTCGGCTCTGCCGATCCCTCTGCTCGGCGGATCCATGCAGCTCGAAGCTGGCGAGATCCACTTCGCGATAGAGCGCCGGCACCTCGAGGGCCGCCAATCGCACCGCCGCGGTCGCGGCAACCGTCGACAGCGTGCGTTCGTCCTCGGCGAGTCCACGGCAGCGGCTGCAGGCGATCGGGATCCACCGCTTGCCGTACCAGATCTGGCGAAACGCCGCGCCGCAGCTGCACGTCGCATCGCGCTCCTGGCCGAATGTCTCAGCGATGACGGCGTCGATCTTCACGGGTTCGGTCATTCGATCGTCGCCTCGCGGAAAGCGGTGCCGCCATATTCCCCGGCCGCCGCAGTCTCGCTCGCCTGACTCTTGCTCCATGCCTCACGGATCGCGCCATCGAAATAGCGGAGGCTGTGCGGTTGCCGGTTATGGTGGGTCGAGCGGAACGCAGCGGTGCGCTCGGCCAGGATCTTCTCGGCGAGCTCGATCGGGATGCCCTCCGATTCCCACGCCGTCGCGATCGGGCCATGCTCCGTGACGGTGAGCGCCGCGAAGCCTCCGGCGAGGAGCCGATCGAGTCCCTGGTTTACCGCAATGACGCAGCGCGTCGGATAGTCCAGCGAGTGGCCAGCGGGCGGCTGCTTCTGGTCTTTGCTACTGGACTGGACAGGACTGGACTGCACTGCACTGGACTGCACTGCCAACCCTGGACCGGGCTTGGACTGTCCGCGGACTTTCCTCGGACGCGCTCGCACCCCCCTGTTTCTGGCCAACCGCTTGCGTTTCCGATCCTTAGCGAGCTTTAGCACGCTTCCACCCGTCCACTCCATCCAGTCATGAATGAAGATTCGACCGTCGCGGCGCTTGTCGAGATGACCGCTCCTAATGAGCAAATCTCGCGGGTCTTTTTGTGCCCATTCTGTGCCGGCAATCCAGTCCGACAACGCTCTCTGGAGCGTGGCCGGATGCGCCTTCGTGACCTCACCATTCGGGAAGTGATCGGCCGCATAGGCCCAAAAATCGTCGAGCAGTGCGATCGCGATCGCACGCCAGGCGGCAGCATCACGCCCATTGAAGAGCTCGCTCGCGGCCTGGCTCAGCAGCTCTCCGAGCACATAGGTCTTCCGGTTGCTCGATCGCTGGGTGTCGACTTGGATCCATAGACTCACGCCGCGGACTCCGTCGGGCGCTTGCGCACCTCAATCAGGTCGGCGAGTGCCGGATGCTGGGCGATCAGCTCGCGGGCGAGCGGCGCCCGGAAGCTGTTGTCGGCCGCCTGGCGGCGAGTCCTTCGGACCTGGGCGAAGAGAAGATTGATCTCGATCCGCTTCTCACCGGCATGAAGGGCGTTGAGGGCGAGCTGCTCGACCATGCCCGCGACTTCCATACCGTCGGCCGTCGCGCGCCACTGCCGATATCGTTCCTCGAGTGGTGTCCGGGGGTCGCCGAAGATCGGCAGCTGCAGCTCCTTCATCGCGCCGACTCCGCGATCACACTAGTCCACAGCTGCCACTCCTGTTCCTCGAGATAGGCGAGCGGCGTTGTCGGCGAATGGTGCCGGCGTACGATCGTCGGACCGAGCCCCTCGGGGACGATATCAGTCTCGTCGCCTTCATCGCGCTGATATCTGGTGATGCTCGGACCATTTTCATCCCATCGCACCTCGGCGATGGCGCCATCGTCGTCACGCACCCAGGCCTGCGGCGCAAGACCTCGACGCGGCACGAGCCGCAGTTCGCGCGCGCGTTGAACGAGCCAGACGAGCCCGAAGAGGATTACCGCGATCGCGACGATGGCGATCGAAAAGAGCCCACAGGCTTCGGCGATTCCGCGCACCACCGTCACCGGCCGGCCTCCTCGGGATCGAAGAGCGGGCCCTCATCGTCATAGCCGAAACCATCGTCGTCATCGTCCTCGAACGGGGCCCGATCGCCATCTGGCTCCTCGAGCTCGTCCTCCTGCTCCAACGTCTCCTCGTCCTGGCGTTTCGGGCGGATGCGCATCAGTCGTTCCCTGCCTCTCCGCCGGTCTCGTCCCGCAACCACTCGAGCGTCGCCTGCGCCAGCGATCGTTGCGCGGCGCCGAGGGTTTCATGTGCCTTCAGTGACCGGCTGATGGCGGCCCAGCGATCGCCCTTCTCGCGGAGCGTGCTGGCCGAGTTCATGTAGAACTGCGCGATGGTCTGGCAGTCACCGTGATTCAGCTCGCCGAGCGGTTTGCGCCGGCCGGTATTGCCGATCGCGACCGGCCGCTTCCAGAGCGGCAGTCGCTGATACCAGCTGCGCGGCTGATTCGGATCGATGACCTGGCCGGCAGTGCGTTCCATCGGCGGCCGATCACGCCGATCGCGGACGCGCCCCTCGTGCAACATCATGCGATCGAGCGCGCGCAATGCCCATGCGCCGAGCACCTCCCAGGCGGCTGCGAGCTCCTTCGGATCAGCGGCGATTTGTCGCGCAAACAGGACAGCCGTCGCCGGCGTGACTGTACGGCCGGGGCTGGCACGGAGCAGCTGGCCATGCAACGCGATGGCCGCGGCGCGATTCGGGAGTTCCGTCAGTGTGCTCACGCAGGCTCCGGAGCCGTGACATCGAGATCGGGAGAGAGATGGACTTTGGATGAGGCAACCGACTCCGGAGCCGTGACTTCGAGGAAGGGGGAAAGATGTGCTTTGGATGCGACAACCGGCTCCGGAGCCGACAGGGGCAGCGAGGGCAAAAACGTGTCCTGGGAGGGCGAGGCAAACTCCGGAGCCGTGACAGCTGGTACGGGCATGAGAGCTCTTGAGGGAGGTGCAACCGGCTCCGAAGCCGAGACGGATACCTCGGGCGCGAGAGAATCTTGGGGGAACGGATCCGACTCCGAAGCCGGCAGCGCGCCCTCGAGAGCATTGCCACGGGTGCGAAGCATGTTGGTGGGCTGTGAGACCGAGGGCGCACCGCCGGCCGCCGTAAGCGATGCTTCGGGCGAAAGGACAAGGACGGGGGATCCAACCGACAGCCGGCGGTGCCAGATCTCGAGCAGGATCCGTTTCGCGACGAACCGGATCCCATCACGATGGGCATGCATCTTCGTCCAGCCGCGGTCCGCCGTCCGCTCACGCCGCGCGGCATAGAGCGCGTGATAGGTCTCAGACCGCAGGATCGCCGGCGTCCCGATATAGGCGATCGCGATGGTGCGTGCGCGTCGATCGAACTTCGCGCGCTTCTTGGCGACGAGCCCGCAATAGGTCCAGAGCGCCGTCGGGCAGGGGAAGCCCGGGAAATCCTCGAGCCGGCGCAGCGGCGGAAGCAGCCCGATGAAGAGCGCGATCGCATCGCCGAGACCCGTCGTCTCGCCGACGAGCGCCGCGATCGCGGGATAGACGTCGGCGGCCGCGGCGACGGTGGCCCGGGCCGCGATGCGCTCCTGGGCCCGAATCGCCTTGAGCGACAGGCTGAGCGGATCGGTGGGCGTGCTCCAGCCGGCCTTCTTCGCCGCACCGACCGTCAGCTCGAGCCGGATCCGCGCGCGCTGCAACGCCCACCACTGCGTCGCGTGCGCGCGGAGATCACCGTAATGCGAGCTCACCGGCCGCCCTTCTTTGCCTTCTTGGTGGCTGGCTTCTTCGCGGCTTTGGCTTTCTTCGCGGCTACAGCTTCTTCAGCCTTGACCCACGTCTCGGCGTTCTTCCTGAGCGCCGCCTTGAGCTTCGCGCATTTCGTCTGGAGCCAGAACAACAGCGCCATGCCGACGGGCTGCGCGGCCGCGGTCTCCGGATCACCGGCCTTGGACCAGCCGCCATCGAGCTTCGGGCGCATCGTCTCGAAGATGACGTCGGTGTGCTCGACGCCGTCGAGCTCGTTGTATTGGATCAGATCTTCGAGGTCGCGCTCGAGGAACCGGCTGCTCGCCATCCAGCTGCGGTAGAACTCGGGCAGCTTGAGCTGGGTGGCGATCGCATTGACGTCGCGCGCCCACTCGGGCGCCCGCTCCTGGATCAGCTTTAGCCAAACGTCCTGCACGCGCTGCTCGTGGGCCTCTTCAGCCTGGCGCTTCTTCTCGGCCGCGGCCTCGGCATTGCGGCGTTTCGCGTCGCTGCCGCTCGATGCCGGTGACGACGTCGTCGCCGGCGCGACCTTCCGGCGCTTGGCCCGCGTCGCCGACTCCTTGAAGTGCACGACGCACTTGTCCCGGTTTACGCAGACGCGGAAGGCATCACCGCGATCGCGGCCGGCCGCGACGATCCCGATCCGGCTCCAGTCGCAGGTCTTCGAGCGATTGCGGCCGTCGGCACGCCGCCAGGACATCACGCCGTAGGTGCGGACCTTCCGATCCTTGGCGCTCTCTTTGAGCACGTGATCGTAGGTGATGTAGACCGGCGCCAGGTCGTCGTCCCTGGCTTCCTCGAGCGCGACCGCGGCTGCCGGGAAGAGATTCGGCAGGTCGTTCTCGGCCGGGTTGAACCGGACGTGATCGTTGATGTAGGTCGCGAGCTCGCGGACGCTGCGCGCCTTGATCGCGCGCTTCAGCTCGAGCTCGGGCTGGTCCGGATCGTGGTCCGCATCCTCGCCCTCGAACAGGCCGCTGATCTGACCGTAGGCGCTGCCACGGTGCGGATTGCCGATGACCTTCCGCTGCTCGGCCGCGGTGAGGCGCGCGAGGAGGATGGCATGCCCCGCGGTGATCGTGCCCTCCTCGAGCAGCTTCTTGGCCTCGGGCACGAGCTGCAGCAGCTTGATGCGGTCGTACACATACTTCGTCGACAGGCCGATCCGCGCCGCCAGCTTGGCGACGTCGTAACCCGCCTTCTCCATCAGCAGCCGGAAGCCGTTCGCCTCATCGAGCGGTGAGATGTCCTCGCGCTGCTTATTCTCGATCGTGAGCAGCTCGAGGAAGGCGACGTCGTCCAGGTCGCGGACGATCGCGAGCAGCGACGTCAGCCCGGCGAGGGGGGCGGACCGGAAGCGGCGGTGGCCGGCACCGATCTCATAGCGTGTCGTCGACGCGAGTCGCATCGGCGTCCGCCGCACAATGATCGGTGCGAGCTGACCTTTGCGGAGGGAGTCGGCCAGGTCCTCGAGCTGCTCGGCGTCAAAGTGCTTGCGTGGATTCCAGGGCGACTCGACGAGCTCGCTAAGCGGGATCCGGCGGAGCTCTCCATGATCGCCGATATCTGGGCCTGGCGTGGCTGTCGGCGGTGCGCTGGCCCGGTTGCGATCGCGATCGGTGGCTACTGCGGTCATGACGTTCTCCTACGAAAGAGATCAGTCTGGTGGCTATGAGGATCGCCATGACGACACTTCGTCAGCGCATCACGCGCCTCCGACATGCGCATGCGCTCGATCGTCCAGCCGCGGCGCAGGCAGGGGCCGAGCCGATGGCCGATGTCACGGTTCGAGCAGAAGGCGGGAATAATGGCAACGACCACGCAGCCACATGGTTTGATCGCCACGTAGCACAGCTCGCGGCCCGACGAAAGATTCGGGCCCGGCCGATCGGCTCGCCGCAATGATCGTGGCACTCAGCCGACCGGCTGCGCTTCGGCCTTCTGGCCGACGGCGATCATCTGATCGAGCAGCTCGAACGCACTCTCGGTGAGTTGCTGCTCGGTCGGTCGAAAGACCGAGCGAGCAGCGTTATAACCGGCGGCCCTCGCGGCGGCCCACGCGGCGGCCCTCGCGGCGGCCCTCGCGGCGGCCCTCGCGGCGGCCCTCGCGGCGTCCCACGCGGCGTCCCTCGCGGCGGCCCACGCGGCGTCCCTCGCGGCGGCCCACGCGGCGTCCCTCGCGGCGGCCCTCGCGGCGTCCCTCGCGGCGGCCCACGCGGCGGCCCTCGCGGCGTCCCTCGCGGCGGCCCTCGCGGCGTCCCTCGCGGCGGCCCTCGCGGCGTCCCTCGCGGCGGCCCTCGCGGCGTCCCACGCGGCGGCCCACGCGGCGGCCCACGCGGCGTCCCTCGCGGCGGCCCTCGCGGCGTCCCACGCGGCGGCCCACGCGGCGGCCCACGCGGCGTCCCTCGCGGCGGCCCACGCGGCGGCCCTCGCGGCGTCCCACGCGGCGGCCCACGCGGCGGCCCTCGCGGCGGCCCTCGCGGCGGCCCACGCGGCGGCCGCTCTCGTGCGCGCGCTAGCGCGCGCTTTCTCGAGCGTCGCCTGGACACCAAGGACGATCTCCGTCGTGGTCAGCGCAGGCAGGTTGCGGAGCTCGTTCGCTTCGTCCTTCAGCCCCGCGAGCTCGAGCCACGCCGGCGTGTTAACCCGGATGAGCCAGTCGAGCGCCAGGAAGCCGCGCGTCTGCTCATCCGCCGGGCCGGTGTTCGTGCCCACCACCTTGAGCGCGTAGGGCTTCAACCGCTGCCGCGGCCCATCTTCCAGGCCATCATTCCAGCTGCGTAGGAATGCGCCGATCGCGGGCGAGACGCATTCCGGGTGGTCGCTCCATTTCTCGCCAGCGATGAGCGAGACGGCTTCCATGATGCACACGCCCTGAGATGGGCTGCTGTGTCCGCCCTTCGCGAGCGCGATTTTCTCGAGATCCAGCTCGGACGCGGTCATCGGATAGCTCCGGCCGATTCGACGCCAGCCAGGAGATCGAGCTGTTCGCGCTGCCCATCGATGTACTCCAGGACCTCGGCCTGCAGCTGCCGCAAATCGTCCGTGCACTCGGCCGAGAGCAGCAGCGTCATCGCTTCATCCTCTTCGGTATATGGCGCGCTCGGCAGATGCGGCGTGTTGACGACGAGCGGCGCATTGGCAGTCGACAGCTTCTTCAGCGCCGTGATCGTCGCGCCCATCACCCGATCATCGCCGCCATAGCTGAAAGAGACGCCGCGGATCTCCATGTCGCCGACGTACAGCTGGGTGAACTGACAGATCTCGGCGACGTGCTTGCGAAGGGCCGAGAGGGCCTTCGTCAGCGCGGGCTTGGGCGCGTCGGTGCAGCTCATCTCATACTCGTCGACACCTTCGGTACGCGGGACCTCGAAGCGGATCTTCACCCGCTCACCGTCCCACGAGATCTTCGTCACATCACGGTTCATTGGATCATCTCCGACCTGCGGGTGAAAACGTGCTGGAGAGCGGGACTCCGGATTCGGACCGGAACCTCGACGCTGGTTGGCGTCGCGCTCTACTTGAGCTATTCCCGCAAACGGCCGAGTCGTGGTGGCGCCAAGATCGGCCGGCCTTACCCTGCTTCGTGTTGAGTCGCACTATGCGTTTCTCCGCATTGCCTTCGGCACCCACCAACGCCACGACAAATCGGGACTCCGGTGCCTACTGCGACTCCTGGCAATCAACGTCCGCTGGTGCCTGCGTTCGTCCGACCGACGCAGCTCTGGCGTGGCGCTCGCCTACGTTTCCCGAATGCACGGGGCGCACTGACGAGCGGCATCCCACATTTACGCCACCAGCGAGGGCACGGTCGAGGCATCGAGCCTCGTCATCAGCGGACCGTGTCGGGTTATGAGCCCTTTTCCGTCCGCTACCCGCGCTGTTCGCAACCCCAGCAGAGCACCGACCGCTTCTCTGTGTCTCCAGGCGCAGGGCGGTCAGCTATCGCATGCCGAGACCGCTACGGTGCTACCTCCGCTTCGCTCAGATACTGCTGTCCCAATTCGACAAACCGTCCGCGATCGAGTCCGGGCGGCAGCGTGCGGCCGCCGAGAAACTCGGTGACAATGTCGTCGAGCTTCTGCATCCGGACCGCGCGCGCCGCCGGCGACGTCTCCTCATCCGGGCGCTCGAGCTGCAGCTGGAAGTGCAGCGCCTTGTGACGCCAGGCCCGCAGCTGCGCGTGATTCAGGTGATGACGCGCGTCACGGGCGATCTCTCTAACGACGAGACGCAGCACGGCGCCGGCGAGCTCGACTTCACAGAGCCGCTCCGCGATCGCCGCATCGATCTCAATCGCGCCGAGCCCTGTCGCGTCGATCGTCCCCAGATCGGCATATCGTCGCGGCGGGTCGATCGGCCGAAAGACCGGCTCGCCGTTCGGTAGGTCGACCAGCAAATAGCCCTTGCCCGCGATCCCTTGCTCTGCCTGCCGACGGCACTCGCTCCAGGGATCAGTGGATGTGTAGTCGATGGAGCCGCTATACCAGGCGCGCGGTCCGACCTTCGCCGTCACGTGGTAATGGCCGAGCGCGATGTATTCCCATCGCGGATCCTCGAGGACCGCAGGATCGATCTTCCATTGCGGGTGCGGGTCGCCATAGCCCGGCACGTCGCCGTGGGTGACCAGGACATTCAGCGCCCCCGCGATTGGTGCGGGAATGCGCGTGACGGCCGCGCGCGGCACCGCGGTGACCTGGGCGCCGAATGCCGGCACCGGGACGGCGAGCGGTTCAAGACACGCCACGTCGATACTCAGCGCCTTATAGAGCGGGAGCAGAAATGTCTCGGCGCTCGTCCGCGGCGTGTCATGATCGCCCGCGATCATGACGATCGGCGCCGACGGCAGGGCCGATCTCAATCGCTGCAGCTGCTGGAAGAGGTGCAGAGTCGCACCATTCGGCGGCCGCACGGAATGGCAGATGTCGCCAGCCAGAACGATGACGTCGGGCCGCTGCTCGATCACATCGTCCACAGCACGACGCAGGGCGAGCGAGACATCCGCCTCGCGCTGATTCACGCCCTGCGCCGTGCTCCGATCGTAGGCACGGAAGCCGAGATGCAGATCCGCCAGATGCGCGAGCTTCACGACGCCGGCGGCTCCTTCTTCGCCTTGAAATAGCCGCACGTCTCGCGCGCATGCTCGCCCGCCGTGCCGCAAATCGCCGACGGTTCGTGCCGCTCGACCACTCCGGTCCGCTGCTCACCGGCACCGATCGGCCTCACGTCGACCGTCTCGGTGGCGACCGGAGTGTTGCCAATCTGTGGGAGATCCGCACCGGCCTTGTCGAGCTCGCGGCCCTGGACGATCAGGTTGGTCAGTCGTTCGCTGAAGGGCGGCTTCCGACGCACCGCGGCGAGTGCGGCCTTCCGCCAGGCGCGCGTCAACGCGCTGGCCTCGGGATAATCCATGCCGACGTCGTCATTCGCCCGCGATGGCGACCACTTCTTGCCGATGAACGGTCCCCGGTTCTGGAAGTGCAGCGTGACGATGACCGCCGCGGTGACCTGGATGGGAGGCCTGCCGCGCGCCGCGTCCTTCTGATCGCGATGCAAGCCGACCGTGGGCGCGATCTCATCGGGGATGGCGTGCTGGATTCTCAGCTCGCGGCGCCGATCGTTCTCCTCGGCATCCGCTCGCTTGTCGTGATGGACCCAGGTCTCTTCGACCCGCAGAAAGTCGGGCTCGGCCGCCACCAAGCGCATCCAGTAGCGGGCGTTCAGGTAGGGCGCACCACCCAGAACGTCGACCTCGCTGACCGGATCTCCGCCGACGCTCAGCGTCCAGCGGACGATCTCGTAGCGCAGCGCCTCGCTGACGTTGCCGCCCCACGATTTCGATTTGACCTCTTTGACGAGCTCCTGGACGAGCTGCTGCTGCTGGAGGCGCTCGGCGATCGCGAATGCCCGCTCTCGTTCCTCGGGCGTCTTGGCGAGCGAAAGGAGCCGTTCGTACATGGACCCCTTGATGTCCTTCTTTGTGGCGACTGCGGTTCCCGTCTCCGTCATAAGTCCTCCAGTTCTGGTCAGGGACTCGTCAGCAATCACGTCCAGCGGTTTCACGCGCCCGGCGCTCGGCAAGCACATCGATCTCATCTCGCCGGCGGCGCGGCGTCCTCGCGAGCAACAGGAAGCAGCCGAGAACAATCAGGGCGACGACGACCTGCGATCCGAGCGTCTCCATCAGGAGTGCCCCCGTTTGCGCTGCTCCTCGAGCAGCATGTCCAGCAACGCCGTCTCGCGGCAGACGACTTCCCTTTTCCGGGCGATCAGTCTGGCGAGGTTGGCGTCCGACTTGTTGAGCTGATAGCGCAGCTCGTCGACGTCCTCGAGCGCGTCGGCCTGTTGGGCGAGCGTCCAGGTCGCTTCACAATCGGGCGGCGGCTCACGTCCCTCGATCGCGCGATGAATCGGTTCGAGAAACCGGGCGAGCCGGTCCTCATCGCCGAGCTGCTTGAAGGCGTGGATGATCGCCGCGGTCCGATGATTGACGGACCGCATCAGATGTTCGGCAGAGATCGGCGTGATGCCGATAACCTTGGCCGCGATGCGGGCGATGGGGTCGCGCTTCCCATCGCTGCCCCACCGATGGCGTTTGTTCGGGGTGGAAGTGTCGGTGCCCGCATTGTCGAGCTCGCGCGGCTGCTGCAGCTTCGGCGTCGTCATGCGCCACCTGCCTCGACGCCGGTCTCACAGCGTTCGCAGATCCCATGGCTCGTCGGCTCGATGCCAGGCCGGAGCTCGGTGCCGCACCACGCGCAGGCCTGCCGATGGACCGGCGGCGCTTCGGCGACGGCGGAGGAGATGCCAAGGGCCTGGGGTTGGGCGGTCATGGGGTTACGGGACGCCGGCGGGTTCGAGGCGCTGCTGCTGCTCAGCTTCAGCGATGATGCGGTCGATACCGGGCATGCCGAGTTCGAGGAGGAGCGGCCCCGGCTCGACGATCTGGCCACGCCGGCGGCTCTCGATTTTGGCGGCGCGCCGGATCCGCGCCTTCTGCTGGCGCTGCATCCGGATGTTCAGCTGATCGTCCTTGCGGAGGTCCTTCATGTCTCGTATGCTCCCCGGTCCGATTGCACCGCACGTGCGACGCAGGGGCGTCGCATTGCGTGGGATAGAGTACCATTCGATGGGAATTCTGTCAACCCCGGGAGGCCCCCAGCTGTCGCTCGATGATCTGCGGGCGATTACGGCGGAGTGGATTCGATCAGGGCTCGACCAGCACCGACTGACTCCGGAAGCGTTGGCGGATCATTCAGGTGTCGCTAAGTCAACGATTTACCGGCTGCTGAAGGCAGAAGTCACGGTCGAGGAAGCCACTCTGGTAGCCCTCAGCAAGGCGCTGAAGATGCCCTTCCCGCGCTTGGTCATGGCTCCGGACGCCAATCCCATTAAAAGCGACAGAACAGGCCCAGGACGGCCCCAGGCGGCACGATCTCCCGATGGCCTGAGCCGTGTATCATCTAGCGACAGAGAAGCGGGGGCCGCCGCGGCCACCGCCACCGATGAGGACGTGCAGATGCTCGCCCAACGCATGACCCAGCACTGGCACCGGATCGCGCAGACCCGCGAACTCACGGGGCCGAGCCTCATCCCGCTGCTCGAGGAGGAGGCCCGCTGGTTCCGCGGGCAGGGCTATATGGAGTGCTACGACGCCACGCTGGATCTCATTCGCGAAATCCGCTGGATCGAGAAGAAGAGAGACAACGCGTGAAGCTCGATGAGCATGGCCAGCCGGGAGCTGACTACAACTGGCGGGAGCGACTTGATCGTGATGTCGATGAGCTGATGGGCTGGGTGCGTGGAATCATCTGCGATGGCGCGGTCACAACCAAGGAAGCCGAGGCGCTCGACTTCTGGATCCGCACACACGATGAATCCTCACGGGTCTGGCCAGTGGATATTATCGCCGATCGACTCCGTCGAGTCTTTGCTGATGGCCGCGCAGAGCCCGATGAGCTGCAGGAGCTCGAGGCCTTGCTCGAGAGTTTTGCTGCTGGAGAGCTGACGCCTGTTGTCGCGGCCACCACTAGCCTGCCGCTCGATGATCCGCCGCCTGACCATCGAATTCGATGGACGCTTGTTCTGCCTCACCGGCAGATTCCTCTATGGGACCAGACGCTATTTGTGAGCAGCAGATCCTCGAGCGCGGCGGCGAGCCATGTCCGAATCCGCGTCAGAAGCTCGATTACCTGGTCCTCGGAATCATGGGGAGCCGTGATTGGGCCCACTCGAGCTTCGGCAGGAAGATTGAGAAGGCGATGGAATACAAAAAGGCTGGACATCCGATCGCAATCGTAAGCGAGAGACATTGGAGCGGCTACCTGTAAAACAGTGCAGACGTCAGCAGTCAGAAGAGGCGGGGCAGGGACAGGCGGCAGGTAAAGCCAGCCACGGCGTCGGCGCCGCGCGCTCCAATACCCACCGTTCCGCCGAGGCCGCAAGCGGAATGCGCGCGGCCGCGCCAGCGATCGCGTTCGCGCGTGAGATCCGGGACGATCGAGTCGCGATAGCTCGCCACTGTTCCCATCAGCTGGGCAATCCGACGGTCCCGTTCCTGAATACCAACCGTGTCCTGAGCGATCACGGCATCCTTCGCCGCCAGCTCCTGATTCTTGGCCTCGAGTGCGCGATCGACATCCGCCTTCGGCACGAGTTCGCCGGCGGCCGCGGCCACTCGCTCGAGACTATCAGCGCGGTGCTTCGCCGCAGCTGCCCGCTTGGCTGCGAACCGCGCGGCGTTCGCCAACGAGTCCCGCTCGAGCTGCCATGCGGCGCTGTCCGCCGCCGCCGCGCTGGATGTGTGTGCGACCTGGACGTCGGTCGCGCGATCCTGGGCGAGAGCCCGCTCATAGCGGCGGCCGCCGCACTGGCCCACCCAGAACGCGAGCGCGATCGCGATGACGGCGATCAGATAGATCGGGATCCGTTTCAGCACGTCGTGACCTCGCCGTTGGTCACATGGCCGTGCCACTTGCAGCCGCTGGTGAGCTGGACGGAGCGCGCGTTCCCGGGCGGATCTCCGTTGAGCGTCAGGTCGTCATAGCCGGTCCCATCGAGCGTCCAGCGGCCAGGATTCGGCGTCTCGTCATCCGGCACGCCGCGCGATCGCGACCAGCAGATAACCTGATGCGTCCCGACGGGGCCTTGGTTCGTAACGAAGCAGAGGGGGCAGAGAAACCGAATGCCCTGCGCCTCGGCGAGTGTATCGACCCACGAGAACTTCCGTCCGTCGCTCGTGAGCTCGCCCTCGCGGGCGAGACGCAGGAACTGTGGCTCGAGCTCGGTGAGTCTCACAGCAGCCGCAGCGTGAAGCGGAAGAGAAGCAGGACCAGCGCGCCCAGCCCGTCATAGAACAGATCGACCAGGCCGATGCCATAACCGGGTTTGCCGAGGAGGTGCTGCGAGTGCGCGGTGTCGGTCTGGCCCAGCTCCCAGACCAGGCCGATCGCGAGCGTGGCGAGGATGATGCCGAGACCCGTATGCGCGAACATGATCGCGCCGGTATGCACCAGGTAGAGCAGGATGAGCGCGACGGCGAAGCCGCCGAAGGCGTGCAGCATTTTGTCGACGCTGCGGAAGTCCCGATCGGGATCGAACCAGATCGCGATCTTCAGGCGAAAGAAGAGCAGGAACCGGAGCCAGAAATCACTTAGCGCCATGGCGAGCCCCCATTCGATGATGCCGAGTGAGATCACGCAGGACAGGAACCAGAGATCCAGACGATCCGTTCAGACGCCCCCACCTTGCTCGATCCATTCGGCGCCGATCTCGCGCCGGCGCTTGAGGCCCGCGAGCTCGACGAGCTGGCCGTTCACCTTCGCGTGATCCCACTTGCGGAAGCGTGCGGCCGCGCCGGTCCAGTCGCCGGCGCGCAGGCACTTCACGACGCCGGCGTCGTCGTTCAGGTCGGAGGGATCTGCGCCGTCGAGACTGTCGCGGCCCACATTGAAGACGAGGTCTGTAAGGGCCGACAGCCGCCGCGGCTCGCTGAGCAACGTCGGCACCAGCACCAGGGCGCCCCGCTCGGCGATCGCAAGGTCCACCGTGAGCAGCTGCTCGGCCTCGGCCTCGGTGATCGGGGGATGCGCCATCGATGGGATCCGGTGGCCATAGCCGATCGTCGGATA
>Ga0075425_100001783_pt1 | contig 21175 bp, 14 predicted proteins | sample SoiMethybrSBSTD4_FD_75300 | JGI IMG/M metagenome (GOLD analysis project Ga0075425, IMG submission 75300) | Bulk soil microbial communities from a Populus tree surrounding site in Tennessee, USA - Soil MetaG P. TD hybrid SBSTD4 | ecosystem: Environmental > Terrestrial > Soil > Tree plantation... | reverse complement strand
GCGTTCTTCAGCGTCAGCCGGCGCACGCGGGCGCGCGGATGGGCGATCCGATCGACCAGCAGCTGCGCGGCGGCCGCGCCGAGCTCCCGCTTCGGCAGATCGATCGTCGTCAACCGCGGCGAGAACGCGTCGAGCCACGGATGATCGTCGCAGGTGACGACGGCGACGTCCTTCGGACACTTCATGCGGTACTGACGCAGCGCCTCCATGAAACCGACCGTCATCAGGTAGTTGCCGATGAAAACCGCATCGGGACGCCGCTTCAGCAGCTCGAGGCCGGCGCGGTAGCCTGACTCGACGCGGAAATCGCCATCGACCGTCAGCGCTGGATCGAGGCGCAACTTCGCGGCGCGGAGCGCGGCGCGGTAGCCGTCGAGCCGCCGCCGGCTCGTGCTGGCGCCGGGTAGTCCGCCGATGAAACCAATGCGGCGGTAACCGAGGCGGTGCAGGTGCGTCACCGCTTCGAACGCCGCGCCTTTGTCGTCCATCTCGACGACGTCAGCGGCCAGGCCGGCGACGGTGCGCGCCAGCAGCACGATCGGCACGCCGGCCGCTTCGAAGGCGCGGTGCAGGTCGGCCGGAAGGCGGCCGGGCGCCTTGGTCAGGATCACGCCGTCGACGCGTTTGGCGAGAAAGAGACGGAGGTAGACCGCTTCCTTCTGCGTATCGTTGTCGCTGCTGGCGATGAGCAGCGTATAGCCAGCGGCATACGCCGCATCCTCGGCGCCGCGCACCACTTCGGGAAAGAACGGGTTGGCGATATCGGGGACGATCATCCCGAGCGTTCTCGATTGCTGCGTCGCGAGCCCGCGCGCGAGATGATTGGGTTGGTACCCGAGCGACTTGATCGCCGCTTCGACTCGAGTCTTGAGGCGCGGGCTGACGTACGCGGTCGCGTTCACGACCGCAGAGACCGTCGCGACCGAGACGTCGGCGGCGTGCGCGACATCGTAGATGTTGGCCATCGGCGCTTCGGCGCGGAGTGTAACAGCCAAGTCACTTCTTTAGCAAAGCGCTTCGCCAGGCTTGACTTCGGCGTCGCGCTGCCGTAAAACGACCGTCTACTTTGCGCGAACCGCCCTCGGCGAAGCGCTTAGCTCAGTCCGCCTGGCGCAGATTCGATGTCCACGACCGAACTCCTCTATCGATCGCGCGCCTGCCCGCTCGGACGGACAGTCACCGCGGTCGATCTCAGTCCGACGGCGCTCGGATGGAAATACATCCACTTCGCCGTGCGCCAGCTCGGACCCGGGACGGAATGGCGCGGATTCTCGCGGCACGAAGAGCGCTGCCTCGTCCTGCTGCGCGGGGCGTTCGACATCGAATGGCCGGGTGGCAGCAGCGCAATTGGTCCGCGCGCCGACGTGTTTGCGGCCTATCCGCACGCCGTCTATCTACCGGCCGGTGTCCGGTTTCGCGTCGCTGCGACCCACGGCTGTGAGGTGGCCGATTGCCGCGCGCTGGTGTCGACGCCGGCGCAACGCCTCAACCTGCAGCCGATCGTCATCCGGCCGGAGGACTGCGGCTACGAAATCCGCGGCGGCGGCAACGCGACGCGGCAGATCATCGACATCATGCCGCCGGCCTTTGCCGCCGATCGGCTGCTCATTTGCGAAGTCTTGACGCCGAGCGGCAACTGGTCCAGCTATCCGCCGCACAAGCACGACGTCGACGATCCGCCGCACGAAGTCGACCTCGAAGAAATTTATTATTTCCGCTATCAGGACCCGAACGGCTACGGCTTCCATCGCGTCTATACAGACCAGCGCGACGACACTGTCCGCGTCACCCATGGCGACGTCGTCGCGGTTCGCGACGGCTACCATCCGTTCGTCACCGCGTACGGCTATGACGCGTATTATCTCAACGTTCTCGCCGGCACGCGCCGCTCGATGGCGGCGACCGACGATCCACGATACGCACATTGCCGACATCAATGGCCGGCGCCCGACCCGCGCCTGCCGCTCGTGAGAAGATGACGCCCCATGCCACTCGTCAACCCTGGAGGGATTTCATGAAACGGATGCTGCACGGCCTGCTCGGGACGGTCGCCGTGTTCCTGCTGCTCGTGCCGGCCGCGCAGGCCCAGGTCGATCGTGCGACGCTCAGCGGCGTCGTCAAGGACACCGGTGGCGGCGTGGTGCCCGGGGCTACCGTGCTCGTGACCAACATCGCGACCAACGTCGAAGCGCAGCAGACGACGACCGAAGCCGGGTCGTATCAGATCGTCAACCTGATACCGGGCCGCTACCGCGTCGACGTGGAATTGAGCGGCTTCAAGAAAAGCTCGCAAGTGGTCACGCTCGAAGTCGGCCAGCGCGCGCGCGTCGACGTCGAGCTCGCAGTCGGCGAACTGAGCGAGACGGTCACCGTCAGCGAATCGCCCCAACTGCTGAACGCCAACGACGCCACGCTCGGCGCGGTGATTCCGCAGATCCAGGTGGCGAACCTGCCGCTGGCGATCCGCAACTGGGACGACCTGCTCGCGCTGGTGCCCGGCGTGCAGGGCGATCGCTACACCGAGCAGGGCGGCGGCACCTCCTTCGGCCGCACCGGCGGCATCAACGTGCACGGCGCCCGCGCACTGCAGAACAACTTCCTGCTCGACGGCGTGGACAACAACAGCATCTCGGAGAACGTGCAGGAGCTGACCTCACAGGTGTCGCGCCCGTCGGTCGATGCGATCCAGGAGTTCAAGGTCGTCACCAGTCCGTACTCCGCGGAATACGGGCGATCGCCAGGCGCGGCGGTCAGCGTTTCGACCAAGTCGGGCACGAACACGTTCCACGGCACCGGCTACGAATACTTCCGCAACGACTCGATGGACTCGAACGATTTCTTCTCGCAGCGCGCCGGCGCCGCGGTGCCGAAGAACGACCAGAACCAGTACGGCGGGAACATCGGCGGTCCAGTCGTGAAGAATCGCGGGTTCTTCTTCACCGATTACGAGGGCACGCGGATCACCCGCGGCGTGACGCGGCTGACGCGCGTCCCGACCGCCGACGAGCGCGCCGGCGTCTTCACGTCGGCGGTCCGCGATCCGTTGACCGGGCTGCCGTTCGCGAACAACACGATCCCGGCCGGGCGAATCGATCCGTACGCGACCTCGATCATCAACCTGGTGCCGCTGCCGAACCAGCCCGGCGCGAGCAATTTCTTCCGCACCGGCGATCTCGTCGACAACGCCGACCGCTGGCTGGGCCGCGGCGACTGGACGCCCGATTCGGCCAACACGATCTTCGGCCGCTACATCTATTCGAACCGCACCCGCCAGATCCCCGGCGCGTTCGGCGGCGTCGTCGACGGCACCGGCACGTCGGCGTTCGGCAACCAGACCATCAAGACCAACGCCTTCGTCGGCGGATGGAACCGGATCTTCTCGAGCAACAAGGTGAACGAGTTCCGCCTGTCATGGTCGCAGGCCACGTCGGACGCAGTCCACCAGCCCTTCGGCCTCACGCCGCCGGCGGCGGCGACGATCCCCGGCTCGGTGACCAACCCACTGGTCGCCGGCGGGCTCCCCGGCATCACCATCGACGGCTACTTCGGCGGCTCCGGCCTCGGCCGCATCGGATCGCCGGACTTCCTGCCGAAGTTCCAGCACACCAACCAGTTCGAGTTCATCGACACGCTGTCGTGGCTGCGCGGCGCGCACTCGATCAAGCTCGGCGCCGACATCATCGCGCCGATGCAGAACCAGTACATGGACATCCCGGCGACGCGCGGCGCGCTGCGCTTCCGCACCTCCTTCACCGGCAACGCGATGGCCGACTATCTCCTCGGCTACGTCTCCGACCTGCAGATGTCGAACGTGTTCGTCGCCGAGCAGCGGCACCATGCCGAGATGTTCTTCGCGCAGGACGACTGGAAGGTGAACGCGCGGCTGACCGTCAACCTCGGGCTGCGCTACGACTTCATGACGCCGGCGCTCGAAGCCAACAACGCGCAGACCAACTTCGATCCCGCGGGCAGCGGCTCGCTGCTGTTCGCCAGCGATGGTTCGTTGGCCGAGCGCGCGCTCGTCAACCCGGACCGCAACAACTTCGCGCCGCGGGCCGGCGTCGTCTACCGGCTCGACGACCGGACGGTGCTGCGCGGCGGCTGGGGGATCTTCTACAACCTGTTCGATCGCGTCGGCAGCGAGGATCAACTGGCGTTGAATCTGCCGGGCCTCGTGAACAAGACGATCACGCAGACGTCGGGATCGCCGGTGTTCTTCCTGCAGCAGGGCTTCCCGGGCGGCTTCCTGAACGCGCCGAACCTCGATCCCGCCGCCGGACAGCTGAAGGCGGTGCGCCTGCGCTCGGTCGATCAGAGCGACCCGAACACGATGACGAGCCAGGCGAGCGCCGGCATCCAGCGCGAGGTCGGCAACATGGTGCTGTCGGCCGACTTCATCTATTCGCGGGCCTCCAATCTCGCGACGCTGGTCAACCTCAATCAGCCGCTCCCGACGGCAGCTGGCAACAACGCGCTCGGCGCGCTGCCGTATCCGAACTTCGGGTTCATCGAGTGGCGCTCGGACAACGGCCGGGCCGACTACAAGGGCATCGACCTCGGCCTCGAGAAGCGCTACGCACGCAACTACGCGTTCGGCGTCGCCTACACGCTCGGCAAGTCCCAGGACAACTCCTCCGAGCAGCTGACCACGCAGGGATCGAACGCGTTCCCGCAGAACTCGCGCGACTTCGAACCGTGGTTCGGACCGAGCGACTATGACGTTCGCCATCGCTTCAGCGGCAACTTCGTGTGGGGCCTCCCGCTCGGCACGAATGCGTTCGCGAAGGACTGGACGGTGTCCGGCATCTACAGCGCGCGGACCGGCCGGCCGTTCACGGTCAACCAGGCCGGCAACAACGTCGGCACGAACATGACCGGCCTGCCCAACGTCACCGGCGATGCGTCGGCGCCCGGTCCGCAGACGGTCGATCAGTGGTTCAACACGTCGGCGTTCACCGCCGTGCCTTCGGGCACGTTCGGCAACGAGCAGCGCAACCGGCTCACCGGGCCGGGGTTTCAGAACCTCGATCTGACCGTGCAGAAACAGATCCGCGTCGGGCCGACCGGCGTGACGCTGCGGTGGGACATCTTCAACGTGTTCAACACGGTGAACTTCGGTCTGCCGAACCGCGACATCAGCGCCGCCGCGACCTTCGGCACGATCTCGAGCCTGTCGAGCGACGCGCGCACGATGCAGATCGCGGTCCGCTTCGTGTTCTGAGGGGTCGGGAACCGTTTCCCGCTCGCGGAAGATTTCCACACGGGGTCGGGAATCGTTTTTGTCACGAATTCAGGCCGTTTTTCGCGAGACGTCGGAAAACGGTTCCCGACCCCCTGTGGAAAAGCAGGCGCGGACGAGGCGTCGGAGCGCCGTTCGCAGGTTCTGCGCACGGCCAAAGCCTGCGTTCGGGCAAGAATCGCCACGCGAACGGACAGAGACGCGCTGAAAACGGTTCCCGACCCCGTGTGGAAAACTAAAACGCTTCCCGACCCCCTCCGGGGCGGACGATGCAGATCGTGGTCCGCTTCGTGTTCTGAGAACGCCGCTGTCGAGGGCTGGGGGCTCGGGGCTAGCTGTAACGACGCCGCTCGACAGCTCGAGTGGACCGACGGCTAGCCCCTAGCCCCTAAACCCCGAGTCGCGAGCGAGCAGACGTCCTGCCGAGTCGAACCACACCGTGCGATGGTTCGGCAGGTTGACCCATACAGGCTGTCCGGGCTCGAACTGGCGAGTCGCGCTAACGCGGGCGACCAGGCGCTGGTCGTGATACTCGACGGTCACGAGCGTCTCGCTGCCGATCGGCTCGACGACGACGATCCGCCCTGGCTGCCAGCCGTCGGCGGCGGTCGCGGCGATCTCGACATCCTCGGGCCGGATGCCAAGCTGGACGCGCGCGCCGTTTTCCGCGGTATCGAGCACGTTCATCGGCGGGCTGCCGAGGAATGTCGCGACGAACGTGTTCACCGGACGCTGATAGAGATCGAGCGGCGATCCGATCTGTTCGATCGCACCGCCCTTCATGATCGCGATCCGCGTCCCCAGCGTCATCGCCTCGCCTTGATCGTGCGTGACATAGATCATCGTGGTGCCGAGTTCCCGATGGAGCCGCTTGAGCTCGGTCCGCGTCTGCAGACGCAGCTGCGCGTCCAGATTGGAGAGCGGTTCGTCCATCAGATACACCGTGGGGTTGCGGACGACCGCCCGCGCCAGCGCCGTGCGCTGCTGCTGGCCGCCCGAGAGCTGCGCCGGACGCCGCGCCAGCAGATCGATGAGGCCGACCCGCGCCGCCGCCTCGCGAACGCGGCGGTCGATGTCGTTTGGGGCGACGCGGCGCGTCCGCAGCGGAAAGGCGATGTTGTCGAAGACGGTGAGGTGCGGATACAGCGCGTAGTTCTGGAACACCATTGCGACGTCGCGCTGCGCGGGATCGAGCGCGTCGACCCGGGCGTCGCCGATCCAGATCGCGCCGGCGTCGAGCCGCTCGAGCCCGGCGACGAGCCGCAGCAGCGTCGTCTTGCCGCAGCCGGAGGGCCCGAGCAGGACCAGGCATTCGCCGGCGTGAACCTCGAGGTCGATCGCGTCTGCGGCGACGTGCGCGCCGAACCGCTTCGTCACCCGCTCGAACCGGACGCGCATCGGGAGCCGCAGTATACTCCCGCGATATGAGCGCATCCGACCAGCGGTGGGACGTGATCGGCATCGGCGAGAACTCCGTCGATTTCGTCAACCTGCTGCCAGGCTATCCGCAGCCCTACGGCCCCGCGGCCAAGATGCGCATTCGCGAACGCCGCGTCCTGTGCGGCGGACAGATGGCGACGGCGATGTGCGCCTGCGCCGGTCTCGGGCTGCGCGCCAAGTACGTCGGCGTCACCGGCACCGACGACAACGGCCGTCGGATCCGCGCCGAACTGCGCGGCCGCAAGGTCGACATCAGCGATCTCGTGATCCGCGACGTCGAGAACCGATTTGCGGTGATTCTCGTCGACGAGAACACCGGTGATCGCATCGTGCTGTGGGATCGCGACGAAGGGCTGCGGCTGCGCGACCAGGAGCTTCCGGTGGAGGCGCTGGCAGCCGCGAAAGTCGTCCACGTCGACGACGTCGATCCAGACATCGCGGTGAGCGCGTCGCGGATCGCGCGCGACGGCGGCGCGATGGTCACGAGCGACATCGATCGGGTGACCGATCGGACGGCGCAGCTGGCGGCGTCGGTGACCCACGCGATCTTTGCCGCGCACGTCCCGCCGCATCTCGCCGGCACCAACGACCTCGAATCCGCGCTGCGGACGCTGCACGATCGCTACGGCAACATCGTCGTCGTTACGATGGGCGAGCACGGTGCGATGGCCTACGACGGCAGCCGCATTCATCGCGAGCCGGCGTTTCCAGTGCATGCGATCGACACCACCGGCGCCGGCGACGTGTTCCGCGGCGGGTTCATTTACGCGCTGGTCCACCGCAAGCCGATCGACGAAGCGCTGCGGATCGCGAACGCGGCCGCGGCGGTGAGCTGCACGCGTCTCGGCGCGCTGAACGGCGTGCCGACGCTGGACGAAGTTCACGAGTTGATGGCGGCGAATGTTCGCGGCTGATGCGCTCGCGCTGGCGATTCTCGCCGCGGCGGCCGCGCCGGCGGTCGATCATTACGAGCAGACGTTCGAGCTCGCGACCGGCAGCGAAGTCGTCGCGACCGTTCGCGCCGGATGTGCCGGCTGCGCGTGGGGCGAGGCCGGACGCGAGGCGGCGGCGCTGCGGCTGTCCGTGGACGGCGCGTATTCGCAGCACTTGGTGCTCGCCCGCGGCGAAGCCGCCGCGGAGTATCGAATCAGCCTTGGCACGGTCGCCGCAGGATCGCATCGCCTTTCAATCGAGCGCGACGCCGCGCTGAGCGCGACGCAGGCCGGCGCGGCCACGATCGCCGTCGACGATATCCGAGGGGTCGGCGGTCGCGAGGAGGCGTTGGCGCAGTCAATGGCGCCGATCCTGTATGCGCGCGCCAACACCGTCGGCAAGTTCACCGACCTGCCGATCCTGATGTGGTACGAGGTGGCGCCGACGCCGCGAGGCCGGCAGTTTCGCTACTCGGTGATCTTCACCAACGAGGACGGCGGCACCGCGACCGATCGTCTGATGGCGACCTGGGGACGGACCACCGACATCGAATATGTCTACGGCGTCGAGATCGATGCGGGAGGAAAGATCGTCGCCGAGCAATTTCAGGGGCCTGGACATGAAGTGCCGGCGTTTCATGGCCGCCACGAAGCGCGTCATCCGCTGCTGTGGGTGTCGACCGACAACAACATGGTCAGCGAGTCTGGCCCGTCGACGATCCGCTACGCGCCGGCGCCGGAGCGCTTCGATTTGACCAACGTCTCCCGCGAGGCGGTGATGGACCGTCACCCGTGGAGCTACGCGCTGGCATCGGAAGAAATGAAGCGCGAGGGAAAAATCGCGGACGAAGGCCCCGGCCACAACCGCATTCCGGATCCGCGCCGCTTCGTCTACATCGAGGCGTGCGGCGACGTCGGCGCCGCGGCGCTGGCTTTTGCCGTCGAGGTGGGGAACGCGTGGATTGCCTCCGATCGCGGCATCCGCGAATACCGTATCGTCCGCGACGGTTGTTTCCGAGCGGCGATTCCGCTGCCGGCGGTCGCGCGCGCGAGCGACGTCCACGCGCTGCGCGCGATGGCCTACACGCGCGCCCCAGCAAGGGGACAGCCGGCCGTGCGTCCCAAAGGCCCGGTGATTCTGAAGCGTGTCAACAGCGTGTTCCTGCTCGACGAGCGGTATCAGCCCGGTCCATCGCTGCTGCACTGGCAGGGCACCGCGGCGATTGAGGCCGACGGCGCGCCCTTCGATCTGCCCGTTCGATGAGCGCACGACCGCCGGCGCTCGAGATGCGCGGCATCCGCAAGGCGTTTCCTGGCGTCGTCGCGCTCGACGGCGTCGATCTGACGCTGCACGCCGGCGAAGTCCACATGCTGCTCGGCGAGAACGGCGCCGGCAAGTCGACGCTGATGAAGATCCTCAGCGGCGCCTACCGCAAGGATGCCGGCGAGATTCTGCTCGACGGCGTACGCGTCGAGATCAGCGGCCCGCGCGACGCGCTCGCGCGCGGCATCCGCGTCATCTACCAGGAACTCACGCTCGTTCCACAGTTGTCGGCGGCCGAGAACATTTTTCTCGGGGCGCTGCCGACCTCGGGTGTCGGCCGCCGCCTCGGCCTCCTCGATCGACGCACGCTCCATGGCCAGACGACGCGGTTGCTGGCGGATCTCGGGATCGCGATCGACCCGCGGACGCGTGTCGGCCGGCTCGGGCTCGCACAGCGGCAGATGATCGAGATCGCCAAGGCGCTCGCTACCGCCGACGCCGATGCGCCGGCGGCAAGAGTGCTGGTGATGGACGAGCCGACCTCGGCCTTGACGACGCGTGAAGTGGAGCAGCTGTTCTCGCTGATCGAGCGGCTGTCGGCGCGCGGTGTGGCGATTGTCTACATCACGCACCGGATGGACGAGGTGTTTCGCATCGGCCGGCGCGTGACCGTGCTGCGCGACGGACGGGTGATCGCGACGCGCGCCCTCGAGACGGTCACTGTTGCCGAGCTCGTACGGATGATGGCTAATCGCGACGTCACCGACCATTTTCCGAAGGTCCGGGCGGCGCGCGGCCCGGAGCTGCTGCGCGTCGATCGGTTGTCGAGCAGCGGCGTGCTCCACGACATCAGCTTCACGCTCCACGGCGGCGAAGTGCTCGGCGTCGCTGGACTGCTCGGTGCCGGACGAACCGAGCTCGCGCGCGCGATCGCCGGCGCCGATCGCTTCGACGCCGGCCAGCTGCACGTCGCCGGCGCCGCCGTCAGATTTCGCACGCCGGCGGACGCAATCGCCCGCGGCATCGGCCTGCTGCCGGAGGATCGCAAGGCCGAAGGCCTCGTTGCCGGCCTCACCGTCGCGCGGAACGTCGCGCTGCCGCACGCGCGCCGTCTTGCCCGTTGGGGCGTGTTGTCGTCGCGACGCGAGACCGAGCTGGCGCGGCCGATTGTCAGCGACCTGCGCATCAAGGCGACGGCGACGCAGCCGGTCCGCCTGTTGAGCGGTGGCAACCAGCAGAAGGTCGTTCTCGGCAAGTGGCTCGCCGGCAGCGTCCGCGTGTTCATCTTCGACGAGCCAACGCGTGGGGTGGACGTCGGCGCGAAGGTCGAGATCTATAACCTGATGAACCGTCTCACCGCCGACGGCGCCGGGATCATCATGATCTCGTCCGAGCTGCCGGAGTTGCTCGGGATGAGCGACCGCATTCTCGTGATGCATCGCGGCCGGATCCACACTGTGCTCGATCGCGACGACGCCACCGAAGAGCGCGTCGTCGGCGCTGCGCTTGGACTCGAGTCGACGGTCCGGCTGAAGCCGGACACAACCACCGAGGGCGGTCCCTTGTCGAATGGAGCCGCCGGGTGAATCGCGCCCGGCAGTTCGGGACACTGATCGGCCTCGTCGCCTTATGCTTTGTCCTCTGGATCCTGACGCCGTACTTCCTCACCGTTTCGAACCTGCTCAACGTTGCGGAGCAGACGAGCATCAACGCGATTGTCGCCGTCGGCATGACGTTCGTGATCCTGTCTGCCGGAATCGATCTGTCCGTGGGGTCGATCGTCGCGCTGAGCGGCGTGATCCTCGGCATGGCGCTGCGCGATGGGCAGCCGCTGATGCTTGCGCTGACAGTGGCGCTCGCGGTCGGCGTCGTCTCCGGCGCGGTGAACGGGTTGCTGATCAGCCACGGCGATCTGCCGCCGTTCATCGTCACGCTCGGCACGATGAGCATCGCGCGCGGCGCGGCGCTGCTCGTCACCGAAGGACGGCCGGTCTCGGGGTTTGCCGCCTCGTTCCGCGTTCTCGCCACCGGCCGCGTCGGCTTCGTGCCGGCACCGGTGATCATCACGGCCGCGGTCTACCTGCTCGCGCACCTGGTGCTGACGCGGACAACGTTCGGCCGCTACGTCTACGCGATTGGCGGCAACGAGGAAGCGACGCGTCTCTCCGGCGTTGCCGTCCGGTTCCACAAGGCGATGATCTACGCGGTCTCCGGATTGATGAGCGCCGTCGCGGCGGTGATCCTCACCGCCCGGCTCAATTCGGCGCAGCCGATCGCCGGCATGATGTACGAGCTCGACGCGATCGCCGCGACGGTGATTGGCGGCACCAGCCTGATGGGCGGCGAAGGCACGCTCGGCGGCACGCTCGTCGGCGCGTTGATCATGGGCGTGCTGCGCAATGGTCTGAACCTGCTTGGCGTCTCGTCATTTCTGCAGCAGATCGTGATCGGCGGCGTGATCGTCGTCGCGGTCCTGCTCGATACTGTGTTGAAGAGGAAGCACCGTGCGTAATGTGACACTTGGATTGGTTGTCATCGCCGCCGTCGCCGCTGTGTCGTGCAATCGCGGCGGACCGCCGGTGGCAGACGCTCCGGGCAAGCCGACGATCGCGCTCGTGCTGAAGACGTTGAATCACCCGTACTTCGTCGACATGCGCCGCGGTGCACAAGAAGCGGCCGACCGGCTCGGCGTGACGTTGCAGGTGCAGGCGGCCGAACGCGAGATCGACGTCGAGAAGCAGATGCAGATCGTCGAGAATCTGATTCAGACCGGCATCCAGGCGCTCGCGATCACGCCAAGCGGCTCGCGCGAGATCGTGTCGGCGCTGGTCAAGGCGCGCGACGCAAAGGTGCCGATCATCGTCGTCGATACGCGGCTCGATCCGAAGGCGGCGGCCGACGCCGGCGTTCACGCCGAGACGTTTGTCGGTTCCGACAACTATGAAGGCGGCAAGCTGGCCGGCGAGTACCTCGTCAAGGCCACCGGCGGCAAGGCGCACGTCGGCATCCTCGAAGGCATCCCCGGACACGAGACCGGCGACTCGCGGCTGCGCGGCTTTCGCGATGCGGTGAAAGGCGCGACCGCGGTCACGATTGTCGCGTCGCAGCCGGCGAACTGGGAACGCGACCAGGGCTTCAACGTCTTTCAAAACATGCTGCAGGCGCATCCCGAAATCGACAGCGTCTTCGCGTGCAGCGATCTGATGGCGCTCGGCGCCCTCGAAGCGATTTCGGCCGCGCATCGAACCGGGTCGATCAAGGTCGTCGGCTTCGATGCGCTCGACGATGCGAAGAAGGCGATCGCCGAGGGAACGATGGCCGCCTCGGTGGCGCAGTTCCCTGCGGAGATGGGCCGCGTCGCCATCGAGAGCGCGGTGAAGGTGATCCGGGGCGAGAAGATCCCCGACGACATCAAAGTGAAGCTCGAGCTCGTGACCAGGGACAACGCCAAATGAAACGCCTCAATGTGGGTTTGATCAGCCTCGGCCGGCTCGGCCGCGTCTACGCGCGCGATCTGGCAGGAAGAATTCCGGAGACGCGGCTGGTCGCCGTGGCCGACCCGGTCGCCTCGCTCGCGCACGAAGTGGCGGCCGAGTGCGACGTCCCCAGGCATTACACCGATCCGGCGGCGCTCATCGACGACCCCGCGGTCGACGCCGTCGTCATCGTCAGCCCGACGCACACGCATCGCGAACTCGTGATCGCAGCGGCGAGCCGCCGCAAGCCGACCTTCTGCGAGAAGCCGCCGGCGCTTGCCCTCGACGAAGTCGTCGAGATGCGGACGGCGATCGCTTCGGCGGGAATGTTTTTCCAGATGGGATTCATGCGCCGCTTCGACGCGGGATATGCGGCGGCGAAGCGGCAAATCGACGATGGGCGGATCGGCGTGCCGCTGGTGTTCAAGGCGACATCCCGCGATCCGTTCCGGCCGAGCCTCGAATATGCAAATCCGAAGAGCAGCGGTGGGATGCTGATCGACATGGGCATCCACGATTTCGATCTCGCGCGCTGGTTCATGGGCGACGCGCGGACGGTGGCCGCGATCGGCGGGACGATCGCGTATCCGGAGCTGGCGACTGTCGGCGACATCGACAACGCCGTTGCGAGCCTGACCTTCACCAGCGGCAAGCTCGGTGTCGTGGACCTGAGCCGCAGCGGGATCTACGGCTACGACATCTCGACGGAGATCCTCGGCTCGGAAGGAACTTTGAAGATCGGATACCTTCGCGAAACGCCGGTGATGCTGCTGACCAAGAACTCCGTCGCGCACGACACCGTCCCGTACTTCATGGAGCGCTTCCGCGACGCCTACACGACGCAGTTGCAGAACTTCGCACAGAATGTGCTGCACGGACGGCCGGCGCCGATCACGATCGACGACGGGATGGAAGCCTTACGCATCGGCGTCGCCGCGACCCGCGCGCAGCAGACCGGAACCACAGTCGTCGTCGCGGACGTGAAAACGGCGAGCGTCTGAACACCCTCGGTCGCGCTACTTCGAAACGATCTCGACGGTCTTGATCTCATGCGGCCGCAGGCTGATGGGAATCGCGCCCGACTGTATCCGAATCTGCGACTGACGCTCCTCCAACAGATTCACCTCGAACGCGGCACCGATCGGCGTGTCGAGCGCAATCGTCGCGCTTGCCTCGGCATCGTCGGGGTTGAACAGCCGCATGATCACGCTGCCGCCGGCCTCAGCCTGTTTCAACGCGCTCAACACGACGCCGCCCGAATGGCGCTCGACGCGGACGAACGATCGGGTCAATGGTCCGCTGCCGGACGGTGCGCGCACCGGGACGACGTGCGGCGGAAGATTGTGCGCGCGGGCGCTGGCGATGAGCGCACTCGCCGCCGGCGTGCCGCCGTGCGGCTCGAACGCGATCTCGAAGCGATGGATGCCGTGGCACTGAGCGCCAGGCGTCGCGACCGGCGGGCCGGCATGTCCCGACGGGCGCGTCGCGAGATCGTTGCGCGAGAGATCGCCGACGGCGCGGATCAGCGTCAGCGCGATCGACGGCGCCGCCTCGAGGATCTCGTATTCCATCAATCCCCGGGCGATCACGGTCGCGCCGGCGCCACCGTCACCCGCATCGACCAGCGAAATCATTGGCGCGCTGCTTACCGGCGCCTCGTTCGTGATCGTATCGGGCACGCGCTGCCGCGCCGGACGCGAGACGACATCGAACGCGGTATCGGCACGCGCTGATTCAAGCCGCGCCGCCGCGGTTGGAAAAGCGATGCGCAGCCGATGGTCCGATGCCTGGTTGTCCACGGTCACCGTCAAGGCGACGCGCGGCGAGCCCTTGTCGAGCGTGGCGTCGATCGTGACCCGCGCACGGACTGCCTCGTCGGTCCGCCGGGAACGATCGACAACAGCGGCACGAGGTAGCGGCATGTCGAGCTCGGCGCGAAGCGTTTTTCTCAGCGGCCCGTTGATTACACACGCGGCGCTGACAAGGCGCGCGTCCGCGCTGGTGACGCGGCGATCGATTCGAGGCGGACAGTAGTTGTATTCGTCGCCGACGTCGCCGACGTCCTCCAGCGCCGCGACGCTGTGATACACGACGGCGGTGTGTTTGTCACGGACCTCGAACGTCCCGTCGGCGTTCGCGGACACGGCCAGGCGTTCGTTCTCGATCGCCGTGTGTGACGTCGGGGCCGGCGGGCTCGCAGACTGCGGCGCGACGGTGAAATCGAACGAGGCATAGCCGCACGGCGGCAGGCGCGCCGCCCACCACGCGACGCGGACGCGGCGCGTGTTCAACGCCCACGGCGTCTCGAAGCGGCTCATCTCGTGGCGAACCAGCTGCCGCTCGTCGAGAATTTGAAACTCGACCGGCGCGCCATCGGCCGCGTACACGGCGGAAATCGTCGCGTCGCGGGGGAAGAATCGAACCGGCCGATCCAGGGCGGCCGCATCGACGGTGCGCCACGGCTCGGCGCTGTCGATCGGCAGGTCGATGACGCCTTCGACCACCTGCGTGCGTTCGATAGCGTCGGTGTTGACGACGATCGCGCGGATCGAACCGCCGGCCGCAGGCGGTACTGAATCCGCTACGGCATCGAGCGCCGTGTCGACGACGGCAGCGGCGACCTGGCGCGCGCGCGTGAAACGAATCATGTTCTCGTCGTGGACCGTGTCGATGCTGCAGCCGCAGATGCTGTCGTGCGGGTGGTTCTGGAGCAGCGTCTTCCAGGCGTGACGCAGCTCGCCCGCGGGATAGCGCGACCCGCCGGCAATCGACGCGAACACCGCCAGCGGCTCCGCGTACGACTCGAGCAGCGCCTGCACCTCCGCGTTCTGCTGCTTGAGATAGACGCGCGCCGACAGCACGCCGGGCAACAGGTTCGCGTAGTCGGTGCCGCCGCGCAGTTCGCCGCTCACGGTTTCGAGCGGCGGGTTCGTCGACTCGACGGCGGCGCGAACCGCGGCCACGTACGCCGGCAGCGTCGAATGATGCGCGCGCTGGTCCGGCTGCGCCGACAGCCGAGCGATCAGATCGGGAATGGCGGTGTGCGGCTCGACATGATCGACGCCGTTCATCAGCAGTGCCTGGCCCGTACGGGTGCGCGCGCGCTCGTAGCCGACCTTCTCAGCGGCGCGCGCCATCATCGCATCGGGATCGAACACGAGGCGCGTGGCGTTGCAGTAGCCTTCCGGCGGCAGATGCATCATCAGTACACGCGAGCCGTCCGGCGCCTGCCACCAGTACTCGGCGTCGCGCCCGCCGAAGCCGCGCCACAGGATCGTGTTGTCGAGGCCGAACTGCCGCCAGACCTGCGGCATCTGGCTGACGTGGCCAAACAGATCCGGCAGGTAGCCGACCGGCATCGGCGAGCCGTAGTCGCGCGAGATGCGATGACCGCGAACGAGGTTCCGCACCAGCGACTCGCCGCTGACGAGAAATTCGTCGGGCATCACGTACCACGGCCCAATCAGGATTCGGCCGGCGGCGATCTGGGCGCGCAGCCGGGTTTCCTGCTCGGGGCGGATCTCGAGGTAGTCCTCGAGGACAATCGTCTGTCCGTCGAGATGGAAGTACTTATACGAGGGATCGCTATCGAGCAGATCGAGGAGCCGATCGATCAGCGCCACCAGCCGGAAACGGAATTGTTCGTGCGTGAGGTACCACTCGCGGTCCCAATGCGTGTGCGAGACGACGTGGATGTCGAGCATGCAGTATGCGCACCCCTGGCGGTCAGCCTTTGACGGCGCCGGCGGTCAGGCCGGCGATGAAGAAGCGTTGCAGAACGACGAAGGCGGCGATCACCGGCACCAGCGCGATGAAGCTCGCCGCGGCGAGCAGCTGCCAGTCGGTTTCGTACGCGCTCTGGAAACTGAACAGCCCGAGCGGCATCGTGAACCGCTCCTGCGAGTCGAGCAGCACGAGCGCGAGGCAGAACTCCGACCAGTAGGCGGCGAGATTGAACACCGCCGCGGCGCCGAGACCCGGAGCGATGATTGGCAGCACGATCGTCGACAGCGTACGCACCCGCGAGGCGCCGTCGAGCGTGGCCGCCTCGAACAGCGATGCCGGCACGGCGTCGAAGAAATTCTTCAGCACCCAGATCGTAAACGGCACCTGCATGGCTGCATAAACAAGCACCAGGCCGGTCCGCGTATCGATCAACCCGAGGCGCTCGACGACGCTGTAGATCGGCACGAGCAGGATCACCGGCGACAGCATTTGCGCCGCGAGGAGCGAGCCGAGGAGCGGCAGCCGCCCGGCGAAGCGTTCGCGCGAGAGTACGTACGCCGCCGGAATCGCGACCGCAAGCGTGACCGCGGCAGCGACGACCGCGACGAGGGCGCTGTTCCACAGGTACCACGGCACCTGCGTGTGGGTGAGTGCGAAGGCGTAGTTACCCAACGACGCGCCGCGTGGAATCCACCGCGGCGGGTACTCGAAGACGCCGGCCTTGGTCTTGAGCGACAGCGACAGCAGCCACAGCTGCGGCAACAGAAACAGCGCGACGATCGCCGCGAGCGCCGCGGTGAATGCCGCGCGCCTACGCATGGCGCGGCTCCGGCGCACGCGACGTCAAGCGGATGGCGACGGCCGCCAGCGCCAGGTTGACGATCAGCATGACGACGGCGACGGCGGCGGCCCGCCCGGCTTCGAGATCGAAGAACCCCAACCGATACATGAAGAGCGAGATCACCTCGGTCCGCCGTGCCGGCCCGCCGCCGGTCAGCGGAATGATCAGATCGAAGGTGTTGAACGACGCGATCGTGATCAGGACGACGTTCAGGGCGATGACCGGCGCCAGCTGCGGCACGAGCAGCCACCGCAGCCGCTGCCACGCCGACGCGCCTTCGAGATCGGCCGCTTCGTGCAGCTCACGCGGGACGCGCTGCAGCCCCGCATAGAGCAGGATCATGCTGAACGCGCAGCCGCGCCAGACGTTGGCGACGACCACTGAAACGAGCGCCAGCAGCGGCGACGAGATTAACGGAACCGGCCCGAGGTGCAGCAGAGACAGGTAGTAGTTCACGATGCCCGAGCGGTTCTCGATCAGCAGAATCTTCCAGAGCACACCAGCCAGCACGCCAGGCATCACCCACGCGCTCACCACCGCGATCCGCGCCGCCAGTGTGCCGCGCGCCCGGCGCCGGCGCGCCGCGTCAATCAGCCACGCGATCGCGAAGCCGATCGTCAGCTGCAGAATCACCGACGCGCCGACGAACACGACCGTGACCGCGATCATTCCGTAAAATGCCGGGTCGGCGATGAGCGTGCGATAGCTGGAGGTCGTGTACGCGTAGCGCGTGCCGGCAACCGTCGCGTCGGTCAGCGACAGCCGCAGCAAGTCGAGCATTGGGTAGATCAGAATCATGGTCACGAGCGCGAGTGCCGGGAGCAGCCATGCGGTGATGCCGGGGCCGCTGCGGCGTCCGCGAACGAGCATCACCATCGGAAACAGGATCGCTGCAGCGAGCGGCAACCACGCGATCGGATCGCCAGCCGTCCGGCGCGTCGTCGTCTGGGTTGAGAGTCGTCGCGCGTACTCGCCGTTCACCGCCGACCAGGCGGCATCGAGCGCCTGCGCGGGCGTGCGTTCGCCGGAAACGACGGCGCCGATTGCGAGCTGGAGCTGCTGCGAGATGGCTGGATAGATGGGAACCGTCGGGCGTGCGTGGCCGCTGACCAGCATCTCGCCGAAGCGGCGGTACCAGACGTCACGGCTGAAGATCGGAAAGTCGCGATAGACACTCTGCCGCACCGGCAGGTGCCCGGTGGCTTCGCTGATCCGCGCCGCGTGCGCCGGCGCTTCGACGTCGCGGATGAATTCGACGGCCGCTCTGCGGCGCGCCGGATCCTTTGCGAACACCACCCACACCCAGCCGCCGGTGCCCGTCGAGTGCGTACCGGCATCGGCGGTCGGAATCGGCGCGATATCCCATTTCGCGAACTCGGCCGGTGACAAACCGGTTTCGAGGTCTTTCAGCTGCCAGTTGCCGCCGAGGAACATCGCGGCGTCGCCGGCCACCGCGGCGCCGGTGAGCTGCTGATAGTCGTTGTGGCCGAGGACCGAGCGCGGCGACGCGCCGCGCTGAATCGTGTCGCGGAGAAACGACAGCAGCCGCAGCATTGCCCGGCGGTTCGCGCCTTCGCCGAATATCGGCCGCCCATCGCGATCGACGAGCTCGCCACCCTGCGCCCAGAACATCGCCAGGTGATCGAACACCGTCGCTTCCCAGCGGCCAGCGTTGTATACGTACCCGGCAATGTGACGTTCGCGCGCGACGCGACTGGCGACCTCGAGCAACGCGTCCCATGTGGCGGGCGGCACTGGCACGAGATCCTTGCGGTAGAAGAGCACGCGGCAATCGGTCTCGTGCCACATGCCGAGGACGTGTCCGGCGGGATCGGACAGCGTCTGGATGGTGAACGGCAGAAAATCACGGCGGTCTTCCGCCGGCCAGAACTCGTCGAGCGGCTGGACCGCGTCGGCCAGCAGCGGCATCCAGAAGCTGTCGATCGAGGCGACGTCGGGCAGGCGTCCGGCCGCGGCGGCAAGCTGGAGCTTGGCCTTGTGGAGTTCGAGCGCCGGCATCACCGACACGCGCAACTGCACATCCGGGTGCGCGCGGGCCCAGTCGGCGAACACATCAGTGAAGACGTTGGCGATCGCCGGCCGCGCCGCCAGGTGCGAATAGTCCTGCTGCGCCCACACGGTGAGGGTGGTCGCCGCCTCGGGACGGCCGACGCGGACCGGCGTCACCAGTTCCTGGGCGCGCAGCGCCGGCGCCGCCGCGGACAGCGCGAGAAAGGCGATGAGCGCGCGCGCCACGAGCGAAATTATACTGGCGCGCATGAAAACACTCAGACCGTGCCTCGCCGAATTCCTCGGCACCTTCTATCTGTGTTTCGCCGGGATCGGTGCGATCCTGTGCAACACCCCGGCAGTCGGCGCCGCGCCGGGCCTGCTCGGGATCGCGCTCGCCCACGGCCTCGCGCTGTCAGTCGCCGTCAACGTCTTCGGCGGCGAGTCAGGCGCGCATTTCAACCCGGCGGTGACCGCCGGATTTCTGGTCACCGGCCGCATCACGCCGCCGCTGGCGGGAGCCTACGTGATCGCGCAGTTGCTCGGGGCGACGACGGCCGCGGGGTTCTGCCGATCGATCTTCCCGGCCGACGCGGTGGCCGCCGCGAACCTCGGCATCCCGCTGCCGGCGGCTTGGGCGACGACCGGCACGGTGCTCACCGCGGAATTCATCATGACGTACCTGCTGATGACGTCGATCTTCGGCACGGCTGTCGACGATCGTGGCCGCGCGGTGAAGATCGGCGGCTTCGGGATCGGCCTCACCGTCGCGTTCGACATCTTGTGCGGCGGTCCGGTCACCGGCGCATCGATGAACCCCGCCCGCTCGTTCGGTCCGGCGCTCGAGATGATGTATTGGCAGTGGCACTGGGCGTACTGGGTGGCGCCAATTGCCGGCGCGTGTGCCGCGGCGCTGGTCTACGAACACGTGCTGCTGAAACCGATGCGGCCGAAGGTCGACGAGCCGCGCGCGATGCGCGCGTAACCGCGCGCGTCGCGCGCGGAAGTTAGAGGTGAGAAGTTGGAAGTAAGAAGTACGGAAACGGGGTAACTCGATGGTGTGTGGTTAAACCCAGAGTGCTCGCTCACGGCGCGGCATTGCCGCGACTCGTCGCCATGCCTGAGTGCACGGGACTCTTACCTGCACCCCATCGAATTACCAGTTTTCCGTACTTCTAACTTCTCACCTCGTACTTCCTACTTCCGCCGAAGGCGGCGGCCGAAGGCGGTCTCTACTTGCAGCCCGGCAATTGTTTCACCGGCGCGCTCGTCAACACGTGTTCGTTCGGATAGCTGTACGCACCGTGGAGCGCCGACGAAGGTGTCTCGAACTCGAACCACTGCAGCAGCGCTTCGTTCTGCGGGTGGTAGGTGAATCCGTTCATCGTCATCGGGAACGTCGCGTCGGGCAGCCCCTCGATCACGTCGCCATCTTCGAGAACATTTTGACACTGGCCGTTGTCGGAGGCCCACCACGGCGTGATGTTGTGCACACCGTCGCTGGCCACGAACGGGTCGTTGTAGCTTTCGGCGATCTCATGGCTCAGCGCGGTCACGTCGGTGAACGCATCGCCGAACAGTCCCGCCGAGATCCAGCTCGAATAGTCCACCACGTAGCGCTTCTCCGGCTTCTTCTGGCCGGCATCACCCGGCTCGAGATCGTAGCTGTGGAACCCGAGCACGCAGCACTGCCTCGGGTCGTTGTTGAAGTAGAGAAACGTGTTCGGGAACAGGAACGACGAGAGATCCTTCGTCGTGATGTCGCCGGCGTTCTCGGCAGCGCCAATCGGTGTCGTCGTATCACTGGCGACGGCCGGGAACAACGCGTTCACGAACGTGTTGATGTCGACGAGGATGAACGCGCAGCAGGTGCCGTCGGCGTTCAGCGCGAACCGATAGGTGCCCTGTTTGAGGACCATCGTGCGCGCCGGTTTCACCGACGGCGCGAGCCGCGTGTGCCAGTCGGCCTTCGCACTGGTGAAATACTCGGCGCGCTGGACTGCATCGGTGATCTGGGTCGGCGTGCCGCTGCTCGTGTAGGTCGCATCCGCGAAGACGGGTGACTTCAGGACTGGCTGGACGTACTGCGTCGGATCGGAGATCAGCCGCTGGCCGTTGACGAACCGCGGCGTGCCGTCAGGCGCAGGTCGACAATCACCGGAACGATCGGCGCATTGAACGTCGTCGTGCCGCCAAGCTGCGGTGGATTGCCCATCGTGTTGGTGTACCACTCACGCCGCGGATTTC
>Ga0075425_100001781_pt1 | contig 21194 bp, 13 predicted proteins | sample SoiMethybrSBSTD4_FD_75300 | JGI IMG/M metagenome (GOLD analysis project Ga0075425, IMG submission 75300) | Bulk soil microbial communities from a Populus tree surrounding site in Tennessee, USA - Soil MetaG P. TD hybrid SBSTD4 | ecosystem: Environmental > Terrestrial > Soil > Tree plantation... | reverse complement strand
CGGTCGAATCCGGCGTTCTCTTCGGTTGCACCGACGATCATTTCGCCGCTGCCTCGCGGAACGAAATAGGTGTGCTGCCATCGAATGATTCTCTTGAACGGCTGGGAGGGAGTCGCAAGAGAAAGAATCTGTCCTTTGCGTGGCTGGACAGGAATTATCGGATCGAGCCCCTTCAATTCCCCGCTCCAAACACCGGAAGCGATGATGACGTTTGGCGCTTTGAATTGGTCGATGCTATGGACATTGACTCCTGTCTCGATATCGACCCCACGGTTCAAGCACGATTCGCGAAGTGCGTTCACGAGTTGGCGCGGCGCCACGGAACGCTCTCGCGGTGTAAAGAGCGCTTTTTGAACGGGCGCGGTCACGAGTGGTTCCAGCTTGCGCACGTCATCGCCGGAAAGGAGCTCGACTTGGAAAGCCGCCTTCTGCTGCCATGCCGCACGGCATTGAAGGGTCGATGCGGCCTCGCTGGTGGTGGCAAGTGTCAGGACGCCTTCGTTGTCGGAGTAACCGCAGTCGATCCCTGTTTCGTCGACGAGGCTTCGCACAAATTCCTCATACATGGAGAAGCTTCGAGTGCAGAGCTGGAAGAACGGCCCATCGTTGTTCGCCTCGCTCAAAGGCGACAACATGCCTGCGGCGGCCCAGGAGGTACCATTGCCCGTCGGGCCACGATCCAGCAGCAGCACGGATTTGCGCGGGGCGAGCTCTCGGGCGATCGACAGGCCAATGACTCCGCCGCCGATGACGATCACGTCATGCATGCGCCCATTCTACCTGTGTTAGGCTAGACCGTTCATGATTCGCGCGCTGATCTTCGACTTCAACGGAGTTCTTGCGGATGACGATCCTATTCACATGCAAGCGTTTCGGGAGGTTGCCCGGGAAGAGGGATTGGAATTCACCGACGAGGACTACCTCGATCGATACCTTCCACTAAATGACAGGGATTGCTTCAAAACACTCTACGAAAAGAATTCGCGAATTCTCTCGGCTTCGAAGCTTCATGAACTAATCCAACGGAAAAGCGTCTACTATTTTCGCGCGATCGCAGACCGACCCGTGATGTTCGAATCGGCTGCGGCAGCAGTCCACGCGGCGGCCGGAAAGGTTCCGCTGGCAATCGCTTCGGGCGCCAAGCTCAATGAGATCCGGCACATTCTCAGCGAAGCAGGCCTGCATGGCTGCTTCACAGCAATCGTGGCCGCCGAGGATGTAGAATTTGGAAAGCCGCACCCCGAGCCATTTTTACGCGCTCTTGATAAGCTACGCGAGCGCGAACCGTCGTTGAAGGCATCGGAATGCGTGGCGATCGAAGACTCGATCGGCGGCATACAGTCCGCGCATGAAGCCGGCATGCGATGCGTCGCGGTCGCACATTCCTACGGTCGCGATCGCCTGCTGACCGCGAACCCGGAGTGGATCATCGATTCGATCGCAGATTTTTTACGGTGGCTAGAGAATGAGTGTTAGATCCCGCAAGACATTTGAGCAACTTGTGACGTTGCCCGATAGTGCGATCCCGCTTGCTGAGGCGGCGCTGCTGATGGCGTGTGAAGAATATCCTCAGCTCGAGGTGAGTCCGTACGTGGACAAGCTGGACCACATGGCTGAAATGGCGCAAGAGAGTCTTCGGAGCGAGGACTCCCCGATCGAGACCGTCGGAAAGATCAATACGTTGCTGTTCGAAACTCTGGGATTTCGGGGCAACACCGACGATTACTACGACCCGCGAAATAGCTTCTTTAATGACGTGCTGGACCGTCGCGTCGGAATTCCGATCACACTTTCGACGGTTTATCTGGAAGTCACGCGGCGCCTCAAGTTTCCGATCGTCGGGGTAGGTATGCCTGGCCATTTCATCGTGAAGTTTGCGGACCGGCATGATGAGTTCTTCCTCGATCCATTCGAGCGAGGAAAAATCCTTACGCGCGAGGATTGCCAGCGGAAGCTGCACGAAATGTACGGCGACTCGCTGGAATTTCACGACCGGCTTCTCGGACGGGTGACAAACCGGCAGATCCTCTCTCGCATGTTGAACAATTTGAAGTTGATTTATCTGAAAGCGCAGGCATTCGATAAGGGCCTCGCCATTGTCGACATGATGCTGATGGCGAACCCGGATGATTGCGAACAGTTCCGTGACCGCGGGCTCTTGCGCCTGCAGTTGCGCCAATTTGAAGCCGCTACGAAGGATCTGAATCAATACCTGAAAAGTTGTCCTGCCGCGCACGATCGCGAAGAGATCGAAAACCACCTCAAGGAACTGAAGCGCATCCAGGCGATGATGAACTGATTCCGCCAGGATCTTCGGCAGAGTCACGCAGCCCACGGCGTAAACTTCGGGAGAAATTCTTAAGGAACCGCCTCCGTAGGGGCGACACCAGTCCGTCTGATAAGATTCCGTCTGTATGCGATCCAGACTACGAGAGGCCAAGCGGGTCGTGGTCAAGCTTGGCTCCAATCTCTTTTTCGACGGCGACGGCAATGTCGCTCGCGACAGGATCCTCTCGTTCATCGACGACATGGCGGCGGCAAGGCTCGCCGGACGCCAGATCATCGTCGTATCGTCCGGGGCGGTTGCGCTTGGCGCGAATGCTCTGAAGATCCACACGACAAACGCTTCGCTGGTACAGAAACAGGCTCTCGCCGCGGTTGGACAAAGCCGGCTCATGAATCTTTACGAGTACGGCTTTGCGAAACACGGGCTCACTCCGGCGCAGATTCTCCTCACTGAAGAAGATTTCTCCAGCCGGCATCGCTACTTGAACCTTCGCCACACCTTGACGACTCTTCTCGATATGGGCGTCATGCCGATCATCAACGAAAATGACACCGTCTCGACAACAGAACTGGAAACCACCGATCGCAGCCCGAGTTTCGGAGACAACGACAAGCTCAGCGCCCTCGTCATGAGCAAGCTCGACGCGAACGCGCTCGTGCTGCTGTCCGACGTTGACGGCCTCTTCAGCGAAAATCCTCGCGAGAATCCCGACGCCCAGCTCGTTCCTGAAGTTCACGAAGTAAATGCGGAAATCGAAGCGCTCGCCGGCCGGAAATCGAGCCGGGGCCGCGGTGGCATGTCAACGAAACTGCAGGCAGCTCGGATTGCGATGAACTCCGGCGGCATGGCGGTCATTGCGAATGGGATGAAGCCAGGCATCCTTGCCAAGGTTTTAAGTGGCGAACAAGAAGGCACGCTCTTTATCGCGAAGTCCGAATCGTTGTCCGGCAAGCGGCGATGGATTGCCTTCGCGTCGTCTGTCACCGGCCGCATCCACATCAACGAAGGAGCTCTGGACGCAATCACGAGAAAGAACGCCAGCCTCCTGTACGCCGGCGTGACGCGGATTGAAAATGAATTCGATCCCGGAGATGTAGTTTCTATTATTGGACCCAGTGGCCAGGAGGTCGCGCGCGGAATCGCCAACTACTCCAGCGCAGACGCATCCAAACTTATCGGCAAGCATTCCGATGAGATCGCGCGTCTCGCAACGACAAAGAATTACGACGCCTTTATTACGCGAAACAACATCGCGTTTTTGATGGATTGATGAGCGGCTGCGAATGCAAGCCCGACGCGGAGCGCCAGCGCGACAGCGCGCAGCCTCAAGAAAGGGCGCAGCGATCAAAAAAATGAGCACGACACGAGAACAGGCTGAACGAGCCCGCAAAGCATTTCTGAAACTTTCTACGACGACGGATCGGACTGCCATCCTGAAGGATCTCTCGCCTGCTATCGAACAACATGCGTCAGCGATTCTCGAAGCGAACAAAAAAGATCTCGCCGAGGCGAAGGGGAAAATTGCTGAGCCGTTGTACAAGCGCCTCATCCTGAGCGATTCAAAATTCCGTGCTGTCATCGAAGGCATCCGGCAAATTGCACAAATGGAAGATCCGCTGGGCCGGCTGCTGCAGGAAACCGAACTCGATGATGGTCTGACATTACGGAAGATCCAGACTCCGATTGGAGTCCTCGCCGCCATCTTCGAATCACGACCTGATGTGGGTCCACAGATTGCATCATTAGCCATCCGCACCGGCAATGCCGTTCTTCTGAAGGGAGGCCGTGAAGCAGCTTCGACCAATGCAGCGTTAGTCGACGTTATCCGCAGGGTCCTCGATAAGTATGGCGTCGCAGATGCAGTTCAACTCGTGTCGACGCGGGAAGAGGTCGCAGAACTGTTAAGAATGGATGACCTCATTAGCCTGGTGATTCCGCGGGGATCAAATGAAATGGTGCGCACCATTCAACAGAGCACAAAGATTCCCGTCCTTGGCCATGCTGATGGCATTTGCCATGTATACATCGACGAATTTGCTGATACGAACAAGGCGGTTCGCGTTGCAGTCGATTCAAAGGCGCAGGATCCGGCGCCATGTAATGCGGCGGAAACGCTCTTGATTCATTCCCGCTTTCCCGAACGGGAAAAGGTTCTCAAGGCCTTATCAAATGCAGGCGTCGAACTCCGAGATTCGGGATTCGGTTCCGAGTACCTCGATTTGATTATGAACGTGAGAGTCGTCAACAGTGTCGATGAAGCCATCGACCACATTCACCGATACGGATCGCGGCACACGGACACGATTGTCACGGAGAACAAAGCCGTTGCGGAGCGCTTCTTGAATGAAGTGGATTCAGCAGGCGTTTACTGGAATGCATCGACACGCTTCGCCGATGGTTTCAAGTACGGTCTCGGCGCAGAAGTCGGAATCAGCACCAACAAGACTCACGCGCGGGGGCCGGTCGGAGTGGAGGGCCTGCTGATATACAAGTACCAGCTCATCGGCAACGGCCACATTGTCGCCACGTACACCGGCGAAAACGCAAAGCCATTCCGTCACAGGAAGCTTTCGTGAGCTTTATCGTTTCTCCAGCCGCGCCTCTAACGCCGCGAGCCGCTCGCGAATATCCATTGCACGAGGCCATTCGTCCTGGAGGCGATCGATTCCTCTATCTATACCGTCAAATCGTTTGTCGACCGCATCGAACCGTCTGTCAACAGCGTCGAACCGGCCATCAATAGCCTCGAAGCGGGCATCGATAGTCTCGAACCGGGCATCGATAGCCTCGAAGCGATCATCGATAGTCTCGAACCGGGCATCGATAGCCTCGAAGCGATCATCGATAGTCTCGAACCGGGCATCAATAGGCTCGAACCGCGAGTCAAGAGCTTCAAACCGCGCATCAATCGATTTTTCAAGAGAATCGATTCGCTGGTGAACGGCGCCCATTCCGACCGACAGTGCTTTGATCTCTCCGTGCAGTTGTTGCATCTCCGGTGCAATCACATCCTGAATAGCCTGTTTCAGATTTTGATAAATGTTCAGCCAAGCCAAGAACGTCACTCCTATTTTCAGTTGACGCCCCTGGGCCGGTTCGGGGTGAGCCATGTTGGGACGATTATACCGAAAGTGCGGGAGAGGGGTTTACTGCTTCAGGGTTTGGGCTTCCAGTTTTGGAGTAGCGTGATGGGGGAGGTGCGTCGTCCAGGACTGTATTAAGCGCCAGCTTACATGAGCGGTTCCGTGGAAGGAATTTGCGTCGCTGTCGTCTACTAAGCTACTTTCAGTCTGGAGACATGATTACCAAAGTTGCAGTGCTCGGAGCAGGCACGATGGGCGCGCAGATCGCGGCTCACTTGGCGAACGCCAACCTTTCCGTCCTGCTGCTCGATCTCACAAAGGAGCAGACGGACAAGGCCGTGCGATCACTTGCAAAAGTTTCGCCTGCCCCTTTCTTCACCCCGGAGAAAGTGAATCACATCCAGACCGGCAGCTTCGAGAAAGACCTTTCACAGATCAAAGATGTCGACTGGATTATCGAAGCCGTCGTCGAGGATGCCGCGATCAAAGATCGCTTGTTGAATGCCGTCGATAAGGCGCGACGGCCAGGGTCGTTGGTGACGACAAACACCTCCGGCCTTTCGGTTAGCGCGCTTGCAAAAAATCGCAGCGACGATTTCCGCGGTCACTGGTTCGGCACGCACTTCTTTAATCCGCCGCGATACATGCACCTGCTCGAGATCATTCCTACAGCCGAAACCGATCCGAAAGTGCTGGCCGACTTCGAACAGTTTGCCGGCGTGGTACTGGGGAAAGGCATCGTTCGAGCAAAAGACACACCGAACTTCATTGCGAACCGCATCGGGTTGTTCGCGGCCCTTCAGGCCATTCAGCTCATGCGCGAACGAGGTCTTACCATTGAAGAAGTCGATCGGCTGACGGGGCCGCTGATCGGGCAGGCGAAAACGGCGACATTCCGGACCATCGATTTAGTCGGCCTCGATGTGTTCGCGCACGTAGCCGATAACATTTACGCGAACGCGATTGACGATCCTCAGCGCGAAGTTTTCCGCATCCCGGATTTCATGCGATCCATGGTTGAAAAAAAGCTGCTCGGCACGAAGACCGGCGCCGGGTTTTACAAAAAAGATGGCGATGAGATCCTCACGCTCGATCTGAATACGTTCGAGTATCGAAAACAACAGCGCGCGAATCTGCCCGCGCTCGAAATGATCTCGAGCATCGAAAACCTGTCCGATAGATTGACGGCTCTCTTTGCAAGCCAGGATCGCGCCGCGCTTTTCGTTCGCGATCTTCTGGCGTCGGTAGTGGATTATTCCGAATCACGCATCCCCGAAATCTCGGATGATCCGGAATCGGTGGACCAGGCCATGCGGTGGGGCTTTGCATGGGAGCTTGGACCATTTGAGATTTCCAGAATCTTCCGAGGCGAGGCTCCACTCGCGACATCCTTTATTAAGAAGCAGCATGTCATCAAGCACAACCCCGGCGCTACACTGCGCGATCTGGGAGATGGCGTAGCGTGCCTCGAATTTCATTCGAAGATGAACACGATCGGCGGCGACATCATTTCATTGCTGTTTACGTCGCTCGAAGAGGTCAATGCGAATTTTCAGGGACTCGTGATCGGAAACCAGGGCCAGAACTTTTCTGCCGGCGCGAATCTCATGCTGCTCATGATGGAGGCGGCCGAAGGCAACTGGGACGAGATCGACCATATGGTTCGCACGTTCCAGCGCGCGACGCAGGCGATCAAATACAACCCCAAACCCGTCGTGGTCGCCCCTTTTGGCCTCACGCTTGGCGGAGGCTGCGAGATCGCGCTTGCCGGTGCGAGAACACAGGCAGCGGCGGAAACCTACATGGGCTTGGTTGAGGTTGGCGCTGGCCTGATTCCTGCAGGCGGTGGTACGACGGAAATGATCGGACGCTCCGACGGCAATCCGCGTCTTCTTCGGGAGATCTTCGAAAACATTGGAATGGCGAAGGTTTCAACCAGCGCTGAAAACGCACGTCAACTCCACTATCTCCGACCGGAAGATGGCATTACGATGAATTCAGATCGATTGATTTCCGATGCGAAGCTGGAGGTGCTCCGACTTGCGGATACGGGATACCGACTGCCGCTCCGGCGTGAGCTTCCGATCTTCGGCGAATCCGCAGCGGCCCAGTTAAAAGTCGGTATCTACCTGATGCAGCAATCCGGAAATATCACCGAATATGAGGCCCATATTGGCAGCAAGCTCGTCTATATCCTCTGTGGCGGCGGTGTGACACGTCCAGCAACCGCGCCGGAACAGTATTTTCTCGATCTCGAGCGGGAAGTATTCAAGTCGTTGTGCGGCGAGCCAAAGACGATCGCGCGCATGGAGCACCTGTTGAAGAAGGGGAAGGTACTAAGAAATTGAAGTCGTGGGTCAGTTTAACTTTGGCGAGCGGTATTCCCCTCCTAGGATAGGAGGGGTGGCCGTGCCATCAAACAATAGCGCCGAAGGCATCCTTTGAAAGGCACGGACGGGGTGGTCAGTCCAGAATGACCACCCCGTCTGCGCTCGCAAACGTTGCTTCGCGATATTTTCTTGGTGCGCAGCCACCCCTCCTATCCTAGGAGGGGAATACCGCTTGCGAAATCCAAAGTGACGCACCACGAGAAACTGAGACGAAATTTATGAGTGCAGTAATTGTCTCTGCCGTTCGAACAGCGGTTGGAAAAGCCCCGAAGGGAAAACTATCGGGAACCCGGCCCGACGACATGGCCGCGGCCGCGATTCGCGCGGCAGTCGATCGAGTTCCAGGCCTCGAGCCGCGCGAAGTCGATGATGTGTATCTCGGCTGCGCGATCCCCGAGGGCGAACAGGGCATGAATGTCGCACGCATAGCATTGCTGCGCGCGGGGCTGCCGCAGACCGTGCCCGGCATGACGCTGAACCGTTTCTGTTCTTCCGGCTTACAATCCATCGCGTTCGCCGCTGAGCGGATTATCGCGGGCGGTGCGAACTGTATCGTGGCGGGCGGGACGGAATCGATGAGCATGATTCCCATTGCGGGACGGCACGTGTCACCAAATCCCACCCTCGTCGAAGAACATCCGGAAACATATCTGACAATGGGTCTGACCGCCGAGAACGTGGCAAGCGACTTCCACATCGGCCGCGACGACCAGGATAACTTCGCGCTGGAAAGCCACCGGCGGGCTCTTGCCGCAATTGACGCCGGACGTTTCAAGGATGAAATCGTGCCGCTGCCGATTCGCGAGGTCGCCCTCGAGAACGGAAACAAAGTCGTCCGCCAATTCACATTCGACACTGATGAAGGGCCGCGGCGCGATACGTCCAAGCAGGCATTGCAGAATTTGAAGCCGGCGTTCAAAACGGATGGCACAGTAACTGCCGGAAATGCCTCGCAAACGAGCGATGGCGCAGCTGCCGTGGTCGTGATGTCGGAAACGAGTGCAAAGGAGCTCGGGATAAAGCCGCTCGGCCGTTTCGTCGCGTATGCAACGGCAGGCGTTCCGCCGCAGATCATGGGGATTGGTCCGGTAGAAGCGATACCTAAAGCGCTGCGGTTGGCCGGGCTGAAATTGCAGGACATCGATCTCATCGAACTTAACGAGGCGTTTGCTGCGCAGGCGTTGGCCGTGATCCGAAAATTGGGTTTGGATCCGGCGAAGGTCAACGTCAACGGCGGCGCGATCGCTTTGGGTCATCCTCTGGGTTGCACGGGTTCCAAACTCACGGCCACGTTGCTTTATGAGATGCAGCGCCGAGGCTCACGTTACGGCATGGTGACGATGTGCGTCGGCGGCGGAATGGGCGCGGCCGGAATCTTTGAGAGGCTCTAGCCATGGGCAAAGAAATCGCTGAAATCAAAAAGGGTGGCAGTTTCCTGATCGAGGAGAGTTCACCTGCTGACGTATTTGCTCCCGAAGACTTCTCGGAAGAACAGACGATGATTCGCGACATGACCGAGCAGTTCGTCGAAGACGAAGTCCTGCCGCAACAGGAACAGATCGAGCACAAGGACTGGAATGTGACTGTGTCCTTGTTGAAACGGTGCGGCGAACTGGGCCTCCTCGGAATCGAAGTCCCGCAGCAGTACGGCGGCGAAAATCTCGACAAGGTGTCGGCCATGATCGTGTCGGAGAAACTCGGCCGCATTGCATCGTTCGCCGTGACTTACGGCGGTCATGCCGGAATCGGCACGCTGCCGATCGTCTATTTCGGCACGGAAGTGCAGAAACGCAACTACCTGCCGCTTCTCTGCAAAGCGGAAAAGATTTCGGCGTACGCGCTTTCGGAAGCCGGCGGAGGTTCCGACGCGCTTGCTGCAAAAGCCAACGCTGTGCGAAGCGCCGACGGCAAGCACTGGGTGCTCAACGGCGAAAAGATGTGGATCACCAACGCCGCATTTGCCGATATGTTCGTCACGTTTGCGAAGGTTGATGGCAAGGAGTTCAGCTGCTTCATTGTCGAAAAGACGTATCCCGGCGTTTCTACGGGAGCCGAGGAACGGAAAATGGGATTGCTCGGGTCATCGACGCGCACGTTGATTCTCGACAACGCGCAGATCCCGATCGAAAACGTAGTCGGCGAAATCGGAAAAGGACATCACGTCGCGTTCAATATCCTCAACATGGGCCGGGCAAAATTGGCAGCCGGCGCGGTGGGTGGATCGAAAACCGCCTTGAACGACGCGATTCGGTATGCGAAGCAGCGTGTGGCCTTCGGAAAGCCGATCGCCAGCTTTGGCGCCATCCGTCACAAGCTTGCGGAAATGGCGATACGGACCTGGGTGACCGAAGGCATGGTTTATCGAACGGCCGGTCTCATGGATCGCGGCCTTGAAGGCATCGACATGAACAATGCCGCCGACGTGTTGAAGGCTATTGAGGAATACGCCATCGAGTGTTCGATCCTCAAGGTTTTCGGCAGCGAGACGCTGGACTTTGTCGTCGACGAAGCCGTGCAGGTTTACGGCGGCTACGGTTACAGCGCGGAATATTCTGTCGAACGCTACTATCGCGATTCCCGCGTGAATCGAATCTTTGAAGGCACGAATGAAATCAACCGGCTTCTGATCCCGGGAATGCTGCTGAAACGTGCGGCGAAAGGTCATCTGCCGTTGCATGGGGCCGTGCGCGCGGTGGTGGACGAAGTCATGTCGGCTTCGGTCTCGAACGACTCCAGTGCTGCGGCTCAAGCGAAGAAAGCGTTGTTGTTCACGGCCGGCGCTGCGCTGCAGAAATACGGTGAAGGAATCCGCGACGAACAGGAAGTGCTCATGCACCTCAGTAACATGGTCATGGAAGCTTATGCCATTGACACCGCGGTAACGCGGCTGGCGAAGAAGACCTCAACCGATATTCATCGCGAAGTTGCTGCGACGTTTATCAATGACGCGATGGGCCGCGTCGAATTGTCCGCACGGCAGGTCCTCGCTGCTGTCGCAGAAGGCGACAATCTGCGCATGCAACTCGCGGCCTTGCGCCGCCTGCTCCGCTGGACGCCGATCAATACTGTCCGTTCGCGGCAGCTGATCGCCGAATTCTTGATCGACTCCAATCGCTACGCGCTGTAATTCGGGGACAGACGCATAAATCACCCAAATTCCAGTTCAAATTTGGGTGATTTATGCGTCTGTCCCCGAATTACTGAACCAGAATATTGAGGCGGTAGTTCCCAGAGTTGAACACGACGGTGTTGGTTTCGACTTTCGTGTAGTAGCTTCTGACTTCGACGACGTAGGTGCCGGCGGGAAGCGGAGTCGAAATAAGTTCGGACTGGCCGTTAAGACCGCGATCGGAGCGATTCACGACTTTTCCGTTTGCATCCATCAGAAACAGGTCCAGGTCGTTCGCGTTCGCACTTCCGCCCGGACCGAGACCCGTAATATCCAGCCGTATCGCCGCCGCGCCGCCGTTTGTCGTGAACGTGAAAAAGTGAGCCGACTGCATCAGGTTCGTTTTTCTGGGGGTCAGTGAATCCACCCAACCGACAACGGTATCACCCACATTGATCGGCTTCGGGAAAGGCATGGAGATACTCGGCCTAACTTGTGGCTGGAAGTCGATGGACCGCAGCTGCGCCATCGCCTGCAGGGCCGGAGCGGAGTCCGGAACGCGCGCCACGAAGCTCTCGAGGAAGTAAGGGAAATAGACGAACCGGAAGTTTCGAAGGTCGGTGAACGCGGCCCAGATCAGTGACAGCGGATACTGAACATCATCGCCCGGATCAGCATGGTCATCGTAAAGGTCCCAGAGCAGCGTATCCACTGAAGCTTCACTCCAGAACCCCGGGTTGTCCCCCGGCGGAACATTGTCTTCCAGATCGTACTTCAGGATCGTCACGCCATTGGGCCCGAGAGAATCCCGGAAGGCGGGGTCGTTGCGGACCGCACAAGAAAAGAAATTTGCCCAACCTTCCGACCACGCAACTCTCGGATCCAGCATGTCGCCGACGCCATGGGAAGAACCCGGCGAATCGTCACGCGAGAAGCGAGCTGCCAGCATGTGAGCGTATTCGTGGATGATGACGGAGTCGTCGAACTCATCGGAATCAACACTGCGATCACCCAACACGAACGCGGTGTTGTCCGTGTAGTTGAAATATGTGGTGCCGACCAGACCCTGCGCGATATTTCCGCCTCGTGGCGTGTTTCGGGTGCTCCAGAAAATGGCGATGGGAGGGGGAATCACTGTGGCGTCAGCCAGCCGGACCGTGTCGTTGCTGCGCTGAATCATTTCCAGGATATTGAATGCGCCGGAGAGTCGTGAGTTGTCCGCAATGATGACTCTCGGAACGGTCTGGCGCGCATCGACGTCGGCGGTGATGCTGTACAGGGCGTTGTTGGCCGTGTTGTCGGCGACCCGGAGATCGCCCGTTCGCAGCCGGCTCACGACGCGGATCGTGAGGTCGGGCTCGAGAGGTACCGTCACACGAAATTGCCCATTCGTGTCCGTCTCCGACACTGCAACGACAGCCTGCAAGGAACGGTCGATAACTTCCACTCTCGCGCTTCGAATGGGAACCATCACTGGATGGGCCAAGTCGAGGCCGGCATCCGTCACGGGAATTTTCTGGTAGAAGGCTTCGCCGGCGAGCGTTTGGACAGGTGCATCATCCGCCGGCAAAACGCGCAACAGGACCGGAGCCGATTCCCCGTTGGGTGCCCGAACGCGAAGATTCACGAACCCCGGCTCGATGGAAGGCACGTCCAAGGTGAACACTGTAAAACCTGCCGCCAGCCGGATGGCCGGCAACGCCACGTCGCCGAGCAGGAACATGCCGTCACCCGTCCAGTTGCTCACAGAGACGCGCAATCGCATGCCGGGCCGCACGTCGGTGCCAGGACCGATTTGGGTAATCGCCGGTATTGTAGGCGTTCGCAGCGGCCTGAATGAGTCGGCAACCGGAGTCGGCGCTACAGCCGTTACCGCATGTCCGACCGGCATCTCGATTACTTCACTCGCGTAGAGCGGCGCGTTCGATGTGACCAGAAGGTAATCACCGTTACTACTCTGTCTTTCCGGAAAGATCTCACGCACCAGCGCGGAGAACTTTGAAGCGCTGGCAATATCGATCGAACGCGTGTCTGATGCGGTACCGTCCTGGCGAATCAATGTGAAATTCGCCTTGCTGGCTGTCGACGATAAATTCAGCAGCGATATCGTGGCGAACATTGCGTCGCTTTCAGAGATCTGCGGATAGATGAAGGTGCTTTGCCGCCGCGTTTCGACTGGCAGAGCCGTCGCACTCTGGCCATGTTCGATGACCACCAATCCGTCGAGAGCAACGTTCGGTGATTCTATCGTCAGCCAGCCGTTTACAGCTGGCGCGATCGGCATTCCCGTAATCGCGGGAATATCGAGCAAAACGGATCCGTTTGGAGGTATGGCGAAAGATCGCGGAGGAACACCGGCGAGCGAAGGATGAATCAGGCCGCCGTCCTCACCGAAGACACGCACCGTGACGGTGACCGCCGAGTTTCCCGGATTGGTCATCACCAGAATCGAATGAGACCCATTGCCCTCAACGAAATTTGAAGCGATTCGCAAAGAGGCCTGCTGATCAACAGGCTGCCCTGCTGCATACATCAACGAACTTGCCGTTCGAACCGCACCGACCGCCGCGACGGGAACGCTTGATGACATTCGTGCCGAGAAAGCTCCCGACGCGTTCGGAACAACCGACGAAATCGGCAGACGCAACGCAGCATGTGCTGTCAGGCTTCGCACGGTGTTGCCGACTTCGTCACCGCGCGCATTAAAGAAAGTTATCGTGACTGTACCGCCGACTGCATTCGGGTTTAGAACCTGCAACACGGTCGTGTTGGATACGTCTTCGCGCATTCCCGTGACAACCTGCGTGGCATAAGCCGGCAGGGGTGACAGGCCTTCCAGTGTTGAAACAAAGTCTCCGGCAAAAAATGAACCAACGAGGCCCGAGGTGGGGCTGGTCACCTGCACCCAGCCGTCGGCCGCGCCCGTGCCGAATACTTCGCTCGCCAGCATCGACAGCTGCCCTTTTGGCGGAATGCGATAACTGACCGGGTTGACCAAACCCGTCGAAACAGGATTTCCCTCAAAACTGTAGAGCGTGAACTGAACGTCTACGAAGTTTGTTGTCGGGTTCATGACTCCGAGCCCCACGTTCGTAACCCCGTCAACGGTGGTTCGGGCGAAGTTCAACACGGACTGCGCGAAGGCAGACTGGGACAAGATAAGGGACACTCCCAGTGTGTAGACCACGCGTAATAGTGTGTTGAATTTGATCACACGCCTGCTCTCAAAGGCCGGTAACCGCCTGGATTGATGGCATTAAGCGCAAAACCGGCCGCCCGTCTCAAGCAGGTAACCTGCCATTGATTGCAGCTCGGACTGCTTTGACATCGGCAGGGACAGGAATCGGGGGGTTCTGAAGCTCAGACTTGGCGCCCGTGATCTGGCCCTGGTGGAACCGCGACTTGAAGTCGGCGAACTTCAAGCCATGCGCCGTGCTGATAACGACGACGCTCGCGTCGGTGGGTATTGCGCCGGATTGCGTCAGTTTGATAGTCGCCGCCAGAGCGACACCCGTCTGTGGATCGTTGAAGAACCCAAACCGATCGACCTCCGCCGCCGCATTGACGAGTTCGGTTTCTGAAGCCTGTTCGACAATGCCCTCGCTGGCTTTTAGTGCTCGTACGGCCTTTGCAAAACTTACGGGGTTGCCGATCTGAATTGCCGTGGCATAAGTGCTGCCCGCCGTGATCGGCTGCAGGTCACTGAACCCATCGCAATAAGAGCGGTACAAGGGATTCGCTCGTTCGGCCTGTGCGCAAACCAACCGAGGCAGGCGCGGAATGAGTCCCATTTCGCGCATCAACATGAACCCGCCACCGATCGCAGAGATGTTGCCGAGGTTTCCGCCCGGCACCACGACGAAATCGGGAACCTGCCAGCCAAGCTGCTGGACGATCTCGAAGCTGATCGTCTTTTGGCCTTCGACTCGGAGAGAGTTCATGGAATTCGCGAGATAAATCGATCTATCTTTTGTGATCTCCTGGACGATTTTCATGCAGCCGTCGAAGTCGGAATCGATCGAGAGCGTGATCGCATTATTCGCGATGGGCTGGATGAGCTGTGCAAAGGAGACTTTGTCTTTCGGAAGAAAGACGATCGCAGGGATGCCTGCAGCGGCACAGTAGGCCGAAACTGCAGCCGAGGTATCCCCTGTCGACGCACAAGCGACGGCGCGGATCTTCGATCGGATCTCGTTAACTATCGAAACGAGCACGGTCATCCCCAGATCCTTGAACGAGCCCGTGTGCGATGTGCCGCACTGCTTGACGTAAGTTTCGCGAACACCCAGATGGCGGGCCAGACGGTCAGACTTGATCAGCGGCGAGTTTCCCTCACCCATCGAGACGATACTCTCGGGACGGAGTTCGGGCAGGACAACTTCCTTCCACGCCCAAACGCCACTGGTGCTACCACGGCGCGAATCGAAGAGGCTCTTCCATTCCGCGGCCGGTTTCTCTTTCAGGGCAGCCACATCGTGTGCGACCTCGAGCAGTCCTCCGCAGGACTCACACGAGTAAACAATCTCGTCGAGTTGGTAGCGGACACCGCACCCCGAAAAGCATTGAAACCAAGCGCGAAACTTCATAATTGCGGGCTGATAAACCGGAAGGCTCACCTGAGGTTTCGTGAAATCGAGTCGCTAATATAACACAGCCCGTCAGGTTTCCAAGGATCGGGTGAACACCTTAGGCGGGATTAAGGTTGCTAGTTCAACAGACCACTGCTCAGCTTCCGGGCCCAGGAAATCGCGTCCATGTATTTCTCGCGAATGGGAGCCGGCGGCATTCCGTAGAACTGAACATCGTCCCAGTCGGCGCGTTCGTAGGCGATCGTGCAGCGGAGGGCCTGGCCGATTGCGCCAGCCCGATGTATAAGGGCGGCCTTGATGTCGTCGTTTAGCGGAAGCTCGGCGAGCGCCTGTTCCATCGGGCAATCGAGGAGCGCATCGAGAACGGATAACAGACCTGCCGAGAGGAATGATTCCTTTTCCGCACCCTTGACTGTTTCGCCGAGCAACTCGCACATGCGTGCACGTACGAGCGCGATGGTCATCAGCTCACGCGGCTTATCGTCCACGGACGAAAGGAGCAGCGCGCTTGACCAGGTCCGAAGCAACTGCATGCCGATCAGCCGGACGGCATGACCGACCGAATTGACCGTGCGCGGAAGCGCCACGGCGGGCGAGTTCGCGTATCGGAGCAACTTGTAGCTGAGCGAAATGTCCTGCGAAACGAGTTTCTCGACTTCCGCCATCTCGATTAGCGGATCGTGAAGTTTGGAAAGCAGTCGAATCATCGTTACCCGGTTGACGGGGATCTCGTTCTTTTGAGCCGCCGGCCGTGAGAGGAAGTGCCCCTGGTAAAAATCGAATTCGAGAGACTTGCAAAACTCGAGGTCGTCGTAGGTGTCGACTTTGGATGCCAGTATCTTGGGTTTCAGGCATCGCAACTCTGCGACCCGCTTTTCGAGCTGATCGGGAAGGTATCGCGTGACGTCGAGTTTGATGGTGTGAGTCGGTTTATCCAGCACTCGAAGTCTTTCAAGATTCAGCTCACCCGAGAGCGCGAGCGGGTATCCCTGCTGTGCCAGTTCCCTGAGTTGCTCGGCCGCGCCGTCTTCGGGGCCGAAATCCTGAAAATACCCCAGCATGACGCGCGATTTCGGACACGATTTCCAGAGGCCTTCAGCCAGAGCTTCAGGAGTCAGAATAACCAGCCCGGGGTGTTCTCCGACCACCAGATCGAGGCCCGGTTCGGTGAAAAGCTGAAAAACGGGCACGTCGTTCGACCGCAACTCGTAGGCTGCGACATTCATGTTCGACCCGTAGATAGGCTGGCGGCTAAGCAGACAATCGTTATCCGTCATGCCTGTTGTATCGGATGGTGGGGTTTAGGACTTTATGGAGCAGCTGCTCAGCAGCCATTCCGCGAGTCCGGCTGTCAAATGTTGGGCTGTCCGATGTCCCATGTCATATGTATCTGTCACATGACCAAACGACCAAATGTCACATCTGGTCATTGGGTCGTTTGACAGATCAATCTGACATGGGACATCCCAACATTTGACAGCCGGATGAGCCAAGTATGTTACTGCCCCCGAGAGGATGGGACCAGCAACTTGTTGGCAGCTTTTCGCAGCTCCGTCAGATTACCTGCTGGATTGGCTCCGTCCCCGGAACGGTTCGCAGCACGCGCTTGGGAAAGGCGAGGTTGAGCACTTCCTCAATGGTGCGAACGTAATGAATCTTCAGCTCATGCAGCAGCTCAGGCTGAATATCCTCCAGTACGTTCTTCTCGTTTTGCGCAGGAAGGATCAACTCTTCGATTTTGGCGCGCCTCGCGGCAAGCACCTTTTCCTTGATGCCACCTACAGGCAAGACGTGTCCGCTGAGCGTGATCTCTCCGGTCATCGCAAGCTTCGGGCGGATCGGAGTGTTGGTCAGCGCGGAAACAAGCGCGGTCACCATAGTTACGCCTGCTGAAGGACCGTCTTTCGGAATCGAGCCCGCGGGCACGTGGACGTGAACGTCAGTGTCCTTGTAGAAGTCCGAATCCAAACCAAGCTCGATGGCGTACGAACGCACCCACGTCAGCGCAGCTTTGGTCGATTCCTGCATCACTTCGCCAACCTGACCGGTAACAATCAGGTGGCGCGCGCCCTTCGCAATATTAGCTTCCACGAAAAGGATGTCGCCGCCAACCGGTGTCCACGCCAGACCGATAACAACACCGGCCCGTTTGACGCGTTCCTCGACCTCTTCCTCCAACTGGTATTTCGGCGATCCAAGAAGTTCCCTCACGACATCTTTTGAAACGACCAGTCTGGGGCCTTTGCCTTCGAGAACTCGCCGCGCATGTTTTCGGCAGATGCTCGTTATCTGGCGTTCGAGGTTCCGGACGCCCGTCTCGCGCGTGTAATGCCGCACGATCACGCGCAGTGCGTCGTCTTCAAATTCGATCTGATCGGGTTGAAGACCGCTGTTCTCGCGGCCTCGCGGAACCAGGTACTGACGGGCGATCTGAATCTTTTCCTCCTCCGTGTATCCGGGAAGTTCGATAACTTCCATGCGATCGCGCAGAGCGGAGGGAATCGTGTCGAGAACGTTCGCGGTTGTGATGAAAAACACTCGCGAAAGGTCGAACGCCACATCGAGATAGTGATCTCGAAAGGCGATGTTCTGCTCGGGGTCCAGGACCTCGAGTAGCGCCGACGCCGGATCGCCACGGAAATCCGCGCCGAGCTTGTCGATTTCGTCCAACATGAACACCGGATCCCGCGAACCGGCACGGCGGATGTTCTGGATAATTTGTCCTGGCAGCGCGCCGATGTATGTGCGGCGGTGTCCGCGAATCTCGGCTTCGTCGCGCATGCCGCCAAGGGAAATGCGGACAAACTTGCGGCCCATCGATTCTGCAACCGATCGTCCGAGCGATGTCTTGCCGACTCCCGGCGGTCCGACGAAACACAGGATCGGTGCTTTCCCTTGCGGCCGCAACTCGAGAACCGCGAGATATTCCAGGATGCGTTCCTTGACTTTCTCAAGGTCGTAGTGATCCCGGTCGAGAACCTGCCTTGCCTTATTGATGTCGATTCTTTCTGTCGTGAGTACGTTCCACGGCAATGTCACAAGCCAATCGAGATATGTTCGCGTGACCGTATACTCAGCCGCCGCCGGCGACATGCGAGCCAGCCGGCCGACTTCGCGCTCGGCTTCTTTTTTTGCTTCTTCGGTCATGCCCGCTGCTTCGATTTTCTTTCGGAGCTCTTCGATCTCCCGCTGATTGTCGTCGCTTTCGCCGAGTTCACGTTGAATGGCGCGAAGCTGTTCGCGCAGGAAGTATTCGCGCTGGCTCTTTCCGACTTCTTCCTGGACCTGGTTCTGAATCTTGCTGCGAAGCTCGAGAACTTCGAGCTCCTTCGCCAGTTCGGTGTTCAGATATTCGAGGCGCTTTCGAACAGAAATCTGCTCGAGCACGAACTGTTTTGAAACGATGGAGAGGTTCGGAAGATTCGTCGCGACATAATCAGCGAGCCGTCCCGTGTCTTCGATGTTGATGACGATGGTCTGGAGATCGTCGGGCAGCTGGGGCGACAGCTTGATAATTCTCTCGAACTGGCTGATGACCGTCCGGCGAAGCGCCTGAAAATCGACGCTGGTCTCGTCCTCTTTCTCGTCGGCGATGGGTACGATCTTCGCACGCAGGTACGGGTCGAATTGTGTGAACTCCTCGACGCGTGTTCGGGAGACTCCCATGATAATGACGAAGAGGTTCCCCTCGGGCGTCTTCATCACGCGATGAATCATGCTGACGGTACCGATATCGTACAGATCGGCCGGCCCAGGTGCGTCGACTTTCTTGTCGCGCTGCGTGAGGACGACGAGCATTCCATCGCCTTGCTGGACGTCGTTGATGATTTTGACCGAGCTTTCCCGGCCTACGGTAAGCGGTATGACTGCATTTGGAAAAATGACTGCGTCACGAACGGGCAGAATCGGGAGTTCTGAAGGTATGGTTTGAACTTTCTGTTGAATATCCTCAAGTTCTTCGAAGTCACGTTTCATCATCTGCCTCCGCCGGGCATGTTAGAATCCGCGCGTGTCCGGCGAGAAAGGTTTTCAGTGGACTGTTGCTCTTATTCTTTTCGGCGTTTTATTCCTGGGAGTGTCGGACACTCAGCTGGTAGCGCCACTTCTACCGCTCATCGCTCGCGACCTCGGAACGACCCCGGGACATGCCGGCATCATCGTTACAACGTACTCATTGGCCGCGGCTGCCTTCGCCTTGATCATCGGTCCGCTCTCGGATCGAATCGGCCGTAAGAAGATTCTAATATCGGGACTCGCCCTCTTCGCACTTACTTCGTTTCTTACATATCACGTTTCCACGTTCGGGGCGCTAATCATTCTCCGCGCTATAACAGGTCTGTCGGCAGGCACGCTTTCAACGTGCGCATTGTCGTTTGCGGGCGATTATTATCCGTACCATCAACGAGGACGCGCCATGGGGGTACTGTCGATGGGGTACTTCGTTGCGTTCGTTGTCGGCGTGCCCGCAGGGGCGCTTGCGGCCGCACGGCTGGGGTGGCAATGGGTATTCGCATGCCTCGCGATCGGCAGCGCAGTTGTTTTTCTTGTCGCTTTGGCCCGGCTTCCTGAAGAACCGAGTAAGCAGGTGCTGACGAGATCGCATCTGTCTGCAGTCGAGCATTTCCAGAAAGCCGATCGGTTGTCGGGCATCGCAGCGGCCTTCCTGACTTCAGGCGGCATCGTGGGGTTTCTGACCTACATTGGCGCTTGGCTGAATTCTGTTCAAGGCGTCAGCGTCGAACGGATCGGGCTTTTGTTCATGTTCGCCGGAGTCGGGGCAGTCATTGCATCGCCGTTCTCGGGCTGGCTTTCCGACCGCGCAGGAAAGCGGACCGTTATCGTATTCGCGAATGTAATCCTGGCCGTCCTGTTCATCGTCGTAGCAAGGACGACCTGGGGGGTTGGATTGGTCGTGGCCGTGGCCGCCCTCAGTATTGCTGCATCGGCGCGCCAGGCTCCCTTGCATGCGTTATCGACAGAGATTGTCGGGACGGAAATTCGCGGCGAGTACATTGCTTTACGTAATGCTGCGTCTCAAACGGGGATCGCCGCGGTGGCCGCGATTTCGTCGTTTGTATTCGATTCCGCCGGCTTCGGTGGGGTTTCGCTGGTAGCCGCCTCTGTCACCCTTCTCATCCCAATCTGCTGCATCTGGCTGAAGGAACCGACCGCAAACTAGCCGCGGATTTTTGCTATCCTTGTCTCCATGCCGGCCAATCTGACTCCGCAATATATGGAGGCGGAACGACGCTTCAAAGAAGCCGGGACTGTGCAGGAGAAGATCGCGGCTGTCGAAGAAATGATGGCGACGATCCCCAGGCACAAGGGGACGGAAAAGCTTCAGGCTGAGCTCAAAAAGAAAATGTCGGCGCTCCGAAAAGAATCGGAGACGCAGAAGAAAAGCGGCGGCCGCCGCGAATTTTTCGTCGTCGATCGTGAAGGGGCGCGCCAGTTGGCTATCGTAGGAGCACCAAATGCGGGCAAGTCTCAAATGCTCCGCGATCTGACCAATGCCACGCCCGAAGTCGCAGAATATCCGTACACCACACGAACGCCGATTCCCGGCATGATGGTTTTCGAGAACGTTCGTCTACAGCTCGTCGATCTACCGCCCATTTCGCCGGAATATACGGAATCGTGGGTCGCTCAGGTAATCCGCAACGCCGATGCGGTTCTCTGGATCGTCGACATCTCCGACGATGACGTGCTCGAAAGATTGGACGAGACTCAAAACTG
>Ga0075425_100001778_pt1 | contig 21209 bp, 24 predicted proteins | sample SoiMethybrSBSTD4_FD_75300 | JGI IMG/M metagenome (GOLD analysis project Ga0075425, IMG submission 75300) | Bulk soil microbial communities from a Populus tree surrounding site in Tennessee, USA - Soil MetaG P. TD hybrid SBSTD4 | ecosystem: Environmental > Terrestrial > Soil > Tree plantation... | reverse complement strand
GCGCAAAGAGGGATACCCCGTGCTGCTCGACATTTCGAAGCAGGACTTTCAATACCCGATCTCCGCTGTCTTCACGACCCGCTCCTTTATCAAGGCGGAACCGGAGACCGTCATGAACTTCATGCGCGGCCTGGCGGACGGGATGGATTTTTACCGCGATGAAAAAAACAAGGATCGCGTGATCAAATTTCTCGGCGAGTACTACCGGTCGAACGCGGTGGACGAGCTGGAGGAGACGCGCCGCGCCTACAGCCAGCTCACGCCCGGATTGCCGGTCATTACGCCGAAGTCCATCGAGAACGTGATCAAGAACGAAAAGGATCTCGCCGCGATGTCGCTCAATCCGCAAGACATCCTGGATCTTTCGTTCCTTCAGAAACTCGAAGAGGAGCGCAAGGCCCGCGGGCGCTAGAAAGGCGAACGATGCCGAACACCGTCGTCTACGAAGTCAAAAACCGGATCGCCTGGATCACGCTCAACCGGCCCGAGGCGATGAACGCGATGAATCAGGAGATGAGCGGCGAAATCGTGAGCGCCTGCCGCCGCGCCGAGCAGGACGAGGGCGTCGGCGTTGTCGTTTTCACCGGCGCAGGCGATAGGGCGTTTTCCAGCGGCATGGATTTAAAGGAGAGGGCCCAAGCGCCGGTCCCGCCGATCGAGAGAAGGCAGACGAAGACAGCGCCGGAAGCGAACACGCCGACCAAGGCGGTTGGCGCGATCAGCAAGCCGGCCATCGCCGCGATCAACGGCTACGCCGTCGGCGGCGGCCTGGAGCTCGCGCTCGCGTGCGATCTGAGAATCGCGGCGACGGACGCGAAACTCGGACTCGCGGAAGTGCGGCGGGGAATTATTCCGGGGGCGGGCGGAACGCAGCGGCTCGCGCGCGTCGTGGGCCTCGCGCGGGCGCTGGAGCTCGGTCTTTCGGGCCGGCTCGTCGACGGCGCGGAGGCGTTTCGCATCGGCTTGCTCCATGAGGTCGTGGCGCGCGAGGAGCTTTTGGCGGCGGCGGAGCGGCTCGCCGAGACGCTGCTCAAGGGCGCGCCGCTCTCGCTGCGCTTTATCAAGGAAGCGATCCGCAAGGGCTCGGACCTGCCCCTGGAGGAGGGGCTGCGTCTGGAGGCGGACCTCTCGGCGCTGATCGCCACGACCGAGGACGCGAAGGAGGGGCCGCGCGCGTTCGCCGAGAAGCGGCTGGCGGTCTGGAAGGGGAAATAATTTTTTTCGTCTCTGATCGCGGGAGCGACGAGTCATTATCATGGCGAATTTTTTATTGATCGGCGACGCGCTCAAGCGCAACGCCTATAAATATGCCGTCAAGCCGGCCCTCCGAGAGGGCGCTCGCGCCGTGACCTACGGCGAGTTGAACGCGCGCGTGAACCGGCTGGCGAACGGTCTTCTCGCCGCCGGTTTTCGCAAGGGCGCCGCCGCGGCGCTGCTCGTCGGCAACCGGATCGAGCATCTGGAGATTCTGTTCGCGCTGGCCAAGATCGGCGTCATCGCGATTCCTCTGGACGTGAAGTGGCGCGCGCTGGAGATCGGCTCGACGTTGTCGTCGCTCGAGCCCGCCGCGGTCTTTTTGGAAGAGGCCTGCCGGGCGGAGTTCGCCGCGGCGCGAAAAGAACACCGGCTCGACGGGATCCGGCCGTTTGTCGTAGGGGAAAAGAGCTTCGAGGCGCTGCTCGAAGATTCGAGCTCGGATGAGCCCGAAGTGAATGTGACCGAGGACGATCCGTTCGTCGTGATGATCACTTCCGGGACGACCGGGTTCCCCAAGGGCTGCCTCACGAGCCACAGGACCTATGTTTTTCACTGCATCAACAACGCCATCGAAAAAGGTCTCGGCGCGCACGACGTCGCGCTGCTGTCGTCGCCGATCTATTTCAGCCACGGCAGATCGTTCACGATCGCGACGCTCTACTTCGGCGGCACCGTCATCATCCATTCCCACTTCGATCCCGTTCAGGTGCTGAAGACCGTCGAGCGGGAGAAGGTCACCTATCTCGGCACGGTCCCCACGATGTGCGAGCGACTGCTGCAAGCGCCCGACGTCGAATCTTACGATTTGACGTCCATTCGATGTCTCAGCATTACCGGCGGCAAGGTCCATCCGCCCGTGCTGGAAAAGCTCCGGCAAACGATCACGCCCAACATCTACCGCACCTATGCCGCGACAGACTCCGGCCAGATGGCTATATCCAAGCCCGCGGACATGGCGACGAAGCCGGCATCGGCCGGGCGGCCCGTCTGGTGTACCGAACTCAAAATTATCGACGAAGCCGGCCGACCGATGGCGGTGGGCGAGGTCGGAGAGATTCTCACTAAGAGCCCGCTCGCCACACAGGGCTATTACAAGAACCCCGCAGCCACCGAAGCGTCGTTTCGCGACGGATGGTTTCATACCGGCGACCTGGGATATTTCGACGAAGACGGCTACCTGTATGTCGTGGGGAGAAAAAAGGACATGGTCAAAAGCGGCGGCATCAGTATCTATCCGCTGGAGATCGAGACCGTTCTATATCATCACCCGGATGTGCTGGAGGCGGCAGTGATCGGCCTGCCCGATCCGCAGTGGGGAGAAATCGTAAAGGCGGTGATCGTACCGCGCCACGACGCCGCGCTTCGCGGCGATGAGCTGATCCAGTTTTGCAAGGAACGGCTGGCGTCTTATAAAGTTCCAAAAGCGGTGGAGATCGTCGACGCCATCCCGCACACCGAACTGGGCAAGGTGGCTAAAGAGCGACTAAAACAAATGCTCAGCCAACGGTAAGTAATTTCCCCGCCCGCAGGCACGTTAAAAAGCGTTCGTTACAGCCGCCGCATTGAAACCCTCGCGGCGAGGGCGACTTGCGCTAGTAGAGCTGGCTGCGGCCGTCAGCGAGGTCGCGTTTGAAGCCTCGGAGAACGTCAACGAAGCCTATGAAAAAACTGGAGCCACCCGCCGGACTCGAACCGGCGACCTGCTGATTACGAATCAGCTGCTCTACCAACTGAGCTAGGGTGGCTTACATCGGTTTGAAAAAATGCACGAACGCGGCGACGATAAACGAGCCGAGATACGCGATCACAACATCGAAAAGCAGCGCCATGTTCGAAACCTGATCGAGAATGTCCTGCACGCCGCTGTAGCGGACGCCGAATTGTCCGAGAAAACTACCCAGGATACCTATAACAAAATACAAGACGATATTCGACCGGCCCCAATGCGTGACCGTCTTGCTCGCGAGAAATCCGACGACGAATGCGACAACGAGCGACCAGAGAACATTCTGCTGCAAATAGCGCAAAGCCTCTGCGGCCGTCTCGCTCATCCATTCCCCATTTTTAACTTACCCAGCAGGTTTTCCGCCGCCGCCGCAGGATCCGCCGCGCTCATGATCGCGGAAATCAGCGCGACGCCTCGCGCGCCCGTTTTTCGCACAGCGACGACATTCTCGGCCGTCACTCCGCCGATAGCATAAACGGGAAGCGAAATTTTTTCCACTATTTCTTTTAAGCGAGCCAGTCCCTGCGGCTCGCCGTAGGCGGCTTTCGACGGTGTGAAATAAACCGGACCGAACACGACGAAATCGGCGCCGGCCCGCTCGGCGTCTCGCCCTTCTTCCAGCGAGTGGATCGATGCGCCGATGAGTTTTTGAGCGCCAAGAATCTCGCGCGCGGCGCCGACCGGCATGGAGCCGGCGCCCAACTGCACGCCTTCCGCAGCGACGGCGAGGGCGACGTCGACGCGATCGTTGATGAAAAGCTTCGCGCCGTGGCGCGCGCACGCGGTTTTTATGGATTCGGCTACGGTTAAGAGCTCGCGGCCGCCGAGATCCTTCTCACGCAATTGAACCGCGCGGACGCCGGCGGCAAGCGCGCGGTCGATCACCCACGACAGCTCGCGGCCGTTGGTCTGGCGGCGATCGGTGACGAGATAAAGGTCGAAATCCGGAGGCGGCACTTAACCCAGAATGCCGTCGAGCGGGCTGGAGGCGGTGGCGTAGAGTTTTTTCTGGATGCGCCCAGCGAGAAAGGCTTTTCTTCCCGCGTCGACCGCGAGCCGCATCGCCTCCGCCATCAGGATCGGCTCGCGCGCTCCGGCGATCGCGGTATTCATCAAGACGCCGTCGCAACCCAGCTCCATCGCGACCGCCGCGTCCGACGCGGTGCCGACGCCGGCATCGACGATGACGGGAACGGTCGCATGTTCGAGAATGATCCGGATGTTATACGGATTGCGGATGCCGAGGCCCGAGCCGATCGGCGCGGCGAGCGGCATCACCGCCGCGCAGCCCATCTCTTGGAGCTTTTTCGCCGATACAGGATCGTCGTGAATATAAGGCAGGACGATAAATCCTTCCTTGACAAGCGTGCGCGCGGCCTCGAGTGTGGCCGGAATGTCGGGGAAGAGCGTCCGGTCGTCGCCGATGACTTCGAGCTTCACCAGGTTGCCGACGCCGGCTTCGCGCGCGAGGCGGCAGGTGCGCACGGCGTCGTCGGCGGTGTAGCAGCCCGCGGTGTTGGGCAGGATCGTGTATTTCTTGGGATCGAGATAATCGAGCAGGTTCTCCTTGTTGGGATCGGTGATGTTGACGCGCCGCACGGCGACCGTGACGATCTCCGCGCCCGAGGCTTCGATCGCCTTTTTCGTCTCCTCGAAATCCTTGTACTTTCCGGTGCCGACGATGAGGCGCGACCGGTAAGTCTTCTCTCCCAATTTGAATACGTCGTTCATAGTTCCTTTATCCGCCGCCGACGAAGTGGACGATCTCGACGGCATCTCCTTCCTTTAAAAACGTTGCCCCGTGCGCGTCGCGCGCGACGATGTCGCGATTGAGCTCGACGACGACCCTGCCGGGGCGGATGTTCAACTCTTCGAGCAGCCCCGCGACGGTCAGGCCTTCGTGAACATCTTTTTTTTCGCCGTTGATCTGGACCAGCATGAAATGAAAAAACCGTACTCGACTCGGCCACCACGGTGGCCAGGGAATACGGTTTAAGCTCGTCCCCAAACTATCGGGACCGGGACTCTAGCGCTTCCCTACGCCGGTGTTATCCGGATCAGGTTCGGAGGGTTGCCCGATCTTTCAGGCTCTCAGTCCGCGTCTACGGACACCCCTAGCATCAGCTCACACCTAACAAATGGGTCCGGTCAAGTCAAACTTCCACGGCGACGCTGGCGTAGCCGACGACCTGACGCATCGGCGCGGTGTCGCCGGAATGGCAGTGCTTCAAAAGCCGTGCGCCTCTGGCGTTGAGCGCCGCGGCGGCGAAAAGCAAAACCGCCGCCGGCACGGCCCCGCACATGGTGATATTATTTTCTTCGACGGTTTTGAGCAGGCCGACAGCGTCGAGCGCGAGAAACTCATCTAGCGCCAGCCGGTCGAGCCGCTCCGTTTCCTCGGGCGATAGGTAGTGGCTCAAGTCGCTGCTTGCGAGCAGGACCACCTTTGCACCGGGACCGCTTCGCGCTTCGTACAGCCGCGCGAGCGCCGCGCCGAGCCGGCGGCATTCCGCCTCCGTGACATGCGACAGCGCGATCGGCAAAAAAACAAATTCGCCGAGCACGATCTGCAAGAACGGGAGCTGCACTTCGATGCTGTGCTCTTCGCGGTGGGCGCGGTCGTCTTGCTTGAGGAAATCGACCTCGCCGAGCAATCGCTCGCCGGCGGCATGATCGATGCGAACGCGGCCGAGCGGCGTCTCCCAGCATTCCGCCGCGCTCAACGCCGCGCGCGCGCCGCGTGCGCGATGATTGACGCCGATCACGACGGCAAGCGACGTCTCCCGGTGGAGCCGAGAGTAAAGATGCGCCGCGCACGGTCCCGAATAGGCATACCCCGCATGCGGGATCATGCCGCCCAACAACGAAGGAGATGGGGAGCGATTTCCCTTAGGTCCGAGAGGGTGCGAATCGAAGCATTCCGCGAGCAGCTCTTTTAGATCTTCGGCTTCGGCGGGATAGAACGAGCCCGCGACCGCCGCCGGCCTGACACGCTCCATGCCGATAGTTTCCAGTTTCCGGTTGCAAGTTTCAAGCTGACGCGAAACTCGAAACCGGTAGTTCGAAGCCGTTATTTGGGCGCGGCGATCTCCACCTGGAGCACGCCGATGCTCTCGATGTCTGCCTCGACCTTGTCGCCGGGCTTCAAGAAAAACGGCGGGACGCGGGCGAAGCCGACGCCCGAGGGCGTCCCGGTGCTGATGATCTCGCCCGGCTCCAGCGTCATGCCCTGCGAGAGCGATTCGATGGTCGTCGCGATGTCGAAAATCATGTTCGAGGTGCGGTCGTCCTGCATCGTCTCGCCGTTGACGCGGCAGACGAGCCTGAGCGCCTGGGGATCGGGAATCGCGCTCTTGTGCACGATCCACGGGCCCAGCGGACAATAGGTATCCAGCGATTTGCCCTTGAACCACTGGCCGTGCTTGCGCTGCAGGTCGCGCGCGGTCATGTCGAGACAGATCGTGTAGCCGAAGATGTAATCGTAGACTTTGTCCTTGGGGATATCGCGCCCCTTCCGACCCATGATGACGGCTAGCTCGACCTCGTAGTCGAGCTTCTCGGTCGCCTTCCAGTGGACGACTTTCCCCAGGTGTCCGATCACGGCCGTCGCCGGCTTGGTGAAGAAGACCGGCGCCTCGGGATATTTGAGCTCGATCGAGCGCGCCCGCGCCCCTTCTTCGATATGCTCCTTATAATTGACGCCGAGCAGGACGACGTTCTTTCGCGGCTGGGGAATCGGAGAGATGATTTTAACTTGATTGAGCCTCCAGAGGGCGCCGCCCTGGCGCAGCTTTTTCTGTCCCTCTTCGTCTCTATCGGATACGTATTTTGCTGCTTTTTTCGCCAAGGCGAGCGCGCCGCCGCCCGCCTCGATGAACGCCTGCATGCCGCCCAGGTAAGGCGCCGAGCCCGCCTTTAAATAGCGGCGGTTGAGCTCGGCCAGATCGATCACTTGGTCGGCCGGTCCCATGAGCCCCAAACGCTGCTGATTGTTCTTTACGAAAGTTACGAAACGCATCGCATCCTCCCAACTCTTTCAGTGACGTAAGACCTTCACCTATAAGAGACGGCAGGCTCGATTGTCAAGCCGTTAGAAAAACATTGGAGCCCGCCTCGCTTCGTGATAGCTTTAGCCTCTCGACAGTCGAAGATTGCTCGCCTCAACATGAAACGTATCGCTTTCTTAGTTTGCGTTTATTCGGTCGTCGCGGTCGCGCCGCTTTTCGCGGCGGAAAAAGTCCTGATCTCCTATTCGAGCCGAACGTACGCTTTTTTGCCGGCCCAGGTCGCCGCGGTGAAAGGTTTTTTCAGGGAAGAAGGGATCGAGCCCGTGCTGGTTCAGATGCGGAGCCAGGTCGCGGTGCCGGCGATGATGAACGGCGATATTCAGTATACGCTCACTTTCGGAAACATCATGACCGCCGCGCTTCAGGGTCTGCCGTTCAAACAGCTCGCCATCCTCACCGAAAAACCGCTGCATCACATCGTCGCGCGCCCGGAGCTGAAGACAATCGCCGATCTCAAGGGCAGGCGCGTCGGCACGCAGCGGATCGGCGGCTCGGATTACCTCGCGGCCGAAGCGATTCTGCAGGCGAAAGGGATCGCCCTGAGGGACGTGCAGTTCGTCACGCTCGCCGCCGACGAGCCCGTGCGCGTGGAGATGCTGAAAAAGGGGCTGGTCGACGCCGTGTGCGTCTCGCCGCCGGCGCCGATCCGCCTCGAAAAAGAGGGCTTTAACATCGTCGGCGGCCCGAAGGACTTGAAGATCGGCAGCCCGATCTCGGCGGTCTCGATCACCGATCAGCGCCTTCGGGAAAACCGCGAGCAGGCGAAAAAACTGGTGCGCGCCGTCGTGCGCGGACTGCGCGTGATCGTCGAGCGCAAGGGCGAGGCCGTGCCGATCATGATGGAATGGCTCCAGCAGACCAAGGAAGTCGCGAGCGAGTCTTACGATCTGATCGTTCCTTCCTTCAGCGTCGACGGCGGCGTCACCGATGCGACCTATCAGTTCGCCGTCGACGCGCGCCTCAAGGAGCTCAAATCCGACAAGCGCGTGCCGCTGTCGCAGCTGCGGGACTTTTCTCTGCTGAGAGAAGTGCAGAAGGAGCTCAGGCTTCACTGAAGGCCCGCTGTGATTGCGCGCCCCGGCGCGCGATGTTACTTTTCCGGCTATGAGAGGCAGGCGCGACCGCAGAAGAGAACCGAGGCGCGAATCCAAGATCGCCATGAAGGTGGGCGATCGGATTCTCGTCAACAAGGGGATCGCCAAAAGAGTCTACCTCATCGCGCGCACGGAAATTCCGCACTCGAACGAAAAAATTTTCGTCACGAAGTCGGGCGGCGATTTCACGATCGGCGTCAAAGTCTGGAAGTCCGATTACATGTGGGACGAAAAAAGCCGGATGTGGGTGCCGAAGAGATAAAAACAGTTCCCGAGTTTCGGGTTTCAAGAGTGAGGGCGCTTTGGTTTCCGCTCCGTTCGACTTGAAACCCGCTTGAAAGCATTCCAATGAAGCAAACCCTCGATGCGATTCTCGCCGACATCCGCAAAGGAACGCCGCATCCTTTGCTGCTGCTTCACGGCGACGATTTCAAAGTCCGCTCCGGCGCCCAAGCGCTCGTCGATGCGCTCGTGCCGGAAGAAAACCGCGCATTCAATCTCGAACGCTTCGACGGCCGGAGCGCCTCATGGGATGAGGTCGAGGCGGCGCTGATGACCGCGCCGTTCTTCCCCGGCGTGAAAACGGTCTGGGTCGAGAACGCGCCCTATTTCCTCTCGGCGGAGAATAAGGGCGAGATCGGCGAGAAAATCGTCCGCCTTTGGGGCGAAGGTAAAAAGGACGAGGCGGCGCGCACCCTGCTCGAATTATTGGCCGTCGAAGGCTGGACCGGAGATCGCTGGGAGCGCGCCGACGCGCGCTCCGAGGGCGCGGAGGTCGCCGCGCTCCTCGGCGACGGCGGACGCGACGCGGCGGAGCCTTTGCTTGCCCACGCGCGCGCGCAGAATCTCGCACTGCGCCCGGCCCGCGGCGAAGCCGACGGCCTGACCGAGTTGCTCGACAAAGGCCCTCCCCCCTGGGGCGTGCTTTTACTGACGGCCGCGCACGTCGACCGGCGTACCCGGCTTTACAAAAAATTCGCCGAGAAAGCCGCCGTGCTCGATCTCTCCGTCGCGCGCGAGCGGGGCGGCAAAATCGACCGCGCGACTTTGGGGCAATTCATCGACCGGCGGCTCGCCGAGGCGGGCAAGCGCATCGAGCCGCGCGCCAAAGAGATGCTCCTCGCCCGCGCGGGGGCCCAGCTCTGGTCGTTTCACCAGGAGTTGGAGAAGCTCTTACTCTACGTCGGCGCCGCGCCGATGGTCCGCGCCGAGGACGTGGAGAACATCGTCATCGATCAGGGCGAGGGCTGGATCTTCGATCTGACCGATGCCCTGATCGCGCGCAACGCGCTCTCGGCGCTCGGCCAGGTGGCGCGCCTGCTGGCGCAGGGGAATCACCCGCTCGCGCTTTTGGCGCCGATCGCGAGCTCGATCCGGCGCTTGCTGATCGCGCGGCAATTCATGGACGAGGAGATGCGCCGTTCGCGAAGGCGAATGACGCCCGACGAAATCGTGCGCAACATGCCCGATGAAGTGACGCGGCTGCTCTCCAGCGCGAATGCCGCCTATCATGCCGTGACGAAGGCCCAGAATTTTACGGCGAAGAAGCTCGCGCGCGATCTCGAACTGATTTACGAAACCGATCTGCGGCTCAAGTCGAGCGGCCCTGCGCCGCGGATCGTCATGGAGCGGTTGATCCTCGACCTCTGCGCTCGATGATCTCGAAAGAACAGCTTAAAAAAGGCGCCGTGCCCGCTTTCATCGTTCTCGCCTTCGGCGCGGGGTTGCTCGTCCACAATTTCTACCAGCGCTGGGGTTCAGCGCCCAAGCCGTCCGTAAGCTCCAGCGCTTCCTTGGCGGTTCCTCCATCGGGCGCGCCGCCGCCGGCCGTCGAGCCGGCCTTCGTCGAGGCGCGGGACGTGGACAAAATCAGGACGTTCGCCGGTGCCCAGGCGAGAATCCGCGGGCGCGTTTTTCGCGTCGGCAAATCGTCCCGCAGCAACACCTACTTCATCAGCTTCGGCCCGTCCCGGGCCTCGTTTACCGCGGTCATCTTCCCGTCGTCCGTCGCGCAGTTCGAGCAAAGCAATCTTGCGCCTAAAATATTCGAGGGCAAGGAGATCGAGGTGACGGGCGAGATCAAAGATCACCCGCAATACGGTCTCGAGATGATTTTAGAGGAGCCGGGGCAGGTCAAGATCATCGCCGATTAGCGCCGGCGGCGCCGCGCTCGGCGACCATCTTGGAAATTTATGGCGTTCGGGTAAAATAGCGCCATGGCGGCCCCCGAGAAAAAATGCATGATCTGCGGCAAGGCCGCTCCGTTGAAGGGCGGCATCTGCGACCCGTGCCAGGAGCGGATCCGCGGCGAGGCGCTCGGACGCCAATCGGGCGAGCGGGGAGAGGCGGAGCGCGAGCTTAAAAAGCACGGGGTGAATCCGCGGTCGGGTAAAAAAGACTGAGCCATGGACGAGAAAGAGAGCCTCGAGAAGGCGGTGCGGCTATTTCACGAGGCGTACCGTTTTCAAATGCAGGGCAAGCTCGATGAGGCGGCGCGGCTCTACCGCGAATCGATTTCTTCGCGCCCCACGGCCGAGGCGCACACGTTTCTCGGCTGGACCTATAGCTTTCAAGGTCGCTATGAAGAGGCGATCGCCGAATGCCAGAAGGCGATCGCCGTCGATCCCGAGTTCGGCAACCCGTACAACGACATCGGCGCCTATCTCATCGGTCTCGGCCGTCTCGACGAAGCGATTCCATGGCTTGAGCGGGCGACGCGCGCGCGGCGCTACGAAGCCTATCATTATCCGCACTTCAACCTCGGCAGGGTTTATCTCAGCAAAGGAATGCTCAAGAAGGCGCTGGAAGAATTTCAGCAGGCGCTCGCGATCGAGCCCAAATACACCTTGGCGCGCCAGGCGATCGAAGCGGTCGAGCAGCAGCTTCAATAATGAATTTAGCTCTGTGCGCGACGTCGAAATTGTGATATAAAGTGGGTCGATTTACCGCCGCAAGGAGGCTTAGGACGTTCTGAAGTTTGTAAGACATCGCGCTCGGCTGCTCCTCCTTGTGGTTCCCCTGCTTTGTCTCGCTCCCAGTCCGGCACGTGCCGATTTCCCGGACGAGGGGCTCAGCGCCAGGGCCGCGCTCCTCATGGACGCGAAGACCGGCGACATCCTCTTCCAGCGCGAACCCGACGAACAACTGCCTCCCGCGAGCACGACCAAAGTCGTCACCGCGCTCGTCGTGCTCGAAAGCGGCAGGCCGCTGACCGATGTCCTCACCGTCAGCAAGAGCGCCACGCAGGTGCCCTCATCCAAGCTCTACCTCCGTCCCGGACAAAAGATGAGCATCCGCGATCTGCTCTATGCATTGCTTTTGGCGTCGGCGAATGACGCCGGCATGGTGCTGGCGGAGGGGATTGGCGGCTCCGTCGAGCGCTTCTCCGAGATGATGACCAAAAAGGCGCACGAGATCGGCGCCGTCAACAGCCATTTCGTCAATCCCCACGGGCTGACCGCGCAGGATCATTACTCGACCGTGCGCGACCTCGCGCTGATTTTCAATTACGCTCTGAAAAATCCCACGTTCCGCGAAATCGTGCTGACAAAGGCGAGCGCGGTTAACACCACGCCGCCGGGCCGCAACGCCAAGCCGCGCCAGCTCATGGTCCGGAGCCACAATCGCATGCTGTGGAATTTCGCCGGCGCGCTCGGCGGCAAAACCGGATATACGCTGGCGGCGATGAAATGCTTCGTCGGCGCCGCGGCGCGAAACGGCGCGACCGTCGTCGTCGCGATGCTCGGATCGCACGATCTCTGGGGCGACAGCACCAAGCTCCTGGGCTACGGCCTGGAGAATTACGAAACGCTGAAGGTTGCCGCGGCGCATAACGGGCCGGCGCTCGGCGGCAATCCGGTCGTCGCCGCCGAGCGAAGCACTTCAGTATTGTTCACAATGGACGAGCAGCGCCGGCTGCAATCGTCCGCCGGCTACATGCTCCAGGTCGGCTCGTTCCGCGAGCGCGACCGGGCCGAGTATCTGCAGAAGATCATCACATCGAACGGGATTCCGGCGCTGCTCGAGCCCGCGCCGGTCAACGGCCAGACGACCTATCGCGTCAAAGCCGGCCCTTACGGCAAGCTGACGGAAGCGCAGGAGGTCGCGCGCGAGATCGAGACCAAGAGCGGCTTCCGCGCGATCATCCTGCCCGCGCCGGCGGCGGCCCAGCCGAATCAAAACCCCAGCTAGACGCCCTCAGACATCCACGACCATGCCGTCTTCGGCGAGCGGCAGATCTATCTCGGCTTGGCGCGCGAGCATCTCTTCGCCGAGATGAGTGAGCAGGATCTTCTTGCACCCGAGCCGCGGCAGATTCGCAAGCAGTTTTACATAATTCATGTGGCCGGGCGCGTCGCGGTCGTAGTAGCAGCATTCGCAGAGGAACAGGTCGGCGCCGCGCGACTGGGCGACGAAATCCTCCGTCCACGCGGAGTCGCCGGAAAAGAGCAGCGTTTTACCGCCGAGCGTGACTTTTAGCCCGAGCGAGACGTCGCGCACCTGATGTGGCACGCGAAAAGTCGAGACGCGGATGCCGGCGATCGTCTCCTCGCGGCCAGGCTCCAGGTGATGGAACTCCGTCGGCGGCAGCTCGCGGCGCTCGATGCGCTCGCCGAACATCCATTGGAACATCCCGCGTAGGCGCTCTTCGGTCCCCGCCGGTCCGGCGATGTGCAGCGGCCGCGCGCGCGGATGCTCGTGGAGATAATCGCCGAAGAAAAACGGCAGGCCGGCGGCATGGTCTCCGTGCAGGTGGCTCAAAAACACCGCGTCGAGCCGGTCGGGGGCGAAGCCCGCGCGCTTCATGGCCAGCAGCGTCGTCGGACCGCAGTCGAGGAGAAACAGCCTGCCTTCGGCCTCGACGAGATAGCCGCTATTGTTGCGGCCGCCGCTCCCGAAGGCGTCGCCGCACCCGAGAATAACGAGTTTCATAGAATTCCCATCGAAAGACCGAATAGCAACGCCATCATTAATCTTGCTTTTTAGCACCTCTAAGTCTAGACTTTTTTGCGTGTCGGTAAATACACGCCCCTTTTTTGCGCGCTACACGACCAGTATTTGGATACGGTTTCTCCGCTTCAATCTAGTCTCGAATAAAAAACTCCAGGACGACCTCGAGCGCCTCGACCTGACGCCGCCGCAGTTCTACGTCCTCGCCACCATCGGCTACGCGGGCGGCCTCCCCTTCAGCGACATCGGCGAGAAGATGATGGTGACCGTCAGCAACCTGACCGGCATCGTCGACCGGCTGGAGGAGAAAAAGCTCGTCGTGCGAGAGCGCGACGCGCGCGACCGGCGCGTGGTGCGGGTCACGCTCACGGAGAAGGGTGTCAAGGTATACCGCAATACCATCCCGGTCTTTGAGAAAAGCATCTCGCAGTTTTTTTCGCCGCTCAACAAAACCCAGCAGAAGGAGCTTGCCGCGCTGCTGCGCAAGCTCATCCGGATTACCTCCGCGGCTTAACCCAGTTTCCCGTTTCAGTTACCGGTCTCCGGCCGCACTTGAAGCAACAAACTTGAAACTACTATCCATATGCGGATATATTTAATACCTTAACTAATTCATGGAGAGCAAAATCAAAGCGGCCTCCGGCCTCGCGCGGGTGAAGCGCTGGCTTTACGCCAAGGACGGCGACGAGCGGAGCAGCGGATGCGTCCTCTGCGGCTCGTGCTACGGGCATGGGCCGGTCAATCCGATGGAAGACGAGCCGGGCTTTAAGACCAAATGCCCGCCGTACGAGTATTATCGCTTTCAGCGCTTTACGCCGAAGTCGCGCTGGCTCATGGCACAGCGCGTGTTTCACGGCCTCGATCCGATCACGCCGGAGCTGAAAGAGGTCATCTACACCTGCACCAATTGCCTTATGTGCCAGGAGACTTGCGGCGTGCGCGACGACGGCGCCGGTCCGTGGGACATCGCGGTGGCGATGCGCGAAGAGATCATGCAAAGCGAGGGGCCGCTCGCGGCGCACCGACCGCTGCTGGAAGGGCTCCGGCGCGAGGGCAACCCCTGGGGGCTGCCCGCGAAAGAGCGCGGGGCGTGGGCCGAGGGCCTCGGCTTAAAAAAATCGACCGAGCACAAAGCCCCGACGCTGCTTTTCGCCGGCTGCTCCGCCGATCGTCCCGAGGGGCGCGCGGCGGCGCGAGCGCTGGCGCAGCTCATGCAAAAAGCCGGCGAGGACTTCGTCGTTCTCGGCGCGGAGGAAAAGTGCTGCGGCCTCTACGCGCGTGACCTGGGATTTCGCGAGGAATATGTTCGCTTGCAGGAATCGAACATCGACGCCGCCAAGCAGGCCGGCATTCGAACGATTGTCGCCGCGTGCGGGAGCTGCCGGCGCATCTGGGGCGAGTATCCCAAGGAAGCGATGGAGGGGATGCGCGTCGTCCACGCGGTCGAGTACGTCGACGAGCTCGTGCGAAAAGGGCGGCTCAAATTCACTAAAAGGATCGGCAAGAAGGTCACCTATCACGATCCCTGCCATCTCGGCCGCGGCGCCGGGGTCTATGACGCGCCGAGGAACATCCTCCACGCGATGCCCGGCGTCGAGCTCGTCGAGATGCCGCGGAACCGCCGCTGGTCGTGGTGCTGCGGGGGTGGCGGCGGCGTGCCGGAGTCCTATCCCGATCTCGCGAAATGGAACGCGGAAGACCGCCTGAGCGAAGCCAAGGCGACCGGCGCCGAGCTCCTGCTCACGACGAGCGCGGTCTGCCACCGGAGCTTCGCGCTCGCGGAAAGAACGCTGCCCACGCAAGAGCTGCTCGAATTTATCGCCGAAAGCCTCTAACGGATGGTCAAAGAACCGCACTTCACGCCGGCCCGGATGCTCTCGATGCTCGGGCTCAAGTCCGATTCGCTCGGCCGCTATGCGCTCATTCCGGGGCCGAAGGAGCGCAGCGATATGATTCGCGGACTGCTCGACAGCCCTAAGAAAAATTTTTCCTTTCTCGATTACGAGATGCACACGGGAACGCACGACGGAAAGAGCGTCACGGTCGGCAACGGCGGGCGCTACGCGCCGGATACCGCGATCACTACCGAGATCCTTTGCGCCGGCGGCGCGGAGTTTCTCGTCCGCATCGGGAGCTGCGGTTCGCTTCAGGAAAACATCAAAGTCGGCGATCTCGTGATCGTCACCGGCGCGCGCCGCGGCGAAGGTACGACGGAATATTACGTGGCGAAGAATTTCTCCACCGTGGCCGATCGCGGCATCGTCGGGGCGCTCGAAAAGGCCGCCAAGAGCGCCGGCGTCCGCTACCATCTCGGCTCGGTCTTCACGACCGACGCGCTGTTTCAGGAAACCCCGGAGCTGATCGGCGATCTCGAGCGTCAGGGGATCGCCGCAATCGACATGGTGACGTCGGCGTTTCTCACGATCGCGCAGGTGCGCGGCAAGCGGGCCGGAGCGATCATGGCGGTCTCGGACGAGTGTCTCTGCGGCAAGTTCGGCTTTCGCGATCCGGCTTTCGTCCGCGCGGAAGAAAAGATGGTCGACGTCGCGTTGCAGGCGCTCCGCTTCATGGACTGAATCGATGGACGCGAAGCAGAGCCCGCTGTTTGAACCGGTGCTGTGGCACGGCGAGGGATTTAAAATCCTCGACGAGACCCTGGTGCCCTGGCGCAGCGAATACATCGAGGTGCGCGATCCTGCCGAGGCGCTCCGCGCCGTCAAGGAGATGAAGACGCGCGCCTTCGGCCAGGTGCTGACCTTCTTTTATAGCGCGGCGCTGGCCGCGCGGAGCGAGAGCTCTGCGGCGGCGCTCCGCGCGCGCATGAGCCGTTTGGGCGACGAATTCACCGCCGTCCGGCCGACCTTCGATTTCAAAAGTTTGGCCGGATATTTCGAGCCCTGGTTCGACCGCCCGCCGAACGGCGACGCGGCGAGCTGGTTCGAGGGCAAGGTCCACGAATTCATCGCCGGCATCATGGCGGCGAGACGCCGCCGCGCGCGCTCGGCCGCCGAGCTTCTGCCCGCGCGCTGTCGCCTGCTCACCCACTGCAACGTGAGCGGCGAGCTCGTCGCCATCGCGCAGGCTTGCCGCGAGCTGGGAAAAGATTTGAGCGTGGTCGCGACCGAGACCCGTCCATATCTGCAAGGGTCGCGTCTGACCGCCTGGGAATTGCACGAGGCGGGCATCGCTGTCGAAGTCATCGCCGACGGCGCGATCGCGCAGGTCATGGCCGCGGGCGGCATCGACGGGGCGCTCGTCGGGGCCGACCGGGCCGCGCGGAACGGCGATATCGTCAACAAAGTCGGAACGTATCCGATCGCCGTCGCTGCCGAGCGCTACGGAATCCCATTTTACGTCCTGGTGCAGGATCCGGGTGCGCTGCAGAGCGGGGCGGAGGTCGAGATCGAAGAGCGGCCAGCCGCCGAGCTGTTCCAGCTTCAAGGCGAATCGTTGCTCGAAACGCCGGTCGAAGGCCGCTATCCGGCGTTCGACGTGACGCCGGCGCGTCTCATCGCGCGGTTGATCGGATTCGACCGCAGCTATACGCCCGAAGAGTACCGGCAAAAATATCAGCCGAAAGAATCCATGCCGACGGAGAGGAAATCCGCCGCGGACCATCTTCTCATCCATGGCCTGCCCAAACGGTCCGAGTACGCTTCCGTCGCGCGCACGTTGAAGTTAGAGAACGCCGCGCATATTCTGGTGGCGGAGATGCGCCCGGAGCTCTCGGGTCTTCATACCGTCGCCAGGGAGCTTCGCGAGCGCAACCTCCCGGCCGAAATCATCTCCGATAACATGATGGGAACTTTTTTCGCTCAAGGAGCGATTCGCCGCCTTTATCTTTTCTACAGCGAGATCGGCGCGGCCGGCCCGGTCGGTGTGTCCGGCGGGCTGCTCGCGGTGGTGCTCGCCCGCGCGCACGGCGTGCCGGTCGAGCTGCGCGCCGGAGAGGCGCCGGTCCCGGCGCTCGATCGCGACATCTCGACTTTCATGGGGCGGCGCGTCGTTCCCGAAGGGGTGAAAATTTCTTCGCTGCAAAAAGAAGTCATTCCCTGGGCGCTCTTCAAGGAGAACGGCGGCGCATGAAAGGCTCCGAGCTCATCCGCTGGGGCAAGTTGCTCTTCGAACGGCGCCTTATCACCGGCTGGGGCGGAAACATCAGCTGCCGGCTGGGTAAAAACCGCGTGCTCATTACCGGCCAGCACGCGCCGCTCGGCTTTTTGACCGCGAAGGATCTGGTCGAGATCGATCTCGAGGGCAAGCCCGTCGACAAAAAGCGCCGCGCGTCGAGCGAGACGCCGATGCACCTTGCGATCTATCGCGGCACCGACGCGCAGGCGATCGTGCACGCGCATCCGCCGATGGTGCTGACTTTTTCCCTTTCGCACGAGAGCTTCGCGCCGCTGTCTTTCGAGGAGAAATATACGATCGGCGAGGTCCCGGTCGTGAGCCACGAGACGCCGACGGTCACCGATCCGGCGAAAGTCGTCGAGGAGCTGAAGCTCCGCCCGATCGTGATCCTCCGCGGCCATGGCAGCGTCGCCGCCGGAAAGAATCTCCAGGACGCGTTTCTCCTGACCGACTTGCTCGAAGAGGCCGTGCACTGTCAATTGATAAGAGACCAGGGTGTCGGACGCCCCGCTGCCGCCGAGCCGAAGGATAACAAGACTGTCGCCGCCGCGCGCCGCAACGGCCCGGCCCATGCGCTTTTTTCGCGCGCGCACATGCAGGCGCTGGTGGATGCGGCGAACGCGGACGAGCAATACCGGCAACAGGCGGACGAAGGCGAGCTCACGACTTCACTGACGCTCCGGATGGAGGGTGACGGCGCGCCGTGGACGGTGCACTTCGACGGCGGCGCGATCACACAGCTCGAGGCGGCCGACGACGGCGAGTTTTCCATCGGCGGCAAGCGCGAGTGGTGGGAGGCGGTATTTCGCGGCCGGCTCGACCCGTTCCTCGCCACGCAGCAGGGAAAGTTGAAGCTCGAGCGCGGCGAGATGTGGAAGCTTTCCAAGTGGTTCAAACCGTTCCAGCGGGCCTTTGCGTTATGGCAGACGATTCCAATTCAGTAGCCTTTTTCCCGGCCGAAGTCCTCGCGGCGGCAGCGCGGCGCTTTCCCGAAAAGACCGCGCTGATCTTCAAGGACGAAGCGCTCGCCTTCGGCGCGCTCGATGGCCAGGTCTCCGCGCTCGCGGGGAATCTCCAGCACGAAGCGATCCGCGCGGGCGACCGCGTCGGCCTTCTCCTCCCCAACTCGATCGCCTTCGCGCTCGCGTATTATGCGACGCAGCGAGCGGGCGCGGTCACGGTCGTGCTCGACGCGCGCCTCAAGGGAAAGGAGCTGGTAGGGGTGCTCCGCGACGCCGATTTAAAATTGCTCATCACCCATCAGAAGCTCGTCGACGACGCGCGCGATGCGCTCAAGGAATCGAAAAAGATTCCACTGTGGATCGTCGAAGGCCAAGGCGCCGAAAGCTTCGAGCTTCGCTTGAACGCCGCGCCGCAGGCTTTCACGCGCGTGAGGCGCGCGCCGGAAAACGACGCGCTCATCCTTTACACTTCCGGCACGACCGGGGAGCCCAAGGGCGTGGTGCTGAACTTCGTCAACCTCGCGCAGTTTCCCGAGATCATGGGAACGATGCATCATACGAGCTCGCACACGACGTGGGGCTGCATTCTTCCCATGTCGCATATCTCCGGACCGATTTACTTAAACGAGATCGTCGACAAGGGCAGCCGGATGGTGATCTTCGATCAATTCAATCCGGTCACGCTGCTCGAAGGCATTCAGAAGCACCGCGTCACGGTTTTTCACGGCGTGCCGATCATCTTTCAGCTGCTGCTCAATCTGCCGAATGCCAGGTCCTATGACACGAGGAGCGTCGAGCTCGCCGGCATGATGGGAACGACCGTGCCGCTCGCGCTCATGCGCGCGTTCAAGGACCTGCTGCCGCAGGTGAAGGTGATCCAGGGCTACGGCCTCACCGAGACCTCGCCGCTGCTGACCCTCACCGAGCCGCACATGGCGGACTCGAAGATGGCGAGCATCGGCCGGGCCGTTCCCGGCGTCGAGATCAAGATCGTCGACGAGAACGGGGCCGAGGTCGCGGGCGGCCAGGCGGGCGAGATCCTCACGCGCGGGCCGCACGTGATGAAGGGATATTTCCGCCGCGAGGCGGCGACCGCCGAGCGCATCCGCGACGGCTGGTTTCACACCGGCGACGTCGGCAAGAAAGACGCCGACGGTTACTACTACCACCTCGGCCGCAAGGACGACATGATCATCACCGGCGGACTCAACGTCTATCCGGCCGAAGTCGAGAACATGCTCGCCGAGCACCCCGCGGTCGAGGAGGCGGTCGTCTTCCCGATCGCCGATGCGAAGCGCGGCCACGTAATCGGCGCGGCCGCCGTGCCGCGCCGGGGGCAGAAGCTTGTCGAGAAGGAGCTGCTCGGCTTTCTGCGGGCCAATCTCGCGAGCTTCAAGGTCCCGCAGAAGATCATCATTCGCGAATCGCTGCCGCGGAACGCGACGGGTAAAGTGATTCGCGACGCGAAGATATTGCTGGGACAAGAGTAGGGCGGGTTTTAAACCCGCCCTTCGGTTATATGGCCACGACACTCGACGCTGACAACAATCTCCTCGGCCGCGTCAAGCGCGCCGGCGTGATTATCCTCGGCGTCTCCGCCAACCGTCCCTGGATCGAGGTCTGCTACGAAGGCGATCTCATGCACACCGAGCGCTTCGACCTTCCCGCCGGGGCTTCGCAGGTTTTCGTCGAAGAACTGCCGCAGAAAACGATTCTCTTCGAGCCGCCGCGGACGATGGTCTATCTCGACGGCCCGCACAATATCGAGATCTGCCGCGAGGGCGAGACGGTCGTCATTCGCGGGAAAAGAGCGGCCGATCCGCAGGTCTGAATCCCACTTCGCTGGAGGCGCAATGAAGACATTCATCGGAGCGATTTTTCTTTGCGCGGTCTTCGCCCTTGCCGCCGAATACGCCCGCGCGCAAAACGTCAGCCCTTCCGGCTCGGTCGGCGGCTACGAGGCGAAATTCATCGACGTCGCCGGCGCGAAAACGCGCTACTACGACGTCGGCCAGGGCGAGCCGATCCTGTTGATTCACGGCGCGCGCCCCGGCGGCACCTCGAGCGCCAACACCTGGACGCCGATCTTCGCCGGGCTCTCGAAGCGCTTTCGCGTCCTCGCGCCGGACCGGCTCGGCCACGGCATGACGGAAAATCCCAAGGGCGAATACACGCCGACCGCGGAGATGGAGCACGTCTACGGGTTCATCCGCGCGCTGAAGCTCGAAAAGTTCCACATCATGGGGCAGTCGACCGGCGCTTATCACGCCGCGCGCGTGACGCTGGAGCATCTCGATTGGATCAAGACGCTCATCGTCTGTGACAGCAACACGCTGTCGCCGCCGGTCGGTGACATCGCGGCGCGCCGCGCGCAGATCGGCCTCGGCACCGGCGCCGGAGCGCAGCGCGCGCCCGAGCGCACCGTTGCCGAGCAGTTCCGCTTCAACATCGGTCAGCTCTCGAAGACCAAAGAGCACATCACCGATGAGTTCGTCGCGGCCGCCGCCTACATGGCCGCGCAGCCGAACGGGCAAAAGACCGACGCGGCGATGAAGACCGAAGCCGCCGCCAGGTACGAAGAGATCATCACGAAGGGCGCCGAGGAGATGCGCGGCTGGATGAAGGAAGGCAGGCTCCAGACGCCGACGCTGCTCTACTGGGGCAAGAACGACCCGTCGGCAATCCTCGCGGTCGGCCTCCAGCTATTCGACTTGATCGCGGAAAAAAATCCTCGCGCCCGCATGCTCATCGCGAACAACGTCGGCCATTTTCACTACCGCGAGCGGCCGGATGAGTTCAGCCGGAACGTCATCAACTTCATCGGCGGCTGGTGAGATTCGTTTTTACGACGACGCGCGGCTAACGTTCGCTGAACTTCGCGAGCCCCGGGGTGAAATCGAAGGCGATCTTCGTCTTGTCGCCGACGCGATTCTTGACGATGTGAAGCGTCACCCCGCGCGCAACGGTCTCCGGTATCGTCTTATCTTCGCGCAGCACCAGCACGGCGTCGGCGCCGACGGCG
>Ga0075425_100001776_pt1 | contig 21229 bp, 20 predicted proteins | sample SoiMethybrSBSTD4_FD_75300 | JGI IMG/M metagenome (GOLD analysis project Ga0075425, IMG submission 75300) | Bulk soil microbial communities from a Populus tree surrounding site in Tennessee, USA - Soil MetaG P. TD hybrid SBSTD4 | ecosystem: Environmental > Terrestrial > Soil > Tree plantation... | reverse complement strand
CTCGGCTACTACGCCCTGTGGACCGCCGAGCATCACTTCCAGCGCGAAGGCTACGAGGTCTTCCCGAATCTGATCCAGCTCTCGCTCTGGCTCGCGACGCAGACGCGGCGGCTGAAGCTCGGCTGCGCGTTCAACGTGCTCCCGATGTGGCATCCGATCCGGCTGGCCGAGGACTACGCGATGGCCGACATCGTGACCGACGGCCGCGTGATCATGGGCGTCGGCCGCGGCTATCACTCGCGCGAGGTCGAGTCGTTCGGCGCACCGGTCATTGACCAGGCGGCGAACCGCGAGATGTTCGAGGAGCAGGTCGATCTCATGCTGAAGTGCTTCCACGACGACTCGTGGAGCCATCACGGCAAGCGCTACGAGGCGCCGCCCCCCGTGGAGTATCGCGGCTACACCTTGAGCGACATCACGTGCGTGCCGCGGCCCAAGCACCTGCCGGTCGAAGTCTGGATGCCGATCGCCAGCAGCAAGTCGATCGACTACATGGGGTGCAAGAACTTCAAGGCGATGGTCACGCTCAACGGCGAGAAGATCCTCGACGACGTCGTGAAGGCCTATCGCGACGCGTGTGCCAAGTACGGCCACAAGAAACAGCTCGGCGAGGACATGATCTGGGGAGCCGGACTCTATCTGGCGGACACGCCCGAGGAGGCCAAGCGCCGGGTCGAGCCCGCGCACGACGAGCGCTACAAGTGGTTCGCGCCGTTCGGCTTCGTGCGCTACGCCGACGAGCAGGGGCGCACGTGGGGCACGCCGGGCGCGCCCGCGCGCACGCCGTCGCTCGCCGACGGCATCCAGCAGAAGGCGTGGTTCTGCGGCCCACCGTCGCACGTGATCGACGGCATCAAGTCCGTCGCGGCGAAGTATCCCGGGCTCGAGGACTTCATGATCCATTGGGCCGAGGGGCTCTCGGCGAAGGAGTTCAAGGAGCAGCTTCGCTGGTTCGCGCGCGATGTGATGCCCGCGTTCCAGGCGCGCTAGCCTCCGGCCATACGCGCGCCGTGGCGCCGGTACCCCACCGGGGTATCTCTCCCTCGGGGAAAACCCCCAAGGGATGGTATTTTCTCTTTCCAGGCCCTCGTACCTGTGGTAGGAATACCCCCGAGGATTCGGGTGTCGGTCCACCATTTACGAGGTAAGGAGGCACTATGGCGAAGGGGAAGAAGGCGTTCGGGGGCTACTCGATCAACTTCAAGGGCTGCAAGGATACGGCCGAGTCGATCTTTGGCGGCTCGCCGATCGGGCCGTCCGAGATGACGAAGAAGATCTGGGCCTACGTGAAGCGCAAGAAGCTGGCCGGCAAGAAATAACGTCCCGCGTCGTCATGATGTCACGGGCGGCTTGCGCTCCGCGAGCCGCCCTTCGCTTTTCCACGGCGATTGCCGGGCGATCTCAGAGCGGCAGCCGGTCGAGCGCTTCGAGAACCAGATCGGGGTGTACGCCCAGCTCTTCCTCCGGCGCGCCGGTGCGGTTGCACCACGCGACCTGATAGCCGAACGCCTTCGCGCCCGCGACGTCCCACCCGTTCGACGAGACGAACAGAAGCTCGCCGGCGGGCAGGCCCAGCGTCTCGGGACCGAGTGCGTACACGCGCGGCGAGGGCTTGTAGGTCTTGACGCGATCGACGGAGATGACGTGCTCGAGCAGCCCACCGAGCCCACTCGCGGCGACGGCGGTAGCGAGCATCGACGGCGCGCCGTTCGAGAGCACCGCCCGCGGACGCCCCGCGAGTCGCCCGAGGGCGGTCTTCACCTCGGGAAAACAGGCGAGTGAGAGGTAGGCGTCCATCAGGCGCCGCACCTGAGCCTCCGTCGCGGCCAGCCCGAGGCGGCGAATCGCGTAGCGGAGCGCCGCTTCGGTCACGGTCCAGAAGTCGGCGTAGGTGCCCATCAGCGCGCGCAGCCACGTGTACTCGAGCTGCTTCTGTCGCCACAGGGTCGAGAGCGCGATCGGATCGCCCGTGATCTCGCGGCCGGCTTCGACAACCGAGTGGACGTCGAAGAGCGTGCCGTAGGCGTCGAAGACGTAGCCGCGGATCGGGGTCATCGCGTCAAGGACATGCGCCGAGACTTCGCCGGCCGCCGGGGCGGCAGGCTCGGCTCGGGTGCGGCGTCGATTCCCGCCTCCACGAAGCCGTATTTCAGGAGCTTCTTGGCGTCGAGGAATGAGGAAGTCCGGGTGCGCGAGCCGAGCACGATCATGATGAACTGCTGCCCGTCGCGCCAGGCCGAGACCGCCAGGTTGTAGCCGGCCTCGAGCGTGAATCCGGTCTTCAGCGCCTGCACGCCGAGCGGATCGTTGAAGAGCGGAATGTGGCGCGCGTAGACCCGGCCGCGATAGACGAACGTCTGTCCGCCGAGCATCGGGCGCGACGCGGGATGATCGCGGAGGAGACGCGCGATGAGCTGGGCCAGATCGCGCGCGTTGCTCCGCTGCGCCGGGTCGGGCAGACCGTGCGGATTCGCGAATCGCGTCGCGTGCAGGTCGAGCTCCTGCGCTTTGGCGTTCATTCGGCCGACGAAGCTCCACTCGTCGCCCGCGAGGCGCTCGGCCAGCGCGGTGGCCGCGTCGTTCGCAGAGGCGATCGCCACGCCCTCGAGCAGGACATGCAGCGGCACCATCTCGCCGGCGCGCAGCCCCATCCGGGCTCGCGGCGTCAGGGAGGCGTAGCGGCTCACCGGAACCAGCTCGTCCAGCTCGGCGCGCCCGGCTTCGACGTCCTCGAACGCGAGGTAGAGCGTCATCAGCTTCACGAGGCTGGCGGGCGCGCGTTCCTCTTCCGGATTCTTCGCGAAGATCGTCCGGCCGTCCGGGTCGAGCAGCAAGACCGCTTCGGCCGTGAGCGCGGGCGGGCGCCCGTCGGCAGCGGGTCGCGCCGACTGCGCGGCGGCGGCGAGAGGAATCAAGGCGGTAAACAGGACCGCCAGGGCGGCGAGCATACGGCCTGGATGCACTGCGTCCGATTCTAGCGACCGCCCGAAGTGGGCGGCAAGGAAAAACCGGTCAGCGGACGGCTTGCTTCAATTCCTTCGACGGCTTGAACCGTGGAATGCGGCCGGCGACCGTCACCGCCTGACCCGTGCGCGGGTTCTTCAGGGTACGCGGCTTGCGTCGCGCGACTGAGAATGTTCCAAATCCCACGAGCGTGACGGCGTCGCCCCGCTTGAGCGAGGCCCGGATGCCCCCGAGCGCGGCCCGCAGCGCGCGCTCGGTGCCGGCCTTCGGCCAGCCCGCCGCGGTCGCCATCCGCACGACGATATCGGCTTTCGTCATCTACATTCCGAACGCGCCCCGCGCCTCGTCCATCACGGTCTCGTCGATGGTCGCGTAGCCGTGCTCGGCGGCGAACCGCTCGATCGCACGTCGCGCCATCGGACGGATGAACGACGGGATGCGTTCCACGCGCGCCTCGGCCTCTCTCGTCCACGGCACGGACGATGGTGTGACGTTGGCGCCTTCGTTGACCATCGCCGCGAAAGGGCAACCGCCGCCGTCACCGCCGGCGTCGCCCGGCGCCTCGCCGATCTTGACGGCGTCGTCTTCGAACGCGTCGGCGCGCGGGTTGGCCATCATCGTGCGCAGATGCTCGAACGGCACGGGCGGGGTCGCCCCGCCCACCTTGACGCCGAGGCTTCGCACCATCTGCGTCTCGAACGGATTGGTGAGCATCGCGACGCGGAATCCGCATTCGGGACAGCGGAACGTGACAGCCAGTGAGCCTTCGTCGGGCCCTTCGGTCGAGTGGAGCTTCATCGGCTCGTCGCAGTCCAGACAAAGAAACTTCATGGTCCCGGCATTCTATCACCGCGCGCGCGCCGCGGCTGTGCCGACCGCCCGGCTCGCTTCGGGCGACTCCGCCGGCGTCAGCGATCAGGGAAAGGTCTTGCCGGGCGCCTGGAAGAACGTGTAATCCCAGACGCTGACGCGATAGGCCTCAGCGACCGGCAGATTCTGCACGATGAAGTACGCACGCCCAAAACCACCCACGCCGCCGGGAATGTACGCAATACGCTGACCCACCACGGCGCCCGCGGGATCGAGCGCCTGGGCGAGCACTCGCATCTGCGTCGCGAATTCACCGTTCCGGCTGTAGACATAACCACTGACCGTGCGCGAATTCGCGCCTTGCTCGGCGGCCGACCACTCGATCGAGAAGTGATGCTCCCAGCCGGACATCAAGGTGGTCGTGGTCGACGAGGGCGTGAGATTGCTACTGGTGCAGGCCGCGGTGACCGTGACGATGGCCAGGGCGAACAGCCCGAATCGGATGGCCTTCATGGGTCGTGTACCTCTCGACCGCTAGGGTACACCTGCCCGCACGTCCGTCGCGAGGCGCGGGGCGAAGCGACCGGAACGCGGGCCGAGAGGGACGAGTGATGCACAAGTGGTGTAGGATGCTGACGCGGGCCGGTGTAGCTCAGTGGCAGAGCAGCTGATTCGTAATCAGCAGGTCGCGGGTTCAAGTCCCGCCGCCGGCTCCAGTTCTCTTCGGTAGTTACCTCGTGGCCCTTCTCCGTCGCGTCCTCTCCGGTTGCAGCGAGATTGCGTCCGGTTGCCTCCGCGAGCCGGTCGACGGCACTCCGATTCGCCCCCCGGTACGAGGTGACCGTAGAGATCCACGGTCATCTGAATCGACGAATGGCCGAGCGGCTCCTTTAGATAAGCGAGCGACTCGACGCTTTGAATCAGGAGGAGGCGTAGGTGTGTCTCAAGTCGTGAAAGCGGACCCGCCGGAGTCCGCCTTTTCGAGCAGCGGGTGCCAGACGCCGCCTGGAGGCGTTCGAGTCGACGGGTGCCAGGTTCGAGGCGGCGATGACCCGGCTTGAACTGGTCCGCGGACTCGCCGCTCGCGGGGAGACACATGGCGCGCATGGCCATCTCGTCGAGGCCATCGCCGCCTTCCACGCTGCCCGTGTACGCCGTCGGGTGGCCGAGGCGCGCGTGCTCGCCAAGGCCCTGGGCCTTGAGCGCCTTGAGCCACCCGGCCTCGGACCCGATGTCCCGGACTTGGCCACGGTCTAGCCGGCGCCGTATCTTGTCTCGCCTCGCGGAGACGAACACGCCCACCGCCGCGGCGGGGACTGGAAGCAGTGACTTCGTACTGATCGCGGCGTCCCTGCCCGGCGACCTCCTGGTAGAGCTGGTTAGTTGGCTCCCTTCACCATGAGAGATAGAAGATGACAGCGACCATGATCCAAGCGAGCGCAGACACCACGGCGACGTCGCGCATGTCGGTACCTCCTCACCCAGGATGATGGCACCGAGCGCCGCCAGGGCCCTCACACTTCCTGTACGTCTAGAGAGAGCCAGCATCAAGCCAGGTGGGACGCACGTACCGAACGGCCTTCCTGGCGTACCAGCGCGGCTACGTCGTCTGGGTGACGAGCTCGCGCTCGAGCGCGACTACTTCAGCGACGACGCCACCGAGTGTGAAGAACGTGCCGTACGGGTCGGCGAAGACAACCGATGGGTCGTCAGCCCTCGCGAGTGCCGCGATGAGACGCTCGCCGATGCGAGCGTCAGCGGCTGCATAGCGCGCAGCAGGATCCTCGGGCAGCGCCTCGTCGAACGACGCGGCGTAGAGCGCCTCTGATCGGGCGACGTGGTGCAGAACGCGGCGCAGGGGCCACCCACCGTCAGGCGGTTGCCAGTCGAGCTCGTCCGCGCTCAGACCAGCTGCACCCTGAACCATGAGGCCCATGGCCAGATCGATGCGCCAGAGCCACGCATCGAGATCCGAGGGCGTCAACGGTAAGCGGTCTTCGGGCAAGGTCTCCGTCGACCCGACCCAGCCGTCGGTCGGCGTCGGTACCACACCATCCGCGCGCCAGCGCCGCCACTGCTCGATCTGGTTCAAGTGATCGAGGCTATGATCGAGCACGCGGCGCAACGGCTTTCGCGGCGTATACGTGTACGACTCGACGACCGTGTAATCGACGTGCGCGTGCCGGGCCGGGTAGGCAGGTTGCGTCAAGCGCGTGTAAAGCTGGCCGGTCATGGGCGAGCGCACCTCGACGCCCGATGGCCTCTCGAGCAATCGCTCCAGATGACGCCGGCACCGAACATGTGTCACTTCGAGATGGGCTGACGGATCGCGTGGCGCCGGATCGAGCGTCCACGTTGCCACGATCCGACCGGCCGTGGCGTGGGCGAGCAGAGCCGCACGGTGGCGTGCGGTGTCCGCTGCGGCCAGTACCCGATCGCGCGACGCCCCTAGCGCCTCGGTCCACGTCTCCATCGTTCCCGTCGTCGTGATCGCTGCTGCCATCATCGACCTCCGTGTCGTCGGCTCGGAGCCGCTAACCGTGAACGGTACGTGAGCGGGCAGAAGGCGTCCAATGCGTTGATGACATGTATCCCATCAGCAACCCGCATGAATGAGTCGACGGAACGAGCGATTGCGCGCAAGTACTCGGAGATGAGAGAGGCCGGCTCTTCACCGGCCCTCGTTTCGTAATCAGCAGTTGCGGGCGCGCCAGCCAGCGTGGCGCCCCTGTTCGCACGTCCGGGCGCCGACGCGTGACTGGCTGGTTCTCAGCGAGTTTCGTTCAGCGAACGGGTCTGCGGACTTCGATAGCATCCGCCTGGACGGCGCTGACCGGACTCCCGTCACCACGCGAAACGGTGGCACTCGCGGTGCCAAGGCCGGCGGTGCGGGAAGGACCAGTCGTCGCCGCTTCGGTGTGACCCAGCGGTCGGATCGCGACCTGATCACCAGGCCGCACGTCGCCGAGCGCCAACGGCCGGCCGCCGCTCTCGAGCCTCGTCGACGGCAGCACCTTCGCGAAGGTGCCGTCGTTGAGCGCGATCAGCTTGGCCCCCTGATCCACGTATTTCACGGTCCCGATCTGCACGTTCGGATCGTACGTCTGTGGCACCGCCGTCGCGAGCGGCTGCGCTGGCACCGTCGTCGCGACCGGCTGGGCGTTGTGGACGTAGATCTGAGTGCCAGGCTGGATCGAGTCGATCGACATGGCCTGCCAGACGGTCGACTGATTGTTCAGCATGACCCGCCGGCCGTCCTGCAACGTGACGGTGCCGGTCTGCCGATCGACCTGCGCGACGGTACCGATCACGTCGCCCGCAGGATGCGTCGCCGGTGTGGCCACGGTGCCCGCGCTCGGCGCCGTCGAGACGACGGTTGTGCTCGCGCCAGGGACCAACGACTCCAGCGGGATTTGCTGGCCGTTCGTCATGATGACCGCACCGGGTTGCAGGCGCACCGCGCTCCCGTCGGCGAAGTAGATCGTCCGTGTGGTCGTGTCGACGCGCGACACGGTGCCGGTGACGCGGGTCTCCTGCGCCAGGGCCGTCGTGGCTGCCAACGCCATTGCCGCGATGATGGTGAAGCTAATCGTACGAGCGATTGTTCGGATCATCTGTTTCCTTCCTCTCTTACGTGAATGTTTCGGCAGGGAAACCGAGCTTCGCGCATAGTAGTGAAGCATCGGACGTGCCAGGCATCGCCGACGTTGCGATCGCGCGAAATGCGACTGTGCCAGTCGACCGCGCGATCCGACCCTCGCAAGAGTCGCGCGCCCTCGCGCACGAACGAACGCACGCAGGAATGCGCGGCCCGACAGGCTCGCGTTTTTCGACGGATCAAGCGCGTCGTGGACTTCGGGACGCCGGGCCCATCGTGGCCCCGACTCGCCAATTCGCACCGCGCGTCGCCTCGTGGTAATAGCCCGGGGACGCATCGGGTAGTTCCCTGCGCGACCCGAGCGGTGTGCGACGCGCCGCGAGGTGCCGTCGTGTAACAAGGATCGAGTGCGCTTCCCGGCGTGTGGCAAACTTCCACGCCCCGGCCGGCTCGGTCGATGATGGTGCAGCGTCCTGGCCGCTAGTTCTCAGACCGCCTGAACGTCGGGGTTGCGAGCCCGAACATTCCGAGAATCGCCGGCGCGATGGCGGTCAGCGGAATTCTGCTCGAATGGATGTGGTGCTGCTTGTCGGGGTGACGCACCCACAGCATGCCGGACGGATGATGCATGCCGCTCTTCGTCTCCATGCGATAGAAGAGATCGAAAAAGCGCGCGCGCCGCGCCGAGCCAGTTACCGTCAGCATCGCGTCGTGCGGGAGCTCCCGGGCGATCGGACAATGCACGAACAGCGCGTGGCCCTCCTGGCCGACATCGATCGCACCTTGCTGGTCGATCCGGATCGCCAAGAGCCGCTTGGCCGCATCGGTGGCATCCCGCTCGTTGTCGAAGTACACGCGGAACTGCTCGGACATGACGGGCGCGACCTTGTAGGGCGACCGGATCCCCGCAAACGCGAGCAGCGCCTCGAAGGAGCGTGGCCGATGCGGACCCTTGCCGCCCTGCTCGTCGTACATGACGCACGGCTGCTGGCTCAAGGCGGTGCAAAAGATGATCGTCGCGGCGTCGCCGACGAGCGCTCGAAACTCGCCGACGAGCCGGTCCATCGACTCGTAGCCGAAGCGGATGGCGTGGGCGAGCTCGCGCTGCTCGTCTGCGGCGGCTTCAGGGTGAACGCCTCGGGCTCCATGTTGCGCCAGTACATGTGCTGCAGATGAGCTGTGCTGTTGAGGAAGAACGTCGAGAAGTGCGGCCGATCTCGACGATAGATCGCGCGGTAGAGATCGAACTGCAGTCGGTCCATGATCGCCGCACGCCGCCAGCGGTACCGGCCCGTCCGCTCGGAGGCAAGCTGCTCCACGATGGCCGCCACCGTCGACGGCGAGAGGCCGTGCCGCACCATGAACGCCAGGAACTTCAGATAGTCGGTCGGGCGGAGCGGCACGCGGTCGTTCGTATATTCCTGGACGTGGGCCTGGATGAAACGGTGGTACGGGGCGAGTGATTCCGGGAACGGCGGAATGTTCGAGCTCCATGGATCGGGCAGGACGTATCCGTTGATCGGTGCGCGGTAGCTGACGTTCATGCTGTCGCAGAGCCACACCCGCAAGTTGCGCTCGGAGAGCAGATCCCAGACGCACGGTCTCGCAAGATCGCGCCCGTGGTCCAGGTGGAACACGCCGTGCTGGTCGTAGTTGAGACCGGAATGAACCGTGACCCACTGAATCCACGGCTCGAGATACGGGTATTTCTCCCCAGCCTCCGTGACGTAGATCTCGGACTCGTCGTGCAGTGCCTTGAAGTTCGGCAGGCATCCCTCGGCGATGAACCGTTCCATGAGGGACGGCGTCAGCTCGTTGAACTCGAGAAGCACGACGGAGCTCGTACGATGGTCGGCAATCATCTGCGATGTCCCGCCCTCCACTAGGCGCCGACAGTCCAGAAGGGGATATCTCTATTGCGGCATCGTGAATTTCACCCAATCGGGGTCCAACAAGCGCGCGATAGTGGTTCCATTCCTCCGGGTACCCCGGGGCGGTCGTGGGCCCGATGCGGGATTCGACCCCGTCGGGAAACGGCACTCGCGTCGCAGGTCTTCCGGCCTCCGTACGTCTTGATATACAGTTACGACGACGACGTCGGGATGGGAGAGCTGAGTCGAGCCTCGTCTCCCCGAGCGGACCCGTCGCACTCAGAGGCGAGGAGCCCATGGACGGAATCGGTCGCCGTGAAGAGATTCGAGTGCCCGACATGCCCGAGCCCATCAGCCACTTCACCAACGTCGTGCGCGCCGGGCGTCTTGTGTTCGTCTCCGGATGCGTTGCCTCGGACGCGCAGGGGCGCACCATCGGCGGCAACGACGCGACGGCCCAGGCTCGCCAGGTCCACGAAAATCTGAAGAAGTGTCTCGCGGCCGCCGGCGCGACGTTTGCCGACGTGTGCAAGGTGACCGTGTTCCTCAAGAACATCGCCGACCGCGAGAAGGTCAACGTCGCTCGCAAGGAGTACTTCGGGCCCCATCGCCCCGCCAGCACGCTCGTCGAAATCTCCCGACTGGTCCGTGACGATCTCCTCGTCGAGATCGAGGCGATCGCGGTGCTGCCCGAGTAGAAGGTGCCCCAGGCCGAATCGCTGTGCGAGCGTGGCCACGTCCTGGTCAGACAGGGCCGGTACCGCGAGGCCGAGGAGGCCTATCGTGAAGCGGTCCGCACCGACCCTGGCCGGGTGAGAGCCTACCTCGGGCTCGGATTGGTCCTGCGCCGCCAGCGGCGATCGGTCGAGGCCGAGGCGGTGTTCAAGCAGGCGATCCTCCTTCAGCCCGACGGCGTCTCCGCGCATCTTGAGCTCGGCGGCGCGCTCTTCGAGCAGGCGCGCTACGCCGAGGCCGCCGCGGCATTCCGCGAGGTGATCCGGCTCAGGCCCGACTCGCCGCAGGCGCATGTGAACCTCGGCCTGGCCTTGAGCCGCCGCGGCGATTTCGCCGGCGCCGAGTCGGCCTTCCGCGACGCGCTCGCCCTCAAGCCGAACGACGCGGTCGCGCGCGCCAACCTGGGTACGGTGCTGCGGCGTCAGCGAAAGGTCGCGGCCGCGGAGGTCGTTCAGCGCGAAACGCTGTCGCGCGAGACGGTGTCCATCACGGCACGGCGCGATCTGGCCGATACGCTCTACGAGCAGGCGCGCTACGCCGAGGCCGCCGCGGCCTACCGCGAGGCGCTCGCGCTGATGCCGAAAGACGCCAAGACCTGGCGCGGCCTCGCGCTGTCGCTGGAGCGCCAGGGCCGGCTGGCCGAGGCGACCAGCGCGTACCGCGACGCGATCCGGCTGCGGCCGGAGGACCCCGATCTGCGGGAGCGGCTCGGCGCGGTGCTACGGCGTCGCCACCGCGACGTCGAGGCCGCCGCGGCGTTTCGCGAGTCGCTCCGCCTCAGGCCCGACGCGGCGCGCGCTCACCATCACCTCGCGGTCACGCTCGAGCGCCTCGGCCGCTACGACGATGCCGCGGAGGCCTTTCGCGAGGCGATCCGGCTGCGTCCGACCTACCTGCACGCGCATCTCGGCCTGGCCGCCACCCTCCGCCGTCAGGGCCGCTGGGCGGAAGAGGCGGCGGCGTACACCGACGCGCTGGCGGCCAGCCCCGACGATGCCGACCTGCACAGCGGACGAGGGCTCGCGCTCGGGGCGCTCGGCGACTACGCCGAGGCGGCAGCCTCGTTCCGTCGAGCGCTGGCACTCAGGCCGGACGACGCCGATCTGCACTACGAGCTCGGCGTCGCGCTGGGACGGCAGGGCCGCCACGCCGAGGCCGAGGTGGCGCTACGCTCGGCGATCCGGCTCCGGCCGGATTCGGTGAAGGCGCGGGCCAACCTCGCGCTCGGTCTCGGCCGTCAGGGCAAGCACCTCGAGGCCGAGTCGGCGTATCGCGAGGCGCTCGCGCTCAGGCCTAGTCACGCCACGCTCCGGCGCGGTCTCGGCGTGGCGCTCTACTGGCAGGGCCGCTACGCCGAGGCCGAAGCGGCATTTCGCGACGCGGTTCGGATCAAGCCCGAATACGCGCGCGCCCACGCTGACCTGGGCGAGATGCTGGCCGAGCAGCATCGCTACCGTGAGTCGGAGGCCGCGTACCGCGCGGTCATTCGCATCACGCCCGACGCGCCGGCGCCGCACACCGCGCTCGCCGGCGTTCTGCTGGCCCAGCGCCGGTACGCCGACGCCGCGGCCGAGTGCCGCGAGGCGATCAGGTTGAACTTCGACGAGCCACGCGCCCACATCAACCTGTGGGACTCGCTCGAGTTCCTCGGGATCTACGACGAGCTGGAGACGGCGGCGCAGGCGGTCATCCAGCGCCGGCCCGACCACGCCGATGCCCACGCGCGGCTCGGGCGCGCGCTGTTCGCCCGGGGGCGCTACGCCGAGGCCGCCGACGCCTATCGCACGGCAGTCGCCCTGCACCCCGAAGTGGCGCGCTTCCGCGACGGGCTCGCCGCGGCGCTATCGAAGATCGAGTAGCCGGCGGAACTCCTCGAGCTCGCGGGGCGGGACGTCGGGCCGCTGACGCACCGCTTCGTGGACGTGCGCCGGGTTCTCCTCGATCGCCCTGCTGGCCTTCGCGAAAAGCCTGACCAGTCGCTTGGCTTCCTTTTCGGCCTTGGCCGTGGCGACCGACCCCGCGAGCATGCCCGCCAGGGCCAGGATGCGGCTCTCGAGCTTCACGAACCCGGTCACGGCCGGCGAGATCAGGCTCCGATGGTCGCCGGTCGGACTCATCCCGTACTCGATCAAGACGACAGCCTGGCCGCGGATGCTCGGCAGCACCCCCGACTGGTACTGGCCGTGGGCGTACGCAACGCGGGTACCGGCGGTCGAATAGACGATCGTGAACTGCCCGACGACGCCCCAACCGTCGTCGAGCCACAGCCCACCTTCGGGATCGCGCCAGATCCGATAGCGGGCCAGCTTCAGAGCCCGGGTGACGTGGGTGGCGAACTCCGGATGGTCGAGGAGGTACTCGAAGACATCGGGGCGCGCGACGAACGGGTCGCCGGCCGCCCGCGCGCTCACCGAGGCCGCGTCGGCGACCTCCTGGAGCCTCGCTCGCTCGGGGCCGGGGATCTGAGCCGGAAGTGTGGGTGAGGGCTTGGCCGCGAGCGCGCTCGACACGAGCAGGGCGACCGCGAGACCGGCGACGGCGCACGTCGATCGGCGGCGGTGCCTGGACAACACGACTGGGCCATTATACCCTCGGCCCTACCAATCGAATCCGCCCCGAGGTTGCGGCGCCCCGTCCGGGGCGCAGGGGGCAGCAATGTATCAGTACCTGTACGCGATCGCCGACCGGCTCCCTGCCGCGTGGCGAGCGCCTACCGCGAGCGTCGGGGGCCCCGTCGAGCTCAGGCGCCTCGGCGAGCTGGTAGTCCTGGTCAGCCGACTCGATCGACCTCCGGAAGCCAACGCACGGACGCTCGCGCTCCATCACGACGTGGTGGCCTCGACCCTTAACGCATCCGGAACCGTTCCGTTCCGGTTCGGCACGGTGGTGGCCACCGTCGACCTCGATGCCTGGCTCGCCGCGCACGAACTCCTCGTCAACAGCACGCTCGCTCTGCTTCGCGGCTGCGTAGAGATGAACGTCAAGCTCCTGCGCCTGCATTGCGGGCACTCGATCGATCGGACCTGCCGCGAGTGCGCCGACGGCGCGCCCGGCGTGGTCCAGCTTCGCGAGCTAGCGGAGCGGCTCGTCACCCAAGCGGGGATCGAGCGCTGGCGCTACCGGTCGCCGGGGGGCGGTAGCAACGTCGCCGGCTCGGTCGCCTTCCTCGTGGCGCGCGCCGAAATCGACGAGTTCCTCGCGCGGATCGCCCCGATCGCGTCGCGCGCCGCCGGTATCGCCGTGGTCCCGACCGGGCCCTGGCCCCCGTATTCGTTCGTGCCGGCCTTCGATCGCTTTCCGCTCGCCAGGGTGGCCGACCCCGAGCGGAGGGTCGGCCGGCCGGCCTGACCCGGACCGGCTGTTTTTCGAGACTGGTCATTCACCCGCTTGCCCCGGCCGGGGCGGTGGGATAGGCTTACCGCCACTCTCGAGGAGGACTCATGCAGCGACTCCAGCGCGCCGCGGTCGAGCAGCTGATGGACGGCCGGCCAGACACGTCGCTGGAAGCTGCGCTCGAAGTCTTCGAGGTCTTCGCCAGCGGCTCACTGACGGACGAGGTCTACATCCTCGACGACGTCGCCGGCAAGCGCATCGCGATCGCTCCGACCACGCTCAAAGACAAGTATCGGCGGGGGTGATCCATGGCCATCATCGTTGTGTCGCATCAGATGGGAGCGGGCGGCCCGGAGATCGGCATGTCGCTGGCGCAGCGACTCGGGTACCGCTACGTGAACCAGGAGCTCTTGCTCGACGCCGCCCGCCGCTATGGGCTCGCGGAGGATAAGCTCTCACACCTCGATGAGTCGAAGCCGACCTTGTTCGAGCGCTTCGACACCGAGACGCGCCATCACATCACCGTGCTCCAGACGACGTGTCTCGAATTCGCCGAGGACGACAACTGCGTCCTGATGCGCGGCGGAGGCCAGTGGCTCTTGCGCGGCGTGCCGCACGTTCTCCGCGCCCGGGTGATCGCGCCGTTCGAGCATCGGGTGAAGCAATGGGTCAAGCGTACCGCCGAGATGACGGGCGAGACGCCTAACTACCGCGCGGCCGCCGAGCTGGTGCGCCGTGACGATCTCGAGAAGTCCGGTCGCATGCGTTATCTCTACGAGGTCGACATCGCCGATCCCACGCTCTACGAGCTGACCGTGAACACGGAGAAGATGAAATACGACGCCGTCGTCGCGATTCTCGAGGCGCTCACGCGCCGGCCGGAGATGGCGACGACCGACGCCGGCAAGCAGATGGTGGTCTCGCGCGCGCTCGCCTCGCGGGTGCAAGTCGCGCTCGCGACGCATCCGGAGACGCGGCGCTACCGCATCACCGTCGAGGCGCATGGCGGCGTCGTCACACTCGAGGGCACCGCGGCACTCGAGCGCGCCGTCGAAGTGGCTCGCTCCGTGCCCGGCGTGCGCGAGGTCAAGACGCAACAGGTCGAGATTCCGCCCATTCCTCCGTTCGTCGCTTAGCGGAAGACTGGGGCCGGCGGATAGGGGGCGGGGGTGCCTCGCGCGACCTGACTGCACTCACTACGGGCGGCCTTGCAGCGCGTTCTGTCGAATCTGCGCTGCCTACACAGGTCGCGCGAGGCACCCCCGCCCCCTATCCGCCGGCCCCGGTCTTCCCGTGCGTAGCAACGACTGAAGTTCTTGCGGGTCTCGACTTGTTGGTCTCGGCCTCGCTGCTGACGTCGTCTTCGTTCAGTATTGCCGGCGTCCCGATGATCCTGTGGCCTGACGACGGTCGCTGCTGGGCTGCGACGGCCGCTGCTGGCCTGCGACAAACGACTCCGCTGCTGGCGCGGCGACTGTCGAGTGCCTCGGGCTCGGTACTAGGGCCGGTTGACGCGGTTCGGGTGTTCGGTCGGACCTGGTCCGCTGGATCGCTCAGCGGCGGAGCGGTTAACGGGTGGGGTCGCGCGGTTGGGGGCGGTCGGGGGTCGTGCGGTCGGGGGCTTCGGCGACGCGGAGCTGGATCGCGCGGCGCTCGCGGTTTCTGACGATCTCGAGCTTCACGGTCTTGCCGACCTCCGCGTCGGCTGACATGCGCTGCAGCTGACGGTAGTCCTCGACCGGAACGCCCTCGAACGTGACGACGACGTCGTTCTTCTCGATGCCGGCGGCCGCGGCGGGCCCGCCCGGATAGACGCGCGCCACGACGGCGCCGCGGGCCTCGCGGAGCCCGAGCGACTGCGCCAGCTCCGACGTGAGCGGCTCCATCGCTATCCCGATCCAGCCGCGCGTCACCTTGCCGCGGTCCATCAACTGGCTGGTGACGCGCTTGACCATGTTGGCCGGAATCGCGAAACCGATCCCCTGGCCGGTGGCGACGATCGCGGTGTTGATCCCGATGACTTCGCCGCGCAGGTTCACGAGCGGGCCGCCGGAGTTGCCCGGATTGATCGACGCGTCGGTCTGGATGAAATTCTCATAGGTCGCGATGCCCACGTCGGCGCGCCCGGTCGCACTGACGACGCCCACCGTCACGGTGTTGTCGAGGCCGAATGGGTTGCCGATCGCGATCGCCCATTCACCCACGCGCAGCGAGTCGGAGTTGCCGAGCGTCGCCACCGGCACGTCACCGTCCGGCTCGAACTGGATCACCGCCAGGTCGGTCGTCACGTCCGCGCCGATGATCCGTCCCTGATACTCGCGCTTGGACGCCAGGCGCAGCAGCACGCCGTCGGCGCCCTGGACGACGTGGTTGTTCGTCAGCACGTAGCCGCGCTTGTCGAAGATGACGCCGGAGCCCAGGCCCCGAGCAAAGAATTCCTCGCGCCGCCCGGGGCCTCGCGGGCCCAGGAACTGATCCCAGAAGTCCTTCAGCAGCGGGTCGTCGCCGTACGGACCCGGCGCGAACGGCGCCCTGCGACGCTTCGCGACCTGGATCGGACTGATGTGGACGACGGCCGGTCTGACGTGCTCGGCGATGCTGACGAAGGCCGATTGGAGCGCCTCGGCGGCATTTTGGGCCTGAGCCGGCATCGAGGCCGGCCTGGTGGTCCGAGAGAAGAACAGGGCATGAATCCAGAATCCCGCGCCGACAAAGGCGAAAATCGCACAGAGGATCACGGCGACGCGGACCCTTCTGGGCACCATCAGGGACGCCTCGAGACTGGGATCGCCGCTCTCGCCGAAATAGCGTAGCGGATCGTACCCGCCGGACTCCTTGGTGTCAAGGAAACTATTGATCCTATGCATTTTCCTTGACCTCGTCGTTTCTGAAAAGAGACAATGCTTTCTAATTTCTATTTGGTGTCCGTGGACCACCGTATGAAGGCCGGTAGTCTACGCAGGGCGATTAGCCTGCTCCTTTTGATGTCCCTGCTGGCGCCAAGCCCAGGGTTCAGCCAAACTCCACCCGCGGCTCAGCAACCACAACTGCAAGTGCCCGCCGCGCGACCAACCCCCACCCCGACGGCCCCTCCATCGGGCCCCCGAGGGGTGACACCGGGCTCCGACTACCGCCTCGCACCGGGAGATCTCCTGGACGTTCAGATCGCGGGACGTCTCGAGGTGATCCGTCAGCAAGCGATGGTCGATCTCGAGGGCGCGATCAACGTGCCGCCGCTCGGCGCCATCCCGGTGGCGGGGCTGACCTTGCTCGAGGCGCATCGCAAGGTCGCCGCACGCGCGCGCGACGTGTTCCGATTCGCGGATGCGACCGTCACCGTCGTGGCCCCGCGCACGTTCGAGGTAACCGTGTCGGGCGAGGTCGATCGCCCGGGCACCGTGCACACGACGGCGACGCGGCGGGTGTACGACGTCATCCTCGAGGCCGGCGGCATCACGACGCGCGGGAGCCTGCGCAACATCACCCTCACGCGCACGAGCGGCGAGCGTCAGGTCGACCTGCTCGCGTTCCAGCTTCGCGGGGATCTCGCGCAGAACCCGTTCGTCGAGGAAGGGTTGCGGATCCACGTGCCGCCGCGCGCGGGCGCCGTGAGCCTGGCGGGCGCGGTCCGGCGGCCCGGCGAGTACGAAATCGGCTCGACAACGTCGCTGCGCGAGCTCCTCGAGCTGGTCGGCGGGCTCAGCACCACCGCGGCCCCCGGCGACGCCCGACTGACGCGCGTGGGCTCGGGCGACCGCAAGGAGTCGGTGCCGCTGGATCTACGCTCGGCGCTGACGCCACCCGCCGACGTCACGCTCAGGCCCGGCGACGCCATTTACGTGCCGGCGATCTCCTCGCTGCAGGACGTGATCGAGGTCCGCGGCGCGTTCAACGGCAATGCCGAGAGCACCAAGACCACGGTGGCCGGGAAATCGACCATCGTGCAGCGCTTCGAGCTCGCGCAGGGCGAGCGCGTGCGCGACGTGCTCGAGAGGGTCGGCGGCGCCGCGGCGTACGCCGATCTCCGGCTGGCGTTGATCGATCGCAGCGGCACGACCGGGCCACGGCAGCGAATCCCGATCGATCTCTATCGCGTGCTGGTCGAGAAGGACGACGCACCGAACATCGTGCTCCAGAACGGCGACGTCTTCACCCTGCCGGTCGCCGAGGACCGGATCTTCATCCTCGGCGAGGTCAAGACACCCGGCGCCCACGACTTCCGGCCCGACCTGACGCCGCGCGAGTACGTCGCGCTGGCGGGCGGGCCGACGAACCGGGCGCGGCTCGTCAACACGATCGTCACCTTCCGCAACGGGAAGACCTATGCGATGGCCGACGCGCCGCCGCTCGAGCCCGGCGCGGTGGTGACGGTGCCCGAGGTGCCGGTCAAGTGGTGGCAGGACTACGTAACGATCCTCACGGCGGTGGCCTCGCTGGTCACCGCGTACACGGGCTTGTACTTCATCTTCAACGGCCGGAGCAACTGACCCATGTACGAATCGTACTGGGAGCTCAGTGAACCGCCCTTCGACAACTCGCCGAACCCGAAGTTTTTCTATCTGTCGCCGGACCACGAGGAAGCGCTCGTGCGCCTGGTGTACACCGTGCAGCACCGCAAGGGCTGCGGGATGCTGACCGGGGAGTACGGCTGCGGCAAGACCACGCTATCGCGCGCGCTCATCCAGCGGCTCGAGGCCGAGCGCTACGAGATCGGGCTGCTCACGAACCCGTGCTGGACCCCGGTCGATTTCTTGCGCGAGGTGCTCTACCAGATGGGCGTCGAGACCCAGGAGACGCGCAAGCCGGAGCTGCTGCATCTCCTGAACGATCTGTTCTTCCGGAACTATCAGGCCGGGCGCGAGAGCGTCGTCATCGTCGACGAGGCGCAGCTGATCGAGGACGAGTCGGTCTTCGAGGAGCTCAGACTCCTGATGAACTTCCAGACCGACGACCGATTCCTGGTGACCTTGCTCCTGGTCGGCTCGCCCGAGCTCGGCGTGAAGGTCCGCCGGCTCAAGCATCTCGACCAGCGGATCAGCCTGCGCTATCACCTGAACACGCTCGACGACAAGCACACCGCGAGCTACATCGCCCACCGGCTCAAGATGGCCGGGCAGCCGAACCAGCTTTTCACCGATGACGCGGTCAAGCTCATCTTCGATTTCACGCGTGGCACGCCCCGCGAGATCAACAACCTCTGCGACGTCGCCCTGCTGGTCGGCTACTCCAAGCGCGTGAAGGAGATCGGGGACAAGATCGTCGCCGAGGTGATCAAAGACATGGTCGGGATCTCCTCCTGATGGTGCGCATGAGCGACGTCGTGCGCGGAATCGTCCGCGACAAGCCCGTGGACACGGCCAAGGACGCGCCGGCGCCCGTCGCGCCGCCGCCCCCACCACCACCGCCGCCCCCACCGCCTCCATCGCCGCGGCCGCGTCCGGTCGAGGAGGCGCCGCGGCCCGCGCCGCCGCCGCCGGTCGAGGAGCCGCGCGCCGTCGAGCCGGCGCCGAGCCTCGACCGCCTGCCGATCGAGCCGCCGATGTCCGAGCGCGCGGAGCCGCTCTTCGCCGAGCTCCAGCTGTTCCTGGCGCGGGTTCGCGAGCTGATCCGTACGGGCGACGAGTTTCCGTGGCCCGAGCTGGAGCGGATCATCGACCGCTGCGCGGCCTCGCTCGTGATCTCGAACGAGCTCTTCTGGCTCGCCAGCAACACCGCCGCGGTTGCGGGCGTCGACTACCTCGCGTTCCATCAGGCGCGGGTCGGCGTGCTCGCGATGACGATCGGCGCAAGCGTCGGCTACGATCGGCAGCGCCAGGTGCAGCTCGGCATGGCCGGGAGCCTGATCGACGTCGGGCTCTGGCAACTGCCCGAGGGACTCCTGCGCCGACTCGACGCGCTCTCGACCGACGAGCAGACGCAGTATCGGTCCCATCCGCGGCTGTCGGTCGAGCTGATCCGCCGCTGGTCACCGCCGCGCCAAGGCATCGTCGAAGCCGTCCTCCACCACCACGAGCGCGAGCAGGGGCAGGGGTTCCCGCAGGGGCTGCACGGCACGGCGGTGAGCCCGGACGCCAAGGTCCTCGGCCTGATCGACACCTATACGGGGCTCACGATGCCGCCGCCGCCGCGACCCCGACTGCGCCCGCACGAAGCGATCCGCGAGATCGTGCGCTCCAAGCACGAGGCGTTTCCCTCGCAGCTCGTCAAGGCGCTCTTGTCCGAGATCTCCGTGTTCCCGCCCGGCACGCTCGTGCGTCTGAACACCGGCGAAGTGGGCCAGGTCACCGCAGTCAACCGCCATCACCCGCTGCGCCCGCGCGTCGAGATCGTCGCCGACGGCAAGGGCCAGCGGCTCGTCTCACCCAAGTCCACCGACCTCGCCGAGGCGCCATTCCTCTACATCACCGGCGCCGTCGCGGAGGGCGGGCGATGAGGATCGGCTAGTGGCGCAGTACGAGATGAACCTGCGCGACTACTGGCTGATCGTGCGCCGCCGGCGCATGATCATCATCACCTGCACAGTGCTCGCCGCGCTGCTGAGCGTCCTGATCGCGCAGCGCAAGGTTCCCAACTACCAGGCGACGGCCGCGGTGAAGTTCGAGCAGTCGACGCAAATATCGGGACTGCTGGTCGAGGTCCTGTCGTACTCGAGCGCCGACTCGATCGAAACCCAGGTCACGGTCATCAAGAGCTATCCAATCCTCGAGCAGGTCGCCAAACGCCTGGGCTATTTGAAGGAGGCGCCGCCGGCCGCGGCCTCGCGCGAGGCGAAGGGTTACTGGTCCACGCTCGACGCGGTCAACGCCAAGCTCAAGGTGACCCGCGTCCCCAACACGAGCATCCTGGAGATCACCGCCACCTCGACGAAGCCACGCGAGGCGCAAGACCTGGCCAACGCGACCGCCGAAGCGTACCGCGACTACAACAAGTCGCTGCGGAACTCGCGGGTCACCGAGGCCAAGCGGTTCATCGAAAACCAGCTGAAGGACGTGGAGGCCCGTTCGCGCCGCACCGAGGCGGAGATCTGGGCCTTCCGCGAAGCCAACCGGATCGTCGCGCCCGGCGCCGAGTCGTCGGTTTTGATGTCGCTGTTCACCCAGGTCCGCGGCGACATCGAGAAGACGCGCCAGCAGCGCACCGAGCTCGAGTCGATCCAGCAACGTCTGGTCGCGCTCGACGCGGCCGCCCCGACCGATCGCGTGTTCATCGAGACCACCAATCCCGCGATGCAGAAGCTCCAGGGGACGCTCTCGGAGCTCCAGCTCGAGCGCAACAACCTATCGGTCGAGGTCACCGACCGGCACCCGCGCCTGCAGGCCCTCGACGACAAGATCCGCGAGATCCGCGCCGAGATGCGTCGCGAGGTGTCGGCGCAGATCGCGATGCTGCGCAACCGCGAGGAGTTCCTGAATCGCCAGATCGGCGAGCTGCAGCAGAAGAACCGCGAGCTGCCCGCCCTCGAGCTCTCGCTGCAGCGCCTGCAGCGCGAGGCCAAGACCAACGACGACCTCTTGGCCCTCCTGAAGACCAAGCATCAGGAAGCGCTGATCAAGGAAGCCGAGCAGATCGAGGAGGTGTCGATCGTCCGCCCGGCCACCGAGCCCGAGGCGCCGGTCGGCGGCGAGATCGGCAACACGCTGCTGGTCGGCGCCGTGCTCGGCCTGGCGCTCGGGCTCGTGTTCGCGTTCGTGCGCGAGAACCTCGACACCTCGATCGGGACGATCGAGGACGTCGAGTCCTATCTGGGCGTGCCGGTGCTCGGCGTCGTGCCACACATCGACTCGCGCGAGACCGTGCAGCGAATTCTCGAGCGCCGCCCGGCGCTGGCCCAGATCGATCCCGAGGCGCTGCTGAGCCACTCGCTCTTGATCACGCACTTCGATCCGAAGTCGCCGGTGGCCGAGGCGTACCGCACGCT
>Ga0075425_100001775_pt1 | contig 21235 bp, 20 predicted proteins | sample SoiMethybrSBSTD4_FD_75300 | JGI IMG/M metagenome (GOLD analysis project Ga0075425, IMG submission 75300) | Bulk soil microbial communities from a Populus tree surrounding site in Tennessee, USA - Soil MetaG P. TD hybrid SBSTD4 | ecosystem: Environmental > Terrestrial > Soil > Tree plantation... | reverse complement strand
CAGAATTTTCTTATTCGATCTCACTGCCTTGACGAGCGCCGCGCCCTCCTCAATCGTGTGCGTCACCGGTTTTTCCAGGTACACATCTTTTCCGGCATTCAGCGCGTCCACCGCCATGCGCACATGCCAGTGATCTGGCGAAGCAATGACCACCGCCTCAATGTTCTGTTGCAGGAGTTCGCGATAATCCGCATGTGTGGTCGCGCCGCCGGCGTTCGCGCGTTGTTTCACAGCGTCCACATGCGGACCATACACATCGCTGATGGCCGCGATCTGACTGCCGGCTTTGTCGGCTGCGTTCAGCAGGTCGTTCATGCGCCCGCCCGCACCGATCACGCCGATGCGCAGCGCATCGTTGGCGCCAAGAATTCGAGTTGCGGAAAACGCAGTGAGTCCGGAAGCAATGATGAAACCACGGCGAGTCGGGTTTAGCATGGCGCCTATCTTAGCGACTCGTCGCCATGCAGAAAAGCCTTCCCTTACCGTTTTCCTAAGCCGCGCAGCTTGCAACTTATGGCTTTTTGTTCTGCTGCTGCTGCTGTTGCTGCTTTTCCGCTTCTTCGATCGCTTTGCGAAATTCAGCAACCGCCGGAGCGGAGGGCGATTTCAGCGCGTCCTTATTGAAGTACCGCCAGACCGCCGGACCATCCAGCGGATTGCCGGCGCCACCCTGATAAACCACGAACATATCATCGACTGCGCCAGCTTCAATTTGCGGCCCGGGGTGCGTGTCTTGCGGGGATGGATCAGTCGAGCCCGGAGGACGTCCTTTTTGGCCGCCGAGCCGGATCCCGCTATCCGTCGGCTGCACAATGACTGGCCGATCATTTGTCGGTAAACCGCCGATAGTCGGCTGGACAACTTTGCCCGAGCCCTTGCGCACAACAATCACGAGGTCGGCTACGCCGGGGTTTACCGCCAGCCGGAACCGACCCCACTTCATGATCGCCTTCTCGACATCATCGCGAGCCTTTTGGTTCGCCTGAGGCGAAGTGGGAGACGTTCCCGCGTCGGGATCAATCAACACAAACACGGTTTCAGCGCGCAGAACATATGCTGGAAGAACGGGCTTTTTGTCGTTGCCCGCGAACACCAACGGAACAGACAACAGAAGAGGAGCAACGGCAAGGCGCACGCGAACGTACATCACGGCCTCCCGAGCGGGCGGGCTCATCATACGCCTTCGCGTGGCTGTTTGGGCAGTCGCCGCAAGCCAGCGCCACGCTGGACTCGCTGCTACCAGCCGAAGACGCGCTGCGCCGTGACAACCAGGCCGAGCGTGAAACCCGCGATCGCGACTTCGCCGATTGCTCCGACCAGAAACGGTTTGAGGCCCTGTTTTGAGAGCACCTTGAAGTTGGTGCGGAGACCAACTCCGGCGAAGGTCAGCAGAAAAGCCCACCGCGATAGATTTGCCAGTGCGCCGATTTGTTCCTTCGAGAAAAATGCGGCGGTCGCTAACGTGGAAATCAAAAGAAAGCCCAGCACGAATTTCGGGAATTTCTGCCAAAGAAATTTGGCTTTGTTGCCGACTACTTGCGCCTGGCCGCGGCTGGACCAGTAGAACGCATATGCAAGAACGACAAATCCGATCAGCGCGTTGCGCGTGGTCTTGGTGAGCACAGCCAGCTTTCCGGCAGCGTCAGAGTAAAGCGCGCCTGCCGCTGCGGCTTCCGCAGTGTTGTCCACGGCAAGACCCGACCAGACACCATAAGCGTGATCGGTGAGATGCAACGTATGGCCGACCAGCGGGAATGTGAAGAGCGAAAGCGCGCCCAGCGCAAGAATCGCTGCGATGGCAACCGAGGAATCTTCCTCGTCTGCATCAATCGCGCCTTGCGTAGCAATGATCGCGCTCACTCCGCAGACCGCCGAACCGACGGCGAGTAACGACGTCAATTTCGGTTTCAGCTTGAAAACCCGACCGAGCAACGTCATGAAGGCAATTGCGCCAGCGATTTCAATTCCGACCAGTGCCAGGCTGGTTCCGCCAAGTTTCAGCACATCGCCGAGCAAAAATCGCGCACCGAGCAAAACGATGCCAGCCTTCAGCCAGAACTCATACGTCGCCACACCGGCACGAAACATTTCTGGAACGCCCACTGTATTGGAAATCGCTAGGCCGATCAGAATCGCCCATAACACGTACTCAATCGTTGGAAACGTCCAATGATGCGTCTTGGCGTATTTGCCGACGTTAGCTTCAAGAAGTTTTCCTGCATAGCCCACGCCCGCGAGCAGCAATACTCCCGGCACCAGCTTCAGAAGTTGCAGCGCCGGATTCGCCGGACTGACCTGCGCAACCGTTACCGAGCTTGCCATGCAACACCTCTTCTCTCAAGTAGCGCAGACCATCCTATCTGCGCGGGTCGCGCCAGAATGCCGCAACCGTTATGCAGGCAGGATTGCCTGCACAGCAAAAACTCACCAGGGGATGTGTTTGAACACGCCGGCGCGAACCAATGCTGCAATGGCAAATGCCAGCAGCACCGCCCAGGTATCCAGCGAAAAGCGCTTTGGCTTCACCGCTACCGCTGCTTCTTGTGTCTGACTCATCCCTGTCCTCCTCTTTTTTTCAGCCAGCCTGGTTCACTCGGCGTTGTTTGAAATCACTGATGTGGCTTGACGCTTTGTAATTGAAATTCGGCCGCCGACAGTTGCGCCAACGAATGCGGTCTCAGGCGTTCGCTCCATGGTTCGGAATTGTGCATGGCAACTTTGCCGACCAGAAGCAGTGACGGCGCGGGCAACTGGTCTTCGTCGGAAAGCGCTGCCAAACTGGACCAGCGCACTTGCTGCTCGGCGCGAGTAGCCTGTGACACAACTACACAAGGCGTTTCCGCGGCGAGCCCGCTTTCCATCAGACGCGCAGCCACTTCTCCGTAATGCGTGCCGGGCATGTAAATCGCAAGTGTGGTTTCCGGAGTGATCGCAGCCCAATTCAGCCAGTTGCCAGTTTCTCCGCGGGAAAATGTAGTGAACAGAACCTGCGAAGCGACCCGGCGATCGGTGAGAGAAAGTTTGGCGGCGGCGGCGGCACCAACGGCTGCGGTAATTCCCGGCACGATTTCAAAATCGATTCCGGCGCGGCGCAGTGATTCCATTTCTTCGCTGGCGCGTCCAAAAAGCAGCGGATCACCGCCTTTCAAGCGAATAACAGGTCCTTCTTGCCGAGCGTAGCTGACCAGCAGGCTGTTGATTTCGTCTTGTGTGAGCAGCTTTTTCCCGGCACGCTTGCCGACGTCTACCAGAAAGGCAGTTTGCGAAATCAGGGCCAGCACTTCCCTGCTCACTAGCGAGTCGTACAGGACGACCTTGGCTTCCGCCAATAGTTTCACGGCTTTCAGGGTGAGCAGCTCCGGATCGCCCGGACCAGCGCCGACCAAATAGACTCTTCCGCTGGTGCCGCTCTGACTCACGAGACACCTTGCCGTGATGGCTCAGATCTTTTGCTGGCCTCTTTCACGAACTGTTCGTACATCGGCTTACTGGCAAGGTGGTGGAGCATCTGTTTGGAGCTTTCCGCGCCGCCGTCGGCAGCGCGCAACAGTTCCCGCGCCGCTCCCAGCCATTCAAGCCACACCGCGTACTCGGGGCCGAACTGTTGCTCGAGTTCCTGGCGGAGACGCTGTGCGAGCGCGGGACTTTTTCCGTTGGTGGAGACGGCGATTTGCAGATCGCCCCGCTGGACTACGGAGCCATAATAGAAGTGGCAGTTTTCGATGTCGTCGACAGCATTGCAGAAAATGCCGCGCGATTCGGCTTCGCGAAAAACACTGGCGTTGACTCCTGGCGCGGAAGTGGCAGCGATCGCGAGTGCCGCGCCGCCCAGATCGCCCGCCGTAAATTCACGTGGAACCCATTCGATCTTGCGCGTGCGGATCAGGCTTGCTAATGACAAATGAACTGTGGGAGCGATCAGGCGAACGTTTCCGCCGGCCTTCAGGAGGCCATCGACTTTTCCGGCGGCGATTTCGCCGCCGCCAACAACGACTACTAGTCTGCCGTGCAATTTCACGAACATGGGAAAAAGATTCATGTTCAACCCTCCACGCTTTGCGGCGTGCGCGCCGCAGGCAGATCGCGCTCGATAGGAGCGACTGCTTCGCCCGCCAAAATGTCGCGGATCTGCTGGTTGGTCTTGCGCGCGAGGAAGGCGCGCAAGGGTTCGCGTTCGAAGCGATTGGCCTGGAAATCCACGACCAGGCGTTCGATGGCATCGGGAACATCAGTGGCGGCGCAGCGATAGCCGACAGGCCGTGCAATCGATGCAAATTGCCCGAGACTGCCGCCGACACAGAAGTAGTAGGCGTCGACCAGCTTGCCGTGGGATTTAATTTTCTTGCCTTCAATGCCGATGTCGGCGATCCAGTGCTGGCCGCAGCTGTTGGGGCAGCCGGTAATGTGCAGCTTGATCTGTTGGTCGAACCCGGGCAGCCGGTCGTCGAGTTCAGCAGAGACCCAGCGGGCGAAGCCTTTGGTTTCCGTGAGTGCTAACTTGCAGAATTCAGAGCCGGTGCAAGCGACCGTGCCTCGCGCGAATGCGGGAGCTTCTACCATAAGCCCGGCGTCTGTGAGTTCAGTGGCGACCATTTCGGCATGCTCTTCGCGGACATTAGCGAGCAACAGGTTTTGCTGCACCGTGAAACGGAGACTGCCGTCGCCGAAGCGGTCGGCGAGTTCGGCGGCGCGGCGAAGCTGGACCGGCGTGATACGGCCGCGCAGCACTAAAGCGCCGATGAAGGCGAGCCCGGCTTGCTTCTGGCGATGGATGCCGGCGTGGTCGCGGTGCGTGTCCGAAGGAATGTCTTCCGGCTCAGCGGGATCGAGAGTGTAGCCGATGACGCTTTGCAGTTCGGCAAGAAACGTTTCCGCATTCCAATCAAACTTGAGAAAAAGATATTTCAGGCGGGCGTTCTCCCTGCTGATACGAAGGACGTCGCGGGAGCGGAAGATTTCGGCGACGCCTCGAGCGACGTCGACGACCTGATCCTGGCCGACGAAGGCGTTGAGGCGGAGCGCGAGATGCGGTTCCGTGGAAAGCCCGCCGCCTATGCGAACCGAGAAGCCATGCTCAATATTCGAACCGCGAACGCGCCGCGTGGCGGAGAAGGCGACGTCGTTGATCTCAGGATAGCTGCACCAGTTGCGGCAGCCGGTGACGGTCATTTTGAATTTGCGCGGAAGATTGTAGAAGTCCCGGTTGCCGCCGAGAGCACGGTCTACTGCCAGAGCCCAGGGAGATGCATCGAAATGTTCATCGTGAGCAAGGCCGGCGACGGGGCAACCGGTAACGTTGCGAACAACGTCGCCGCATGCCCCGGTGGTGGTCAAGCCGGCATGCTGCAATTTTTCGATCAGTTCCGGAATGGCTTCGATCGTGACCCAGTGGAGTTGGAGATTTTGGCGGACGGTAATGTCGGCGACTCCGCGGGCGTGATTTTCCGCAAGATCGGCCAGGACGCGTACCTGGTCGCTACGCAAAATGCCGTTGGGGATGCGGATGCGGACCATGAAAAATTCGGTAGACTTGCCTTCACCATTGGCGCCGCCAAGAACACCGGCGCCGTCGCCCTGGGTATAAATGCCCCAGGTACGGAAGTACGTGCCGAGCCATTCGGGCGAAATGGAGTTGCGGCCGCTTCGCGCGAACGCACGGATCTCGTCGAGGTGATCCCAGGCGAGTTTTTCGCGTTTGAGACGTTCGACGCGCTGGGCCTTGGTTTCCTTTAGTGGCGCTGCTTCTGGCATTAGCCCGAGTTTCCTTGATCCTGAAAATTTGATCGTCTTTCGTTCAGGTTTGTAACTACAAACTCTGAAACCCGAAAACAAAAAGCCCACGTGGACCAGTTTTTCTGGCACGTGGGCTTTGGAATTTCTTTGTTTAGTGCGGTTCTAGGTCCGCAGCAGCCTCGAGCCAGAAATGTGTGTTTCGCGACAGCAACAGCAGTCGCAGCAGCAACAACACACGGTCTGGCAGGTCATTCGCATTACGGTTCCAAGAGTACGCGGCGTGGCCAGCAGTGTCAACGCCCGATTCTGCACGCCAAAAAAGTGATGCTGACGAGCGATAACTTTGATGCCAGACGGACAGATACGGTTATGTTCAGTGCGCAGCCGGGGTTGGAGCGGCGCAGGCCGAAATCTGTGCCGCTGCTTAGTCGAGGTACATCCAGGAAGGCCAGGACGCGGAGAAGTCTCGGCGGGGGCTGCGGCAAATATAGATGGTCAGGGCGGATTCCTCGGGGAGAGCATACGCGGGGCTGATGGTTTCGAAGGGCAGGACTTCGGCGAAAGATTGGTCCAGGCGGGACTTGGTGAAGCCGATGGCGATGACGATTTCCCCGGAGGCGCCTCGCGGTCCCCAGTAGCCGTACTGGTTGTGGCCGCTGATGGCTGTAGGCAGGCCGTAGTGCTTGCCGAAGTAGTCTATGGCGCCGGCTTCGCCGTAGTTGTAGGCGAGGAGCGTGGCACGCGATTGTTCTTCCGTCGGGAGCGAATGTACGGCGCGCGAGATGGCTTCGACTTGCTCGCGCCAGCCGAACATGTCGCCGAACAGTTGTGGCAGCGAATTGAGCGGGACGTTTTCAACTTTGACCTCCTGAACGCCGAAGAATTTGCAATATTTCACTGCCGTAGCAATGGGCAGGATGGGCATGGCCAGCGGCGCGGCGACAACGCCCGCGATGACCAGCGGCGTGACGACGAGCGGCTTGAGCCACGCCGCGGCACGAGAGAACACCTGACGCTCGCACCAGACAGCGCCGGCGGCAAGCAACATGATGTAGGCCGGGGCCAGATAGTAGATCTTGCCATGGAGCATAATCATTTCGAAAAGAACGACGAGATATGCGATGCCGAGCACGGCGTATTGGCGCCCGGCTTTGTCAGCGAGAAAAAACCACAAGCCCGCGAGCCAAATGGGCGCCGCAAGGGGATTCACTAGAAGGAACTGTTCGCCGATGAAGGACAACGGCGAAATCGTAGTGTACTTGCTACCGATGACGGTGTGGAGCAGCGCGATCGTGGGATAGCCGTTGCGAGTTTCCCAAAGAAGATTGGGAAGAAAAATGAGAAGCGCGATGGCAGCGCCGAGCCAGATTTCAAGGTGCGCGAACTGCCTCCGCGCAGCAGTGAGCAGCAAGCCGAGCACAAGGCCCGAACCGAAGAAGAGCATGGAATGTTTATTGAGGAGGCCGAGGCCGGCGACAAGTCCGAACAGAAGCCAGAGCCGAGGGCTTCCGCCATTCAAAATGCGGAGGACAATGGCGGCGCAAAGCATCCAGAAGACGGGTTCGAAGGCGTTCATGGATAGAAAATTGTCGAAGGTCAGATAGATGGGCGCAAGGACGACAAGAAGAGCCGAGAAGAATTGGGAAAATCTGCCGCCGCCGACTTCGCGGGCCATCCAGCCGGCGAGCAACACTTTGGGAGCGGCAGAGAGTGCGGGTAGAAGTCGGAGCGCGAACAGGGAGTCGCCAAACAGAGTGCGGCTGAACTGCGACGCCACGGCAACTAACGGGGCATGGTCTACATAGCCCCAAGCGAGGTGCTCGCCGCAGGCGGCGTAGTAGAGTTCGTCGCGGAAGTAGCCGTATTGGCGGTTGAAAAGGAAATGGATGAGGACGGTGAGGGCGGCGAGGAGGTAGACGGATTTTGTGATTGCAGCATCGGGCGCCCGCCCGAGAAGGCGGCCGCTACATTCGTCCGCAATCGCCACGCTTGCCAATGTTGTTGGATGCTACGGAACCAGCGTAGCGGATTTGACGTAGTCGAGCTTGGGCCAGCCTTTTTTGAGATAGGGGTCGCCTTGTTTTTCGAGCTGGTCCTGGTCGGGGCCGGCGCTGTCGCCGTAGCCTTCGTACATCATTTCGACGACGTTCATGCCGTTGCCGTCGACCACAGCAAAGGGAGAGAAACCCATACCATCGAGGCGCGCGTTGTCTTTCAGATTGATAAAGATTTGCGTGGTGCGGGTGTTCGGACCAGCAGTGGCGAAGGTGAGCGAGCCGCGCTGGTTGGTTTGCGCGACGGGATCGTCCTTGATTTCGGTGTGCTTCCACGCCGCGGAAACCGCAGGGTTAGGGCTGATGCCAAACTGCACAACGAAGTTCGGGACCACACGGAAGAAGGCGGCGTTGTCATAGAAATGATGCTTGACGAGATTGTAGAAGCGGTCGGCGCCCATCGGAGCCCAGGCGCGGGTTACGCTCACAGTGAAAGAACCGCGGGTAGTATCGAATTTTACTTTGTAGGCGTCGGGCGCTTTTTCGGTAAGTTTTTTGGGCGAGAGCAGCGCTTTGCTGTCAGCAGGCTTGGATTCGAGCTTTCCCGCAGAGTGGAGAGGTTCGGTCGCCGGAACCGCGGCATTGGAAGAGGTTGGTTCCGCAGGAGCGGCGGATTGCGCCGGCGCTTCCGCTTTGGGCTGCTCGGCAGGGGGGGGTGTTTGCGCGGTCTGGTTGTTGCTCTTGCAGCCGGCGATGAACAAAATTGCCGCCAGAGCCATCATTGCTACCAGCGACCTTCGATTCTTCTGCATGTTCGCTTCTCTCCTAAACATTGGCTTCTGCGCAGGGTCGACAAGCCGATCAGGGGATCGGCGTTCCCAGACGGTGAGCTACTTTTGGCCGTTCAGTACCCTGCTGGCGCCTTCGACGTCGGTCATGACACGGAGGGTATTTTCGCCCAGAATCTTCCGCACGTCACCTTCGGAGTAGCCTTTTTGCAGGAGCGCCTCGGTAATTTTCGGGAGCATGGTAGCATCTTCCATCCCGTAGGGCATGTTGGCACCGTCGAAGTCGGAGCCGAGGCCGACGTGGTCGATGCCGGCGACTTTCACGGCATGGTCGATGTGCTCGATGATTTTTCTGTAGTCGACGTGCGGCAATTTGCCTTGGGCGATAAATTCGCGAGTGATGCGGTCCCCTTCAATGAGCATACAGCCTTCGTTGCCGTCGCCGCCGCAGCGCTGGCGGACCTGGAGCGCGATGGCTTCGTTGATTTTGGGGTCGGCTTTTTCGGCGTTACGAAATTCCTGACTAAGGAAACCGACGTGATAGTTGATTTGGACGACCCCGCCCTTGACGGCGAGGTCTTTCATCATTTGGTCGGTCATGTTGCGGGGAGCGTCGCAGATCGCACGGCAGGAGGAGTGTGAAGCGAACAGCGGTGCCTTGCTAACTGCAAGGGCGTCATAGAAGGTTTTGTCGCTGACATGGGAGATATCGACGATGATTCCGAGGCGGTTCATTTCGCGGACGACGTCTTTGCCGAAATCAGTGAGGCCGTTGTGGACTGGCTTGTCGGTGGAGGAGTCGGCCCATTCGTCGTTGCCGCTGTGGGTTAGGGTCATATAGCGGACACCGAGAGCGGCGAAGCGGCGAAGAACCGCAAGATCACTATTGATCATGTGGCCGCCTTCTACGCCCATGAGCGCGGCGATTTTATTTTGCGCGTGCGCTTTGCGGAGTTCGTCTGCGGTGGTAGCGAGCGCGAGGTCTTTGGGATGTCTGCGGACCTGCTCCCGGACAGCGTCGATTTGGTCGAGGGCTTTTTGCACGGCTTCGGGGCCGATCACTTTACTGGGGATCCAAATGGAAAAGAAAATGGCGCTGAGGTTGCCTTCACGCATGCGCGGAATGTCAACGCTGCCGTCGGAGTGACGAACCGCAAGGTCGAATTTATCGTCGAGCAGGCGCTGCGTGGTGTCATCGTGCGTGTCGACGATGATCGAAGAGAAGTGGAGCTTTTTTGCCCGCTCGGAGACGCTGTCGCCCGCTACAAGACTTGCCACCAAGAGTCCTCCTACGGCACACAGTACGGAAAAAGAGAGATTTCTCACTGCGCTGCGCTCCGTTGGGAATGGCGACCGCTCTGTTGCAGTGCATTCATGAACGCAACCTTCTATTGGGCTTGCAGGTCTCGGCTGACTCTTTCGTTCGCTTCCATGACGCGAAGGATGTTGCCGCCGAGAATTTTCCGGATGTCGTTTTCGGAATAGCCTTTACGCATCAGGGCGTCGGTGATTTTCGGTAAGTGCGTGCAGTCGTCCATGCCTTCGGGCATGTTAGCGCCGTCGAAATCGGAGCCCAGGCCAACGTGGTCGGCACCGACTAGTTTGACGACGTGGTCGATGTGGTCAATGATGCGCTCCCACGTGACGTGCGGAAGCTTGCCTTCAGCAGTGGCCTGCTTCTCCATTTCAGTCATTTTCTTGCCCAGGCATTCCTCGTCGTCACCGCATTGCTTTTTGAGCTGGTCGAATACGGCAACCACGCCGCCAGAGAGTTTATCCGACGCCTCTTTGTAGGCCTGATCAATAAAACTTTTTTCGTAGTTGATCTGGATGACCCCGCCTTTGGCGGCGAGGGCCTTAATCATGTCGTCGGTCATGTCGCGCGGATGATTGCAGAGCGCACGGCAGGAAGAGTGGGAAGCAATGAGCGGGGACTTGCTGACCTCGAGCGCGTCGTAGAAGGTTTTGTCGCTGACGTGGGAGATGTCCACCATGATGCCCTGGCGGTTCATTTCGCGGACGATGTCTTTGCCATAGTCGGTGAGGCCGTTGTGCACGGGCTTGTCCGTGGAGGAGTCGGCCCATTCGTCATTGTAAAAATGCGAGAGAGTCATATAGCGGACACCGAGATCGCCGAAGATGCGGACGACGCGAATGTCGTTGCCGATCATGTGGCCGCCTTCGACGCCGATCAGCGCGGCGATTTTCCCCTGGGCATGGGCTTTGCGAATGTCCCCGGCGGTGCGGCAGAAGACCATCTCCTTGGAGTTGCGACGGACGTTCTCATGGACGGCGTCAATCTGGTCGAGAGCTTTCTGGACGGCGGGAGGCCCCATGGTGCGGCCGTCAATCCAGATGGAGAAGAAGATGGCGTTCATGCCGCCTTCGCGCATACGGGGGATGTCGATGTGTCCGTCGGGATTGCGCTTGGCGAGGTCATACGTTTTGGAAAAGAAGCGCTGCGTGGTGTCGTCGTGAGTGTCGAGCACGATGGAGGAGAAATGGAGTTTGCGGGCGCGCTCAGCGATATCGTCAGCGTGCACGGGAGCGAGCAGAGAGGACCAGATTAATAACAGGATACATACAACTGGCACGGCGCGGAAGCAGCGCATCCGGGTCTCCTTTGGTTGACAGCGAAATCAGCTCGGCTAAAAAGTTGCGGAGAGATTCTACCCTATCAGCCAGTGGAGAAGAGCCTGTTTCCACGCCGCGCGGTTAATTTCGGCGAGCGATTCGGTGAGTGGAATTTGCTTGGGGCAGGCCTTCACGCAATTTTGTGCGTTGGCGCAATCCTGAATTCCACCGGGCTGCATGACAGCTTGCAGGCGTTCGTGGGCGTGCATGGCGCCGGTTGGGTGCATGTTGAAAAGGCGCACCTGGCTCATGATCGCAGCTCCCATGAAATCACCGGAGCCCTTGCCCGTGACTTGAGGACAGACTTCGAGGCAACTGCCGCAAGAGATGCAGGTGGAAAGCTTGTAGGCCTTCTCCTGTGTTTCGGGGGCCATACGCGGACCTTCGCCAAGGTCATAAGTACCGTCAATAGGAATCCAGGCTTTGACGCGCTTGAGACCGTCAAACATAAACTGACGGTCTACGGCAAGATCGCGGACGACGGGAAACTTTGAAAGCGGCTCGAGCTTGATGGGCTGATCGAGTTGATCGACGAGTGCAGAGCAGGCCATGCGGGCTTTGCCGTTGATGAGCATGGCACAGGAGCCGCATACTTCTTCGAGGCAGTTGGAATCGTAGGAGATGGGCGTGGTTTTCTTGCCGTCGCGGATGACGGGATTTTCGGCGATGTCGCGCAGGCAGATGATGACGTTCATCGAGGGACGCCAGTTGAGAGCGAACTCTTCCCAGTAGGGCGCCCCCTGCGGGCTGACCTGCCGTTTGACCTTTACGACGACTTTCTTCTCAGACATAAGTCCTCAGTAACTATTTCAACGCATCGTATCTGCGCGGCCTGGGCGCGATCTGTGAAGTATCCACGGGCTCGTAGGTCAACTGAATGTCGCCATTCACCCATTTGGCGCGCGTGGTCTTGAGCCAGTTGGTGTCGTCGCGGTCCGGAAAATCGGGTTTGTAGTGCGCCCCACGCGATTCATTGCGAGCATGCGCGCCCATGGTGATGACGCGAGCGAGCAGCAACATGTTGCCGAGCTCGCGCGCAAAGTTCAGCGTCTGGTTGGACCATTTGCTGCGGTCGCTGAGGTTCACTTTGCCGAAGCGCTGCTGAAGTTCGAGCAATTTGTTGTAGGCGGTTTCGAGGTTCTTGTTGATGCGCGTGACCGTGACATGCTCGGTCATGCTTTCGCCGAGTTCACGCCAGATAGTCATGATGTTTTCGCTGCCCTCTTGCGCGATGAGCGACTGGTTGGCCTCTTCCTGACGCCGGCGCTCGCGATCGAAGACGCTGGAGTCGACGGCGTCAGTTCCCTTTTCCAAATTCTTGGCGTACTTGACAGCGGCGGGTCCGGCGATGCTCCCGCCAAAAATGCACGATACGAGCGAGTTGGCGCCGAGGCGGTTCGCGCCGTGGTACTGGTATTCGCATTCGCCCGCGGCGTAGATGCCCGGCACGCTGGTGGCCTGGTCTTCGCCGTTCACCCAAATTCCGCCCATGGTGTAGTGCATCGCGGGAAAAACCTTCATCGGTTCTTCGCGCGGATCTACGCCGAGAAATTTCTCATAAATTTCAAGGATGCCTTCAAGCTTGCGGTCAAGGGTTTCGCGCGGAATGTGCGTGACATCGAGATAGACGGCCGCCCGGCCATGCAGCCCGAGCTTTTCCTGATAGACGACGCGGTGAATGGCGCGTGTAGCGATGTCGCGTGGAACAAGGTTTCCGTACTTGGGATACCACTCTTCGAGAAAGTAGAAGCGTTCGTTTGGTGGAATGCTTTTCGCGGGCCGGTTTTCGGCCGGATTCTTGGGAACCCAAACTCGGCCACCCTCCCCGCGCGCGGATTCGCTCATCAGACGGAGCTTGTCTTCACCCGGGATCGCGGTGGGATGCACCTGGATGAATTCGCCATTGGCGTAATCTACGCCCTGCTGAAAAAGGGCGGACTGCGCCGAACCGGTGCAGACGACAGAGTTGGTGGAGCGGCCGAAGATCGCACCAATACCGCCTGTGCAAAAAATCACGGCATCGGCGGCGAAGCTGCGGACTTCCATGGAGCGGAGGTCCATGGCACAGACGCCGCGGCAGATGCCAGCGTCGTCAATTACGGCAGACAGAAACGTGTAGCCTTCGAACTTTTTTACCTTGCCTTCGGATTCGTGCCGGCGGACCTGTTCATCGAGCGCGTACAGCAACTGCTGTCCGGTCGTCGCGCCTGCGAACGCGGTGCGGTGGTAGAGCGTACCGCCGAAACGGCGGTAGTCGAGCAAACCCTCGGGCGTGCGGTTGAACATGACGCCCATGCGATCGAGGAGGTCGATGATGCCTGGTGCGGCTTCGCACATGCGCTTGGCCAGGGGCTGATTGGCAAGAAAATCGCCACCGTAAATCGTGTCGTCGAAATGTTTTGCTGTGGTATCGCCTTCGCCCTTTTGGTTTTTTGCCGCGTTGATACCTCCTTGGGCGCAGACGGAGTGCGAGCGTTTCACGGGAACGATAGAAAACAGATCAACTGGCACGCCCGATTCGGCGACGCGAATCGTGGCCATGAGTCCGGCCAGTCCTCCACCGACTACGATGATCTTGGGCTCTTTCATTTCGTTATGTAGGAGGCAAACGGGTGCCAGTCAAAACGAAAGCCGATGAGAATCAAAATTCCCACCAGACTGAAGGTGATTCCCACCACAGCGCCCAGCTGGCCAGCGGCGCGTTGCGCGCGGGCCGTTGCTGCGAATCCCCATTTGCAAAGAAAGTTCCAGATCCCGACGCCGAGGTGGAACGAAGAACACAGGATGCCGACAGCAAAAAACGTCAAGAACAGAGGGTTCTGCAGGTCCGCATAAACCGTTTCATAGGTAGACCGGCCACCGGTTAGCAAACGTTCCGTATAGAAATGCCACCCGATAAACACGAATGCGACAAGGCCGGTGTAACGCTGCAGTGTGTACATCCAGTTGCCTACCCATGGGTACTGCGACACGTTGGACTTGCCCCGCAGCCAGATGTAAATGCCGTAGCCGCCATGAAACAGAATAGGAAGAACGATTACCGCAAATTCAACAAGTGGGCGGAACGGAATCGTTTGCAGTTCTCGTGAAACCGCGTCGTACTTACCAGGACTGACTAGCACCGCACTGTTGGACCAAAAGTGCTCGGCCAAAAACGCGCCAACAGGAATCAAACCGCTCAAAGAATGAAGTTTTCTGAGGAGGTAACTGGTGTCAGGCCGGGTTGCCGTTGCGGACATGCCCTCTCCGCTGCAACTGTTCCGCTCCAAGCTCGAAGAGTCCCAGGCGAAAGGATGTGAGTGCAGCAAATAAATTATAGCAGGCCGGTTCGACGAAACAAAATCGCAAGGACCACCGCGGCAAATCGAGATCCTCGAAACACCGCGCGAATTTGATTGTCTCTAACAAAATACAGTGCTGTTATCTTGGAGGAGTCGGCCTTGAGCCGGAGAGCCTCCCTTGATAACTTCATTCAGGGCATGTCATTCAACATGACCAAGAGTTTTGCTGCAGAGTTGGAATTGCTCGCCAATCACATGACCTCGGAGAAATTCGGAAATCAGCAGCTTTCGATTCCGGCCTTAGCTGAAAAAATTGCGACAAACTTGAATGTGAAGCCGGATGAGGTCGCCATTCTGACCGTATCGGTGCGGCGGCGCAGTTTGAATTTCCTGGTTCCGGAGGCGCTGCGGAATATCGGCTCCATTCCGCTCTCCAGCACTTCGGCGCTCGCGGCACGCACGGCGCGGGAAAGCCGTCCCGACATTCTGAATAATTTTTCGACCGTGCGCCACGCAACGGTTTTTGAAGGCATGAAGGCGGACTCTTTGAGCGCCACAGCCATTCAGAAAATCATCAGTGCGCCGATTCTGTGCGAGGGAAAAGTAATTGGAGTGATCCAGATTAGCCGGAAGGCGGCGACTGTGGTGGAAGCAGGTCCAGACTTCACGCCGGACGATCTGGGGAAAGTGCTGGCGATCTGCAAGCCACTCGGCAAGTTGATCCGCCACGTGGCAGGCACGTGATTTCATTTATTCGCGCGGCTATGAAATTTTGTCTGCAGGGCGGGATTGACGTTGACACTCGGTATCCTTCTTGTTACTTTTCCACAGCAAGAAATTTTTTCGCATCTACCTTCACATAACGGAGGCCGCGCACCGGCACTATGGCGTTTGTCGCTAAGAAAATATTTTTGACCAAAGGCGTCGGTAAACATCGAGAGCGGCTTTCCAGTTTTGAGCTGGCCCTGCGCAACGCAGGAATTGCGGCGTGCAACATCGTTCGCGTATCGTCCATCTTCCCACCCAACTGTAAATTGATTTCGCGCAGCGAAGGGTTGAAGCATATCAAGCCGGGGCAAGTGGCGTTCACGGTGATCAGTGAAAACTCGACCAAAGAACCACACCGTTTGATTGCGGCCAGCATTGGACTGGCACTACCCAGCGACAAAACGATGTATGGCTATCTTTCGGAGCATCACTCTTTCGGCGAAACGGAAGAAGTGGCGGGCGAATACGCGGAAGAGCTTGCCGCGGAAATGCTGGCCACAACGTTGAATGTGGAATTTGATCCGGACCTTTCCTGGGACGAGAAAAAAGAGGTCTACCGGATTTCGAACAAGATCGTGCGCACAATGAACATCACCCAGTCCGCAGTGGGAGACAAGCGTGGGCTGTGGACCACAGTGCTCGGTGCCGCAATTCTCATCGGCGAAGACGACTGACAGTTCGTCTCTATCGCTTAAAATACCCCATCCGTTCCAGCACTGCGCCCACCACCAAGGGGAGCGCCACCGTCGCGTCCTCAAAGACCTCTGCGAGCTTTCCGCCTTCTTCGGGCGGCACAAATTTCCCCCACGAAACGGCTTCTGTATACGTGCTGCCGCTTAACCCGCCCCAGTGCACGGGCTCGGGACAAATTCGCACTCCATACGCATATCGCTTCAGCGGAAGCTTTTTGTATCCGCGCCGAGCCATCAATTCGGCATAGACGCCAAATTGTTGCGACCAGTTTCGCGGCACGCCCCCGCCAACGGTAAAAATTCCCATTCGCTTGGTGGCCATCATGGTATCGGCAAACTTTTCGAAATCCTCGAATGGATCGAACCGCAGGAGTGGCCGTTTGTCACGCTGCCGGCCAAATTTATTCAGCGCAAAATCGATTCCCAGCTCCGAATCCGAAAACGCCGGGACGAATACGGGAACGTTGCGTTCGTAAGCAGACTTGAGAATTCCACGGCCTTTCGTGTTCTTCACCAGATATTCGCCGATTCGGCGGTGCAGCTTCCAGCTGCACACAATCTCTTCTTCATCCCATTCATTCAGAATTCCGTCCACTACTTCTTCGACATGATCGAGGTTGGTTTCGGGCTCAAGCGAATCGTACACGCGGTTGTAGCCGGCTTGGAACAGCTCGTTATCGTCCATCTTGGAGGGGTCATAACGAAAATGGGAAAGACCAGTGGCCTCGACCAGGCCGTGAGCCATCAAAGCGCCCGTGGAAACGATCGCTTTCACGATTCCGCTTTCGATCAGGTCGCAGAAAACCAGGCCCATTTTCCCAACTGTGAGCGCTCCGGCGAGCGTCATCACCACGAAACAATCCTTGTCGCGAGCCATGGCCTCAAGTACGTCCGCCGCATCGCCTACTTGCCGCGCCGTATAGGCGGTGTCACCCATGGCGCGAACCAGATCATCAATGGTTCGGCATTTTGAGAGATCGAGCGGAAAAATTGGCCGCAGCTTGTCTTTTACCGGATCGTGCAAGACTCGCCCAGTCACCGTCTTCGCGGCTGCTTTCTTCTTCGTCGCCATCTCGCTCCTTTGCGGTGTACTTTGCATGCCGGTGAACGCGACATCGCGGCGCAGTCAAACTAAAAAAGGAAATCGTCGCAGGCATCTTACGTTTTCCGCGCGACGTTCGTCAAAGACGTTTCAGCTTTCTGGCGAGGCAGCAGCGCGGCATTCTGCGTCATGAATCTTTTTTATGGTTCGCGTGCTACGATACCGGACATGGCTGACAAATTTACGATCGGCTTGATCCAAATGCGTTCCACGAGAGACGCCGAGGAAAATCTAGCGCGCGCCAGCGAAAAAATCCGCGAAGCTGCCAAGCGGGGTGCGCAAATTATCTGTATGCACGAATTGTTTCGTGGCGAATATTTCTGCCGAACAGAAGATGCCATACTTTTTGACCTGGCGGAGGCGGTTCCCGGGCCGGCGACTGAATCACTGTCGAAAGTCGCGCAGGAAAACAAGGTTGCGTTGGTGGTTTCGCTTTTCGAACGCCGCGCGGCGGGCATTTATCACAACACTTGCGCAGTCCTCGACGCTGACGGCTCGTTTCTCGGCAAATACCGCAAGATGCACATTCCGGATGATCCGCTGTACTACGAGAAATTCTATTTCACGCCCGGCGATCTGGGTTTCCCGAACTTTGATACCAAGTACGGTCGCATCGGCGTGCAGATTTGCTGGGACCAGTGGTATCCGGAAGGTTCCCGTTTGACCGCTTTGCAGGGCGCACAGGTCATTTTCTATCCCACCAGCATTGGCTGGCATCCGAAAGAGAAAGCGGAGTTTGGCGCGGCCCAATTGGACGCGTGGCGGACCATACAGCGGGCGCATGCCATTGCCAATGGAACTTTCGTTGCGGCGGTGAATCGTGTCGGTTACGAAGGCAATCCCGCGGCAGGCGATCCGGGCCTGGAATTTTGGGGAAATTCGTTTGTCGCCGACCCGTTTGGCCAAATTCTTTCCGAGGCAGGCAGCGAGGGAGAAGAAATCCTGGTGGTCGAGTGTGATCCGACTCGAAGCGAAGAGACTCGCCGCAACTGGCCATTTCTTCGAGATCGCCGCATCGACGCGTATCAACCCATTTTGAATCGCTGGCTCGGCGAATGAAGCGGGCCGCGCCGTCCCTGACGCCACATTCACTTGGCTATCGGATGCCCGCCGAGTGGGAGCCGCACGAAGGCACGTTTCTGGGCTGGCCCCACGAACTTACGGATTGGCCCGGCAAGTTTGCACCTATACCGTGGGCCTTCGCGGAAATTGTCCGGCACCTTGCCCGCGTTGAACGCGTTTTCTTGCTGGTCGAAGGCCGCGAAGCTGAAGCTCGAGTGGAAACGATTCTAAGAAAATCGCACGCCGATCTCGAGAACGTGCGCTTCCTTCGAATCCCCACCGATCGCGGATGGATGCGGGATTCCGGCCCTATCTGTGTGAAGAATGGTTCCTCGGACATCGCGTTCAATCAGTTTGTATTCAACGGGTGGGCGAAATACGCGAATCACAAGAAGGATGCGCTGGTAGTTCCACGGGCCAACAGATCGCTGCGCCGCAAACTGTTTTTGCCGGAACACCGGGGTCGCCGAGTCATTCTTGAAGGCGGATCCATCGACGTGAATGGACTTGGCAGCCTTCTTACAACCGAAGAGTGCCTGCAAAGCACAATTCAGGAGCGCAATCCGGGCTTCGGCAAGCGCGACTACGAAGAAATCTTTCGCGCTTATCTTGGCGTGACCAATGTTCTTTGGCTGAAAAACGGAATTTCTGGAGACGACACGCACGGCCACATTGACGACCTGACGCGCTTCGTCAATGCCACTACTGTTGTGACCATCGTTGAGGACGATCGGGCCGATCCCAATTACGCGGCGCTGCAAGAAAATTTGGCATTGCTTAGATCGATGGCGGATCAAAACGGAAAGCCATTACGTGTTGAGACGTTGCCAATGCCTGCGTCCGTCTGGTTCAATGGCCAACGGCTGCCTGCGAGCTACGCAAATTTTTACATCGCCAATAAGTCAGTGCTTGTGCCGCTCTTCAACGATGCCAATGATCGCGTCGCATTAGACACTTTGGCCAAGCTCTTTCCCGACCGCGAAGTCGTGGGCATTTACTGTCGCGACTTAGTGCTGGGGCTTGGAACTATTCACTGCATGACGCAGCAACTGCCGGCGTCCTTATAAAGCGCACTGTCAAACGATTTCTTATCGGCCGGCTTGCGCAGTTCGAGGGACCGCGCCCAAATTTTGCTACACTTTCAGCAGAATCAACGATCTCTGAGGGACCTGGAGGCATCATGTCTACCGCGTCGCTTCTTTTGGAGCAGAAAGTTCTCGTTGTGGAATGGTGGCCCCGCGGACTCCTGGCCTGGCTATTTCTCGGGTTGGTCGCCGGTTGGCTGGCCGGAAAACTTTCCCGCGGCCGCGGATTTGGCTGCATCACCGACATAATCCTCGGCTTAGTGGGCTCGTTCATCGGCGGCTGGGTATTTACGAAGTTGGGAATCTTTGGCGGCGGCTTCATTTATTCGCTTGCAGCGGCGACCTTGGGCGCCGTTATTTTGGTGGCGATCGTTCACCTATTCACAGGCGGACCGAAAAGTTGATCACCCTTGATTCTGAGTAGAGCGCATACCCATGCTGCCAACTTCGACAGTGCTTCTTGCCGTTTTGCAGATCAGCGTCTCCATGTGGGACTTCCGCAGCCACAGCTTTTGGGCATGGCTTCTCGTCGGACTTATCGCGGGATGGCTGGCTGGTTTTGTGTTTCGAGGCAGCGGATTTGGCTGCATCACAGACATAATTCTAGGACTAGTGGGTTCCGTCATCGGCGGCTGGCTGTTCACCTACTTCGGCATCATGAGCGGCGATTTCTATTATTCACTCGCTGCAGCAACCGCGGGTGCGATGATTCTCGTGGGCATCTCTCGATTGTTTGGCGCACCCAGGAAGTGAAGCGACTTTGCGGGCGCTTCGTCTAGGGCCGCCGTTGCCTTCTCTGTGATACGATTTTCTTTCGCAATTTGGAGCTGACATCTCGTTGACCAAGTCTCTGCAATCCCTTTTCGCAATTCCTCTCGGTGGTCTTGGCGAATTCGGTATGAATATGATGGCGTTGCGCTATGGCGACGACATCATCGTCATCGACGCCGGCATGATGTTCCCGGAATCCGAACTTCTGGGTATCGACCTGGTCATTCCCGATATTTCCTACCTGAAACAGAATCGGCAGCACGTCCGCGCCATCATCCTGACACACGGCCACGAAGACCACATTGGCGCGCTGCCGTACATTCTGCGCGAGCTGGCGGTTCCGGTTTACGGCACTCGCTTCACCTTGGCGTTGGTAAAAAAGCGCTTGGCGGAAGCAGGCCTCCTCGAATCCACCACGCTGCGAGAGGTCATTCCCGGCCGTCGCATCGAACTGGGTCAATATGAAGTTGAGTTCATCCCGGTCACCCACAGCACCGTGGACTGTGTGGCGCTTGCGGTTCGCACGCCGCTCGGCGTCATTATTCATACCGGCGATTTCAAAATTGACCACACGCCGGTCGAAGGCGCCGGGTTCGACATTCATACGTTTGCACGCTATGGCAATGAAGGCGTGCTCGCGCTCTTCAGCGATTCCACCAACGTTGAACGCCCCGGCTATACACCTTCGGAACGCGCTGTCGTTCCGCGCATCGAAGAGCTGGCGCGCTCCGCGCCACGTCGCGTCATTCTCTCCTGCTTCGCGTCGTCGATTCACCGCATCCAGCAGGTGATCGACATCGCTTTCCGCGTTGGCCGCAAAGTCGCTTTCGTTGGCCGCAGCATGGTGGACAACGTTGAAATCGCACATGAACTGGGCTACTTGCGCATTCCCGACGGAATGGTTGTGCGCTCGCAGGACATTCGTGCTTTCGAGCCGCGCAAACTCATCGTGCTCGCTTCTGGTTCCCAAGCCGAACCGATGTCCTCGCTGTCTCGCATCGCGGTTGACAACCACCGTTTCGTTTCGGTAGATGAGAACGACACGGTTATCCTCTCCTCGCGCATTATTCCAGGAAATGAAAAAGCCATCTTTCGCATGCTGGACCACATGTTCCGCCGCCGTGCTCTCGTCTATTACGACAATTCCGCAGGCGTCATTCATGTTTCCGGGCACGCCAGCCAGGAAGAGCAGAAGCTGTTGCTGCAACTGGTGAAACCGAAATATTTCATTCCAGTTCACGGCGAGTACCGTCACCTTTTTCGCCATGCGGCGCTCGCGCACCAACTCGGTGTGGTGAGCGGCGAAATTATCCTGGCGGAAAGCG